>ERZ791925.1439-NODE-1439-length-11808-cov-41.304433_pt1 | contig 11808 bp, 10 predicted proteins | sample MGYA00510132_ERZ791925 | MGnify/ENA primary metagenome ERZ791925 (study PRJEB30046, sample SAMN00792075) | human gut metagenome | study: EMG produced TPA metagenomics assembly of the A metagenome-wide association study of gut microbiota in type 2...
TTGTTGCTCAGGTACTTATAAAATAAGTTAAACTAAAATGCTGCGGAATTTAGGGCTGTTTATTTATTTTTGTACATTAGATGAAAAACACCTGAAGATTATTTCGAAAAGAGGTTGTTATATACTTCACTCTTGGACACAACGTATTGTGAATGCGTGATTCCTTGCATTTATGGATGCTGGTGGAGTATAGCCAACTGCGAAACCTAAATAATACGATGATGTATTTCCGCTGTATGCACTACTGCTCCAATAATAACCTCCTGCACCGGTACGGTACTGTTTTTTGTCAGCAGCATGCCAGTAACCGGAGGCAGGAAAACGAGTTACACCGTCAGTGAAAGTATAAGTTTTGTAACCGTTTATAGTACTGGTTCCATAAATGTTGGTAGAAAGGTCTCCCCAATTTCCATTTGTTGTATATTTGTCAATATCTCCAAACTCTTTGTAAGTAGGCATACGCCAACTGCCTGTTACAGCACCAGTCTTGCTTAAATATCGGCAAATATCACCTTTATAGGCTTGATAAAATTCATCAGTATTGAGAGCATTATCATTCAAGTAGGTATTGTTTGGGTCAATACTGTTACTTAAAACTTCATTGTAAAAGCAATAAATAGAGTTAAAGTCGTATGATTTGCAATCCCAAGTACTATTTTGGGGAGAGGCAGGATTATATATCGGAATATAATATGCACTTGGAGCAGAGTTTCCCGAAGATGGTATACCTATTAGTGACCCCCAACGGAAGTGTACACCTTGTTTTAAATCGGAATCATTGGATATAGCAGTATCAAATGTAAGCTTGCTGCCATCCCAATAAATATTGCTTCCTGCCCAGGTAATGCTGTTTTTTTTGTATGTAACCCGTGTGTCGGTAGTTGTGGGTTTAAGTGTAATATTATAAGTATAGTTACAGTTTCGTTTGATATTGAAATTTGTTGTAGTGGTAGCTCCAAGATATATTTCCCAGGACAGAAATTTGTATCCGGTGGCTTTGCCATAAATTACAACATAGGTTGCAGAATCCGGTGCGTTTGCTTTTATTTTGTCTTTTTGCTGGGTTATTGTGGTATTTACTCCTGCTCGATTTTCGAACATGTAGAATATTGTATTTATGTTTGTAGGGGAGTTCGGGGAAATACTTCCACTGTCTGTCCAATCCGTCGGTTGGGAAGGGATAGCCGCATCTTTTGCCCGGGTTGTTTGTGTATCGGTTTGTTCGGATTCAGTATCTAACGGTTGTAATACATAGTACGTTTTCTTTGGGAGACCATAAATGCGGTAACTGTCAATATTGATTCCATAACCTTGATCTATATTTACATTTAGTGTGATTTTTGCAGCTATTCGTTTTACTGTTATATCCGGAAGCGAATTGTTTCCAGTAGCTATATTTATGTGGCTTTGGCTTCCTGTCATAGGCAATACATTGTTTTTTGTCAGACTGTTCCAATCATAGAGAGAGTAAGTCTTGTTTTTCAGATTGTTTTCCCAATGAATGTCATAGCTGTTGAAGAGTTCCGGAGTTCCTGTATTTGCAATAGCATAAATGGTACAATCAGTAGCGCTGTGGGTATTTATTGTAACTGTACTGTTCGTGGTATATTTTTGTGCAATCAAATTTCCATTGTTGTCATATATAAGTATATGTAAGTCCTTGATGAGATTCTCTTCCACTCGTGTTGTTGCGTCTGTTTGTTGTTCGCTTTTTACATGCAGGTATATTATGGCAGATGCTTCTTTTGCATCTTTGATACAAGTATCTTGTTGGCAAGAAGTGTATATTACTGCTTGTATCAACAAAACAGTTGTTAATGATAATGCAGTAAGTACTTTTAAACGAAAAGAGGTGGAGGTGCTCATATTGCTATATAATTTACTCAAATGACTTTATCATTTACAATTCTGTATCTTGATGAATATTCGCCCAAGGCAGTACGTCCATTGTTATCAAAGGAGGAGTATAATGAAAATCTATATTGATATCTGTTTGTTTACCGGCAGGTGCATGTAATTTCTTGAAGTTGTTGTCTTGTGTTATAGTGTATATTATTTCATGTTCCCGGTATATGTCTATTTCTATGTATTCCTCTTGTGCGGTAGGAAATATTCGGAAAGGAAGTGTATATACATCTCCTTGTTTGTCTGTGTATGATACGGGCTTATATCCTGCACTTTTGCCGATAATCTTTCCTGTAAAATTCACTTCAGTTCCTGTACCTCTGACGATGAGCGTATACGGTTTTCCATTATACGGGCAGTGTTTTGTCAGATACTTGGTACGTATACTCAGACTTGCCGACATACGTTCCATAACCAGTGTTAGATATTCTCCCTGTCCACTTCTTGTAGTTGTATTGTTCACTTCCTTTTTGCAATAGAAAATATCTGTAATGGGCAAATGACTTCCTTCTGTATCTTCTCTGAGTTGGAGACGTGCTTCTTCGATAGGGGTGCCTATGGGAATATCGGGAGCAATTAAGGTATCTTCCTTTATATTTCCCCATACCACGAGGGTAAGCCTTTTGTTTTTATCATCTCCGAAAATCAGATCAGATGAAATATCTGCGGGTATTTTCCTTATAAACCCTTTCTCGTCGAATAGATAGACTTCCGCTTTTTGCAAAGCGCCTGTTGCAGTGAGGTCGTTTCCATTGGAGTCTACAGCTTGCATATCGAGCACATACTGTATGCAGTCTCCGGTGTCTTCCCGCACGCATGACGTGTGCAGAAAGGTGAGACTGACATACAATATAGTGAATAGGAATATGCGGGTAGGCTTCATGGCAGTTGTTCTGAACTTTTGAATATTTGGTTTTTATTCGAATGTTACATCTTGGGTGATGTCCAATGCCCAGTTGGCTACATTCACTGTCAGTTCGAGCGAAGTAGGGTTTATCTCTCCGGTGGGGTCATCGGTTCCTATATTCTTAATAGTTGCCTTGATGGCATAGGTAGTGTTGCGGGCAATATTCGAAGTACCCGTACCCGCAGTTCCGGTGAGGGTTGTTCCGGTCTGGCTCTTGTTGACGATTATCGGATAATAGATGGTGCTTCCTGCATCGCTTGCATTTTTCTTGAATGTGCCTTCCAGTACCAATGCCGTATGGGTGGTTTCTTCGTTGGGGAGAATATAGAACCAGTAGTCGGTTTTATGTTCCGTACTTACGTCTACTCCCGGAGTGACTGCATTTGCCAGATAAGCCGCTGTTCCGCTGGAGCCGGTGTAGGTTCCGGTGAGGTAGGCCGGCGTTTCCATTTTGGTGGTGCTGTACCCGCTTGTGCCCGGTACAGCTTCTTTCACCGCATTCCGTACAAAGATGTTTTTCAGTTCGTAGGATGCCGCCGAGTACTGTCCGTTGGGGTCAAAGGCGGTTTTGATGCTGCTTACAGACACTCTTGCTACGAGTCGGCTCAGTTGGGCTGTCATACCGGTGTTGCTGCCTGCGCTCAGTGTGAAAGTGGCGTTGCCACTACCGTCTTTTACGTCTCCGCTCATGGGCAGACAATCCTTGGTTTGGGCATCGTCCAGTGTAATTGTTTTCTTCAAGAAGTCGGTTTTATTCAGGACGCCTGAAAAATAACCGTCTGTGGGAGCGTTGGCTACCACGATACCCGTACAGTTTGTTGCCGGAGTACAGTTGATGGTTGTTGCCGAGGTGGTGTTATCTGTTACGGTCTGTATGGCATTTACTGATTCGTCGCTGTTAAAGATGGCAACGGTGAAACGCTTCACCGTATTCTCTTCGGCTTGTGTGGGTAATGCGCTGCCTGTGGCTTTGGTATTCACTCCGCTACCCGTCAGACACAGTTCCAGTTGCGCTGTCTTTCCTTGTGGCAGGGGGTCTGTTATTCCATTCTCATCGCTGCCGCATCCGGTCAGTACAAAGGTTGCTGTTACCAGCATGCTCCATAAATAATTGTTTGTTTTCATGTCCGCCTGTTTTATAAGTTGATATATTTATAATTCTTCGTCTTTTTAATTTCCCGCCTACCTTTTCAGTTCTTTAAGCGCTTTGTCGGCTTGTTTCACCCCTGCTGCCGCAGCCATGGTGAGGTATACCTCCGCCTTGTCCCGGTTTCCTTCCTGCAGGCAGAGTATGCCCATGTTGTTGTATGCGATTGGCATGGTTGCGAATCTCTCCAGATAGCGCCGCGCTTTGGCCGTTTCCCCTTTGGTGAGTGCCACGGCCGCTGCATTGATATTGGCTTCGGGGCTGTTGGGAAACAGGCGGGCTGTAAGGTCGAGTACATCGTTGTATTCCGTAGATCCTTTCGGGTAACTGTCCGCTACCGCAAAGAGCTCGTTCAGGCGCAGTGTCTGACGTTCTCCCGTATGGGACATCCTCAGGCTCTCCGCCGCATCCGGCTGCTGGCGGGTGTACTCTATCCTGTAGTCGACCCGCATAACTTCGGGAAATATCTTTTCCGCCAGGTATCTGTAGGGCTTTCCGTCGGCAAGTTTCATCAGCATTCGTTCCCGCCCTTTATCCATGTCTACACTCCCTATCAGGTCTAGGGCGGCCTCCCTGAACATCATGCCGCTTTGTCTTGTCAGTGCGGCAATGGAGTCCCAGTCTTCCGGAATCCAGGTTACTTCCAGCGGAATGCCTGTTGCAAGTCGGTTTTCCCGCAGGTATGCTTTAAGGTTCAGTGAGCGTGCCAGTGCATTCATTTCGTTCTTTTTCAGGTTTCCGGCAGGTGCCCCGTATCCTGTAACCTTCACTTTCAGGAGTTCCGTTCCCTCTTCCCGTCGGATGTTCTGCAATGCATTGCGCAGCCGGTGGTATATTTCTAAGTTCTGTTTGCTTTCGGACAATTCTCCCAGCGTTTTCTCTCCTTTTTCCTGCTTCCCTTTGCCAAAGTAGGGGATGGACCCCGTCACTGCATGCAGTGTGTCTTTGCCGGGTGCAGGCTCGATGAAGTTCACCCAGGCCAGGTATTTCCTGTCCGTATCCATGTCCCAGGCTGAAGTGCGGTTTTCAGGCAGGTTCAGCCTGCCGGCAATCCTGTCTTCGTAGGCCTTGCCCTGTTTGCCGTGGCAGGCGCATTCCTGCGTTCTCATCAGGAGCCGGGCGTCCTTCATCCATTCCTTATAGGGCACTGCCACCCGGTATCGGAAGGAGCGCGCCATCCTGGCATCGTTCCTTATCACTACTGCGGGTATGGGAGCCGGATGCCCGTTTCCGGCAAATTCCTTTTGCCGCTGGTACACTTTCTGCTTTTCCTTGCCGTTGATGAGTACCGCCGGCAGGGCTTGTTCGTTTTCCCCGCTGATGAGTACGGGCGTCAGGGTCAGTGATTCGTCCGAGGGCATTCTCAGTCCTTCGAAATCGACTGAGAGGTCAATGTTCAGACGCCCGTCCGCAAGCGAGAACTGCTGCCCGGTGACGAACATTTCCCCCCGGTAGAATTCCTGTGCATGACCTGCCCGGCAGCAGAGCGCCGATAGTGCCATTATCATAGGAATACGGATTAAGTTTTTCATACTTTCAATTTGCTGTTGTAATTTATCTTGTTATTATTGTATCATATACACTAAGGATATGGAGGCTTTGGTGGGAGCGATGAAATTCCTGTTTCCGCTTCCGGTCTTTTCTCCGCAGTGCGCGCAGCGGTAGCGTTCGTATCGGGTGTGCAGGAATCCTACGCTGATGCTTGTCTCCAGCCCCCAACGGGGGGGAGAGGATGAAGTGATAGCCGTATGATATTCCCACTCCCGTAAAGTCTCCCTCGTATCTTTCGGAACGTACCCCTTTGAAAAGCCCGAAAGGCAGCCTTGCCTTGGCTACGTTGTACACGCCGTACATCAGGCCTGCCCCGAAGAAATGTCCTCCGTAGGGCTGGCACATCCAGTAGCGCAGCTCCGGCTGCACGAACCAGTGTTTCCAGCGTTTGTCTCCTCCTGCCGGAAAGGGGTTGTAATGAACCCCGGCCTCCAGCGTAAAACGTTCTGACAGCTTTAGTTCCACACAGAGATTGGGCGAGGCGAGCATGCCCCCCGTAAGCAGGTCGCTTTTCATGGCAACGGTTTGCGCCCCTGCCTTGCCTGCACACGACAGCAGGGCAAGGAGCATCAGCATCGGTATGTATTTTCTGCTTCTCAATTTCTTTGTTCCTGTTATAAATCTGTCAGTGTAATTTCCTTTAAGTATATTCTGGCTATCTGGTTTATTATTCCGAGTTTCTGGGCGGCTCTTCCGTATTGTGCATAGAATTGCTCGGTAATGGGGCGGTTGCAGTTCAGATGTTCTCCCGTAGCTTCGAGAATATCCATCAGGGATATTTCCATGGCTCTTTTAGCAGGAATATAGGACTGTATTTTCAGCGGATGTTCCTTTTCTTTCAGGATGATAAGTCCGGCATTGGTGAGCTGTGTCAGCAATACCCGCATTTGCCCTTCTGTAAGTGTGTATGGTTTTATGCAAGTACCGTAGTCTCTTGCATAGATGCATTTGAGTACTGCAATGGCAGTCTGTGTTTTGGGCGTTATCATGTAGTTTTCTTGTTTGTTTGATTGTTGGTATCCGGCCGTTACTTTGTAGGTAACGGAAGATTGCCTTTAGGCACCCTGCAGAAGCGTCTGCCGCATATGCATCCGGGTTGTATAACCGATAAAGTTATATAACAGACGTTTTCCCGCTTTCCTACCGGAAGGCGGCAAGGGGGGGCTTTGCTTTATTGGTTGAAGTCGGTTTGTTCTGTTTTGTCTGCTGCCGGTCTTTTATGCCGTATATGATAAGATTTTATCTTTTTTATTTTGTTTTTCAAGTTTTATAGTTACTTTTGCGGTAGGAATATCCTCCGTTACCTACAAAGTAATCCCTTTGTAATAATCTGTATCATAGTTATATACATGGAATGCTCCCTTGTCATCCTTGTCGGATACTGCATTTCTTCACGTAAGCGATAATTTTCTTATTGGTCCTGTCCAGCGCTTCGTTTTCGAAGGGTTTCAGATAGGTTTCCGTAACCTTTACCGATGAATGCCCCAGTGCGTTGCTTATTACTCCCACGGCGACTCTGGTGTGGAATGCCGTTGTTGCCCATGTGTGCCTTGCGGTGTAAGTAATATTTAGAAATGCAATAAAAAACAGAATGACGATAATTAAACGTAAAACGTTTATAATTAAGCATTTTGCGAGAATTGCAGAACAGACAGACCTGCAAAAGAAAACAAAATATTGCGACGTTTCAGTTACCAGACTGTTAGCCGCCTGTTTCGGAAACAACGGCAGGTAACCGAATTTTTACCGATAGGAACAAAGCGGATTTGTATTCACTGTTTATCAATGTTTTGCATGCCAAAGGACGCTTTTCAAAGGAGTATTTTTACAACCTAAAAAAGAGCGTTATGAAAGTGGAAAAATTCAAGGTGCTGCTCTACCTGAAAAAGAGCGAGCCGGACAAGACCGGCAAGGCCCCGATCATGGGACGGATCACCCTCAACCGCACGATGGCGCAGTTCAGCTGCAAGCTCTCCTGCACCCCCGGGCTGTGGAACGCGCGTGAGAGCCGGCTGAACGGCAAGAGCCGGGAAGCGGTGGAGACCAATGAAAAAATAGAAAGACTGCTGCTTGCCGTACACTCGGCCTTCAATTCCCTCATGGAAAGAAAAAGGGATTTTGATGCCGCCGCGGTCAGGGACATGTTCCAGGGCAATGCGGGCATGCAGATGACCCTGCTCAAACTTCTCGACCGGCATAACGGGGAAATGAAGGCCCGTGTCGGTGTGGACCGTGCGCCCACCACACTCTCGACCTACCTCTTCACCTACCGCACGCTTTCCGAATTCATCAAGGCGAAATTCAAGGTTCCGGACCTTGTCTTCGGGCAGCTCAACGAGCAGTTCATCCGCGACTATCAGGATTTCATCCTTCTGGAAAAGGGATATGCCGTGGACACGCTTCGCGGCTACCTGGCCATCTTGAAAAAGATCTGCCGCATCGCCTACAAGGAGGGCCACTCGGAGAAATACCATTTCTGCCACTTCAAGCTGCCCAAGCAGAAGGAGACAACACCGAAAGCACTCAGCCGTGAGAATTTCGAGAAGCTGCGTGATCTGGAGATACCGGAAAAACGCAGGTCACATGTCATCACCCGGGACCTCTTCCTCTTCGCCTGTTACACCGGCACCGCCTATGCCGATGCGGTAAGCATCACCCGGAAGAACCTCTTCCGGGATGACGAGGGCAGCCTCTGGCTGAAATACCAGCGAAAGAAAACCGACTACCTCGGACGTGTCAAGCTGCTTCCGGAAGCCGTCGCGTTGATTGAGAAATACCGGGACGATACCCGCGAGACTCTTTTCCCGCCGCAGGACTACCACACGCTCAGGGCCAATATGAAATCCCTGCGCCTGATGGCAGGGCTGAGCCAGGACCTTGTCTACCACATGGGACGGCATTCTTTCGCCTCGCTGGTCACGCTCGAGGAGGGAGTGCCGATAGAGACCATCTGCAAAATGCTGGGACACTCCAACATAAAGACCACCCAGATATACGCGCGCGTAACCCCGAAGAAGCTGTTCGAGGACATGGACAGGTTCGTCGAGGCAACCCGCGATTTGAAACTTATCCTTTAATCCCTAAACAATCATTATCATGCGCAGTACATTCAAGCTCTTATTCTACATCAACCGTAACAAGGTGAAATCGGACGGCACGACCGCCGTCCTCTGCCGGATCAGCATCGACGGAAAGAAATCGGCAGTCACGACAGGCGTCTATTGCAAACCCGGGGACTGGGACAGCAAGAAGTGTGAAATCAAAACAGCCAGGGAGAACAACCGCCTTGCCGCCTTCCGCAGCCGGTTGGAAGAGGCGTACGGGAACCTGCTGAGGAACCAGGGAGTGGTCACGGCCGAACTGCTCAAGACCACCGTGTCAGGCGCCAATTCCGTACCGGAATACCTCCTGCAGGCCGGAGAGGTGGAACGCGAACGGCTCAGGGTCCGCTCCAAGGAGATCAACTCCACTTCCACCTACCGCCAGTCGAAGACCACCCAGCTCAACCTCAGGCAGTTCATCGAATCCCGCGGGATGAAGGACATCGCCTTTTCGGACATCACCGAGGAGTTCGCCGAATCGTTCAAGGTCTTTCTCAAGAAGGAGCTGGGACACAGGAACGGGCATGTGAACCACTGCCTGTGCTGGCTCAACCGGCTCATCTACATCGCCGTGGACCGGGAAGTATTGCGAGCCAACCCGATAGAGGACGTGGCATACGAGAGGAAAGAAGCGCCTAAACTAAGGCATATCAGCCGCAGTGAACTGAAGCGGATGATGGAAACCCCGCTGCCCGACCCGATGATGGAGCTGGCACGCAGGACGTTCATCTTCTCCTCGCTGACCGGTCTGGCCTACGCGGATACGAGGGCTCTCCATCCCCGTCACATCGGAACGACTTCGGAAGGAAGAAGGTATATCCGCATCCGCCGCGCCAAAACGGACGTGGAGGCGTTCATCCCGCTGCATCCCATAGCCGGACAGATACTGGAGCTTTACAACACCACGGATGACGACAGGCCGGTATTCCCGCTGCCGGTCCGCGACGTCCTCTGGTATGAGGTACATGGAATGGGCGTGGCATTAGGCATGAAAGAGAACCTGTCCTACCACATGGCCCGGCATTCGTTCGGGACCCTGACACTGACCGCGGGTATTCCGATAGAGAGCATCGCCAGGATGATGGGCCACACGAACATCGACAGCACGCAGGTCTACGCCCAGGTCACCGACCGGAAGATATCCTCGGACATGGACCGGCTGATGGAAAGAAACTTGAATACGATATTATACCAATGCTGCGTGATAGTTCTCCTCCAACAGCTTCTCGATGTCCGACTGCCTGTACAGGATCTTCCCGCCAAGCTGGATATAGGGAATCCGTCCTTGGTCCCTGTAATCCTGCAGGCACCTGCGGCTGATCTTCAACGTCCCGGAAAGCTCCCTGTCGGTCAGGAACCGTTCCCCGTTGAAGGGAGGACGGTTGTCACGGGCAAGACGCTCCACTTTTTTCTCCATGTTGTCCAGCAGGGCAAAGAACCTGCGGACACGTTCGTTCTCCTTGTCGATAATGCCTTCCATCTCTTCCGCTCTTTAAAGGTTTCCGTTCTTCCTTCCTTCTCTCATTGCCTTCTCCTTGCGTCTGATGCCGACGTAGGCCATCAGCTTCTCCACATCCTCTGGCTTGTAATAGAACTTGCGCTGGAGGCGGGTGAACGCCAGCCGTCCGGTATCGCGGAGTGTCTGCAGGGTACGCGGCGAGATGTCAAGGCGCAGGCAGACATCCTGGCCGTCCAGTCACTCTCCGGGTTCCTTACAGCGGTTTCTCTCATACAATCTGTCCACATGTGCGGACAGGTTCTCGGCACGTGCCAGCATCCTCTCAAGGACACCGGCCTCGATGTAGCATATTTCCATATTTTTCAACTCGTTTAAATGTCAGTGCGAATATAAGGGAAGAAACCATGAGAGGCAAGCGCGACCGGCACACTGGCAGGAATAGTCATGGATAGTCGGTTTTTGTCATATGGGAAGGAAAAATACTCCGTAGCCGGTCGGTTTTCACGACCCCCTTTGGAAAACCTGAAGGACGGGTGCGTCACGGCGATGAAAAAAGAAAAATCCCCACCGGAAGTGAAGCGACCCCAAACCGGCAGGGAGTGTAAAAATAAAGGAACGGACTGTTCAGCCCTTGATGTAACCGTACTTTTTCAGGTCGTCCATGAAATGCTCCGGCGTGTCGGTCCTCACCGTCACCCCGTGCAGTTCCCTGTACCGCCCGGAGAAATTCACCATGTACTCCCCGTCGGTGCACCCGCTGTCAAACCAGCTGCCCTCACGCAGGACGCGTACAAACTCGGAAGGGCCGGAGGCGGCAATCCTGCCGCCATCCGCCAAAATACCTGATCTCGTTTTTTTTATTATCGGTATTTCAAATGTCTCAAAAGCCTCTTTGACAGGTTACCATCCGGGATGATCGCCTGAATTCGCATGTACCGGATTTTCTATTTACCAGATTCCATAATGGTTCCTGCCATCCGTTTTTTCTCTGCGGCTGTCGCTTTTTTCCTCGTGGCATCATGGTCTGTTACCTGATAGGAAAAGCCATCTCCATCACAACCATGAATTATAGTGTAGCCATATTTGTATATAGCCGTATGATACGCTATCCGGATAATGCTATCACAGAATTGCGATATAGCCGGATATCAAAATAGGGATAGCCGGGAGCGAAGGGAGCACGCATCCTTCCGGATATAGATATCTCAAAATCTCCATTTGCAGAAGTGTATAAATATCAATCCATTAATGGAGACGATGAAGAAAAACAATAAGGCGTATACGGCTACCTGTTATTCTCCATTTACAGATGTGTAGAAGTTTCAATCCATTAATGGAGACGATGAAAAAACAATAAGGCGTATACGGCTACCTGTTATTCTCCATTTGCAGAAGTGTAGAAGTAGCAATCCGTTAATGGAGACGATGAAGAAAAACAATAAGGCGTATACGGCTACCTGTTATTCTCCATTTGCAGAAGTGTAGAAGTAGCAATCCGTTAATGGAGACGATGAAAAAACAATAAGGCGTATACGGTTACATGTCATTCTCCATTTGCAGAAGTGTAGAAGTAGCAATCCGTTAATGGAGACAATGAAGAAAAAACATAAGTCGTACACGGTTACATGCCCATTCTCCATTTGCAGAAGTGTAGAAGTAGCAATCCATTAATGGACAATAGGGTGACCGGATAAGTCTGAGCAATTCTTTGTTTGCCCGGCTATCCATGATGGTTTCC
>ERZ791925.1454-NODE-1454-length-11699-cov-3.256956_pt1 | contig 11699 bp, 21 predicted proteins | sample MGYA00510132_ERZ791925 | MGnify/ENA primary metagenome ERZ791925 (study PRJEB30046, sample SAMN00792075) | human gut metagenome | study: EMG produced TPA metagenomics assembly of the A metagenome-wide association study of gut microbiota in type 2...
AAAAAACACTTAAATGAATATGAAATAGAAAGTGATTTTATAGAACTTCAAGAAAATACTAGAATAAATATTAAATTAAAAACTAAAGACTCTGAAACAGAGATAGCTGGAAAATCTCCTACTATTTCTAAAGAAAATATAGAGGAATTATTAAAAAAATTTGAAGAAATAAAAAAAGATGATGTAGTAATATTATCAGGAAGTGTACCTAATTCTATTTCTAAAAGTATTTATGCTGATATTATAAAACTTTTACCAAAAGATTGTAAAGTTATATTAGATACTAGGGGATTACCTTTTGTAGAAGGATTAAAAGAGGGAGTATTTTTAACAAAACCAAATAATCATGAATTGGAAGAGTTTTTTAATAGAAAATTAAACAACATAGAGGAAATTATACAAGCTGGAAAAGATTTACAAGCTTTAGGAAGTAAAAATGTATTAATCTCTTTAGGAAAAGATGGTTCTATATTAATTACAGAAAAAGAGGTATATATAGGAAATGCTCCACAAGGTAAGCTTATTAGCTCAGTTGGTGCTGGAGATTCTATGGTGGCTGGAGTTGTATACGGAATAGCAAAGGGAATGACTCTTGAAGATAGTTACAAATATGGAATAGCTTCTGGAAGTTCAACAGCCTTTTCTGAAGGACTTACAACTTTTGAAGGAATGAATAGTTTATTAAATAAAATAGAGATAAAAAAATATTAGAGGAGGCTCAAATGATAACAAATTTACTTACACTTGAGTGTATCAATTTAAATTTAAAAGGTCAAACTAAACAAGAAATTATTGATGAAATGGTAGAGATTCTTTATCAAGGTGGAAAATTAAATGATAAAGAAGAGTATAAAAAAGCTATTTTAGCAAGGGAAGCTCAAAGCTCTACTGGATTAGAAGAGGGAATTGCTATACCTCATGCTAAAACTTCTGCTGTTAAAATACCTAGTATAGCTTTTGGATTATCAAAAAATGGAGTAGATTATGAATCTTTAGATGGAGAACCATCAAAACTATTTTTTATGATAGCTGCTCCAGCTAATGCATCAGACACTCATATAGAAATTTTATCAAAACTAACAACTATGTTATTAGATGATGAGATAAGAGAAAAATTATTAGAGGTTAAAACTGAGCAAGAAGTAATAGATATCCTTACTTCAGATATAAAAGAGGAAGAGAAAAAAGAAGAGGAAGTATCAGATGAATTCTCAGAAGTTTTAGCTGTAACAGCTTGTCCTACTGGAATAGCTCATACATATATGGCTGCTGACACTCTTATAAAAAAAGCTAAAGAGATGGGAGTAAATATCAAAGTAGAAACTAATGGTTCTACTGGTGTAAAGAATGAGATAACTGCTGAAGAGATTAAAAGAGCTAAAGGAATTATAGTAGCAGCAGATAAAAATGTAGAGATGGAGAGATTTGCTGGAAAACATGTAGAAATTGTACCTGTTAAAGAGGGAATAAAAAATCCAGAAACTCTTATAAAAAATGCTTTAAATCAAACAGCTCCTATTTACACTGTAACTACTAGTGGAAAAAAAACTCCTGCTAAAAAAGAAAAAACAGGATTCTATAAACACTTAATGTCTGGGGTATCAAATATGTTACCATTTGTTGTTGGAGGAGGTATCTTAATAGCCCTATCATTCATGTTTGGTATTCAAGCTAGCAATCCTAATGACCCATCTTTCCATCCTGTAGCAAAACTACTTAGTGATATTGGTGGAGGAAATGCTTTCTTCTTAATGATACCTGTTATGGCTGGATTTATTGGAATGAGTATTGCTGATAGACCAGGATTTGCTCCTGCTATGGTAGGAGGACTTATCTCTCTAAATAATGGTGGTGGATTCTTAGGAGGACTTATTGGTGGATTCCTAGGAGGATATGTTGTAGTTTTATTAAAAAAATTATTTGCTAAATTACCTAATAGTTTAGAAGGGTTAAAACCTGTTTTATTATATCCTCTATTTGGTATATTTATCACTGGTGCTTTAATGTATGGAGTTATTATCAATCCAATAGCTGCTCTTAACAGTGGAGTTACTAACTTTTTACAAGGACTAGGAACAGGAAACTTAGTTCTATTAGGAATTTTAGTTGCTGGAATGATGGCAGTTGATATGGGAGGTCCAGTAAATAAAAGTGCCTTCACTTTTGGTATTATGATGATAACAGCTGGAAACTATTATCCACATGCTGCTGTAATGGCTGGAGGAATGGTTCCACCTCTTGGAATTGCTCTAGCTACTACTTTCTTTAAAAATAAATTCACTCAAGATGAAAGAGATGCTGGAAAAGTTTGTTATGTAATGGGATTATCATTCATCACAGAGGGAGCTATCCCATTTGCAGCAGCTGACCCTATTAGAGTTATCCCAGCTTGTATAATTGGTTCTGGAATTGCTGGAGGATTATCAATGTTCTTTAGAGTTCAATTACCAGCTCCACATGGTGGATTATTTGTATTACCAGTTATGACAAACCCTATTATGTATCTAGTTGCTATAATAGTAGGTTCTGTAGTTACAGCTTTAATCTTAGGATTTATTAAAAAACCTGTTCAAGAATAATATTATATTAATGTAAGAAAAAGACAGACTAATTTATTGGTCTGTCTTTTTTAAAAGTTAAGATGAATAAAAACTTCTCTCTCTTCATTTACTTCTATTTTCTTTATTATCTGTTTTAATATCTTATTAGCTTCTTGCTTACTCTCAGCATTCTTTAAATTACTTAAAGCTTCAATAAACATTTTCTTAAAATCTAAATTTTGTTTTACTTCATTTCTTTCATTCTCTAATTCAATAATTTTAGCTTCTATATCAATTAATGAATTTTGTATATCAACTTTCTTACTTTTAAATTGCTCTTTGGTAATATCTCCATCTGCATAAAGCTCAATTAAATTTTCTTCTCTTGTTTTTAATTTGCTCTTTTGAGCCTTTAATTTCTTTAATTCATTATCTTTATTATTATTCTCAAGTGGAATTTTATTCAATTCATCTAAAAACTCACTGTTAAAAAGCTCATCTAAAACTTTCTTATCAAGAGTATCACTCTTTATATTTCTACTACACCCAGTACATCTATAATAATATGTTCCTTTTCTTCCAGCATTACCTCTAAATTTAGAGCCACAAGTATGGAAAAGTAATCCTGATAATAAATAGGAAGTCTTCTCTATATTTCTCATTCTTAATTCTTGGTTCAAAGACATTCTATTGGCAACTTTTTCCCAAGTATCAATATCTATAATAGGCTCCCAATCTCCTTTAGCTTCTACTATTTTAGTTTCATCAGGATTTTTCATTGGTTTAAATGTTGTTTTGTTCATTTTCCTTTTTCCAAATATATTATATCCAGCATATACTTTATTATTAAGCCATTGCTTTATAGTACTTCTATCTTTTCCAGTCATTCTCTCAAGAGCTACTATTCCATGACCTTTTAAATACTCCTGATAAATATATTTTATTAGTTCTGCTTCTTCAGGAACTATTACCATTTTTTTATCAATAATCCTATATCCATATGGAGCATTATTCATTCTTTTTCCTTCTTTTACTTTAACTATCATATTATCTCTTACCCTATCAGCATTATCAAACCTAAAAAACTCAAATATGGCAGCTAATATTGTAAGAATAAGTTTTCCCATTGGGCTATCACTATCTAGTGTAGGATTATTTATTAATTTTAATTTAACATTTAAAAGATTAAGTTTATTAAACAGTGAAAGAAAAGCAAAGGCATCTCTTGCTATTCTAGAAACATCATAGGCTATAAAGTAATCAATCTCACCTTGATTTTCTTCAAGATATTTTTGAGCTTCAATAAAACCTTTTCTATTTCTATTTCCACCACTCATAACATCAGTAAATTTTTTTACTATTTCTATATTGTTATCTCTAGCAAAGATTTCCCCTCCCTTTTCTTGAGTTTCTAGGGAGAGGTCCTCTTTTTGCATATCTGTACTTACTCTAAAATAAGCTATTGCTTTCTTGACCTCTCTCATCTAAAGTTATTCTCCTTTTTGTTTATCATATAATTTCTTTATATTATCTTGAATCTCCTTTAAAGTTTTATCATTCAATACTTCTTTACTTCTTATAATCATCTTCTTACCTCCTATCCTAAAACAATTATAATATCAACTGGCTTTTCACTGTCTATTCCCTTGTAAATTTCTACTATCATATTTATTCCTCCTAAGCCCCAAGTATTCTTTTGAAAAGTCCTCTATGCTTTAAGCTATAATTCTCAGCTTTCAACTGCTCAATCTCTCTTTGAAGTTTATGCTCTCTTTCTCTATGTTGTCTTAGTAATATTCTCATTTCCTTATATTTACCTATCCAACTTTCATTAAGGAACTGTTGTTCTGCTATTATGAAATATAATCTAGCTATTTCAACTCTATACTTATTAATTTCTCTTTTCTTTGCTTGTTTGCTCATATAACCAACTCCTAATTTTATCGAATAAAGATTTTTTCTTATTTTGAGATATGATATTTTCTTTATCTTCAGATTTAAAATTTATAGAAAAATAAACTTCGTATAATCTTCCGTTATCATTAAAATCATTAAATATTATGTAATATTCTCCAAAATCAATAGAATTAACTGCTTTTTCCAATCTATCCAAAACATCATCATCAACACTTTTTATATCTTTGTCATAGATAGATACACGAAAATTTTTTTCTCCTGTTTTTATGTATTCATCTTCTATATGTTCTTTTTTATTTTTTATCTCCTCACAAATACTAGCTATAAAAAACTTTACATCAATTTCTCTATTTTTCAACTTTTCCTCTAAATACTTTTTTCTTTTCTCTTTTAAAGTCATTTATAACCACCCTAATTTTTTATATGCTTCTTTGAGTTGCTCTGGTGTAACTCCTCTATCATTCATTTCATTGACTAGAATATTTAATTTCTCAAATTCTACATCTTCAAAATAAATAGTTCCCATTATTTCAACTATTTCATTGCAATCCCAATCTATACGTTTTTCTATATAATCATAATTCAAAAATATATTATCGTCATCTTCTTTAAATTCTTTAGGAACTAAATTCTTTTTCAAAAACTCCACCAAGTCAAAAGGTTTTTTGTCCTCTTCTTCAGCAGGTAGTTTAATCTCGTTCCAAAATAGTGTAGGGTTAGCATCTTTTTTTTCAGCTCTACCATCAGGAAAATACCATTGGTCATAGCCATTATCAAACTTAACTTGGAAAAACCAATGAACATATCCTTCTGAAAAATCAGTAACTGTTCCCCAACCATGTTGAACACTCCAAACTCTGTTATTTTCTTTTACATTATCAAACTTAGCCATTAATATTCCCCCTTAATAACCTTTCCTTTGAATACTTCCCAGTTTTGTTCTCTAATTCTTATTCTATTTCTTACAGCAAATATCCAAGTTCCAGCCATAAAATATATTGATATATTATTATCAAATCTATATCCTCTTTTCTTTTTCAAGATATTATTTCTATACTTTTCTAAGTTATCTATATTAAATTTCACTCTATTTCCTCCAATAAAAAAATCCCCAGTAAATTAATACTGAGGATTAATAGTTATTCTTCTTCTATTTTTTCTATTTTAGGTATATCAACTTTAACTATTGGAACTTCAACTTCTATTTTAGGTACTTCAACATCAATTTTTGGAATTTTATTATACATCTTGACAAATATAAATCTTTCCATTAACTCTATAAATTTCCATGTGATTAGTTAGTCCTGTTTTATCAAGTAATTGTATTTTTTCATCTAAGATAAATCTTTTTTCTAAAATTTCTCTTTTAATAGCATTTGCTTTAGCTTTTAATTGAGTAATATCATTTTCAAAATTGTCAGCATATAAAGCAATAGAAAGTTGTTCTTTTTTCTTAAGTTCCTTTTCCATTTCATTAAATCTATTGATATAAGCAAGTTTAAAATCTTGATACCCTTGAATGTTAAACATATAAAGTATGAAACCATCTTTTGTAAGTAAATATTCTTTATACTCTCTTTTTTGTCCTTGAGTTCTATAAAAGCTAGGAATAATCAGAGAACCCACATTTGGGGTTTCTAAAATTTTTTCTAAATCTCTGATAACGTGGTCATGTCTTTTTTCTAACTCTTTAGCTATTACTCTACTACTCACTACTAAACCATACTTATTGTTCTCTTGAATAGTTATATTCATTACTTAGCACCTCCAACTTTAAAAGCTATCTCAAGTGCTAAGTCATAGCTTTCTACATAGAATGGTTTACTAATTCCTTTTAGAACCACTTTAAATAGTCCATTTTCATCTCTTACAATTCTCATAACTGTATCCTCCTAAAAACGTTTGATTTTATGGAGTTAATGCAGTATAATATGATTGGTGAGGTCGTATTATACGGCTAACTCCTGTTGGAACTCGAAAGGGAACTGACAGGAGATTTTTTTATTTCTTTTTACGAATTATGATTTCTTCTTTTTCTTCATCAAAGATTAATTCTATTCCTCTTTCTTCAGGAGTAAGTCCCATTTTTTTTATCCAAGGGATAGGGATATTTAATCTTGTTGCCAAAGTTCCACCAGCTTTATAAAAAGAAATATTTAAATCTCTTTTCTCCATAAGTTTCTCCTTTATCTAGTCACAAGATAATTATATAATCTTGTCACAAGAAAGTCAAGTAATTTTTATTATACTCCACTAACTCCATAAATTTGTTTTTAGGTAAATAAAAACCTCAGAGTTATTTTTCTGAGGTTTAATTGCATTATTTAAAATAAATCACTATGAGTTCCTGTTCTTGATAAAGTTAGGATTAATTTATTTTTTTCAATTTTATATATTAATAACCAATCAGGACGAATATGGCACTCCATGTATCCTACATAATTTCCAATTAATTGATGATTTCTATACTTAGCTGGTAACACTTCTTCATTTGCTAATTTTTCAACGACTTCTTGAAGAAGTTTGAGATTATATCCCCTTTTTTTTAAAAGTTTATAATCTTTATCAAAAGCACTAGTAGTTATGATTTCTAACATTAACTTTAATCCTCCTTATCAAGAGCATCAAAAAGTTCTTTGGTATTTTTATAAGTAGGACGTTTTACTTTTCCATTGATAATATCTTCTGTTTCTTGAATAGCTTTTATAGTTTCAACATTATAGTTTTCTATTCTTGCCTCAAATGGTAATCCACCTGTTCTAAGCATAGATTTGACAAACATATTAAAAGCTGTTGACATATTTAAACCTAACTCATTACATAACTCATTAAAGGCTTTTTTATCTTCATCATCTAATCTTACATTAATAACTGATACTCCCATTTTCAAACCTCCTTAATATCTTTTATATATTAATTATACATATAATAGACAATAAAGTCAAGGTTATTATTTTCCTCAGTATTATTTACTTGCCAATGTCCAATAATTTTCTTATACTAATTTAGCTTGTACCTGTGTAATATGTAGATACTTGCTACCAACTCTCTTTTTAATCTCAAGCCTATTTCCCCATTTTTCTATTAAACTTGGAATCATAGCTCTAAATCTTCCTCTAGTATGGAAGTTTTCTCTCATTACTATATATACACAAGGCTCTCCTTCATACTCTCCAATTTCTCTTACTTCTGCTATATATTGAGGTTTAAGTTCATGGTCATATTTAAAACTAGTCTTTTTAATATCATTCAACATATTAATCCTCCTATAAGGAAGAGGGAGAACTCCCTCTATCCATTAATAGCTATTTCTTTAAGTTCATTGTATTGTTCCATATTAATATTGTCTAAAGTAGATACCCCATAAAGTTCTTTAGCTTTTTTAGTTATATCTATTCCACTTGCTTGTGATATAGTCATAAGTGTTTGCATGTCCTCTGTTGTAGGCTTTTCTTCAACTATTACTCCATCTTCATCATAGTTTATTATATTTTCATCAATATATTCAGAAGTTACTTCATTAGTTTTTTCATCTAATTTATGAATTTGTTCATCTTTTCTAAGATTTTCTATCATTTCTACTGATATAGGTAACCATTTTAACATTTTCTTAGTAACAGTCTTTAAAGACATTTCCTCGAAGTTCTTATTCCAAATCTCATTTTTAAAGTTCCCTTTTCTATATTTTTCTTCATGCTCTATTACTTCTTTTCTAGTCATATATTCAAAAGCTCTAGTTCCATCTTTTAAAATAGCTACTGAATAAAATCCAACTATCTCTCCTCTTCCCTCTGGATTAGTAAAGGCTGGTTTATGTTTTAGAGTTCTATCTAATCCATACTCTATATCAAACTCATCATTTGAATAAACTGTGTATGCATAAATATCACTTAGTTGGCCTGTTCTTCTAAGTAGTTCTATCATTCCCTTATATCCAAGTTGGAATTGACATTCTATTGTGCCTAGCTTATTATTTTTAAATGGTATTAAATAACATTGTCCAAGAACTCCAGGTTCTAATCCTAGTTGTGCTATTGTCATCAAGCTACCTAATAAGCTTTCAGCATTACATTCAGCTAATTTAGGATTTTGTCTTATAGTTGTAATAGCTATTCTTGTGAATCTTTCACTATTTAGGTGTTTAGGAAGAGCAGCAGCAAACTGTTTCTCTCCAGCTTTTATAATTTCATATATTGTTTTATTTGGTTTTTTCTCTGTTACTGCTCCATTAGATCCTTTTACTAATGAGTTAGTTGCTCTCTTTGTTTCTGCCATTTTAATTTTCCTCCTGCACTTTTTCTTAATTAAAAATTAATACTTAGAGTATAATTTATATAGTCTAAATTGACTTTTTCTTATTATTTTGGTATACTATTAATGTAAGGTACCTAGCCCGTAGGACTTATAACTGAAGTGTTATTAAAAATGTTGATGAAATAGGCTCTCACTCCGCCGTGGGAGCTTATTTCATGTCTATAAGGTGTCAACAGCCTTGTAGATATGAGAATATAACACTTCAGGAGGTTGAGGAAATGAACATAATTATTTCCAATCCTATTATCAACTTTGATGGCGGGACTATTTTTTTAATTGGAATAGTTTTCATTGTTGTAATTTGGATTAAACATCATAAGTAATTCCTTACCTCATACCCTACGGGGTCTTTTTTTATTATTGATTTTAAGCCACCTCTTTATTTTTCTTTGTATTTTTAGTAATCTTTATATACTTACTCTCTTTTGATGTAGAATATCTCTTCTCAACTTCTTTATATTGTGCTACTAATTCTGGATTTTCTTTCTCCATTAGTTTCTTATCTACTGAATTTCTAGCTTGAGTTGTTATAGTAAACTTATAATCACTACTTATAGCTTTATTGCAATGATTATTGTTAAGCTCTAATATTATCTCTTGTTTCTTTAACTCTAGTTGTTGCTCCAAGTTCTTTATCTGTTCATCTAAAGCTTTTATCTCCTCTGCTTTAGCATTTAATTCATTAAGTTCTATAACTTCTTCATTCTCTTTATCTGCTTTTTCTAATAAATACTTAGAATAACTATCACTTCCATCTAACATTGGTGGAACTTTTTTCATTACATGATTTTTCCAAAAGTCTGTTGCTTTTACCTGAATATAATCTATATCTTCAAGACTTCTTTCTATGTAAAATTCTTTATAGTCATTTCCACCTACTAGACAAGCTATATAAGCAAAGCTTAATCCTGTAACATATAAATAATGTTGTACTTGAGCATAATATGATTGAGGAACTGTATCTCCTGTCCACTCATCTTTGTTATATGCTGAAGTAGTTTTTAACTCTAATACTCCATATTTATCTTTTACAGGGTCATAAACCATTCCATCTACATTGGCCACACATACTCCTCTTTGTATAGTGTATGGAACTGTATAGCATTTCATATTTGAGTGTCTTTCTTGAAATTCTTCAAATACTACTTTCTCTAATTTATGGCCAAAGTGAGTAAATCTATTTCCATCTTGCTTTTTACCCTCTGTTTTATCTATGTAAATATCTATAGCTGACTTATATTTGTTTACTCCTAAGATAGCTCCAATATCAGAGCCACCTATTCCTATTCCTCTTAATTCATGCCATTTTTCTTGATTTTCATATTCAAAAATTTTAACTATTGGAGGAACTATCTCTTTTAAATCCTCTTTTGATAACTCTTTCTTTTCAGATTTAACTTTATTGACTAATTCCTCTAATTCAGCTTTTTTTAACTTACTATATCCTTTTAACCCTAATTCTTTAGCTTTTGCTCTAAGCTCTCTTACTGTCATGTTTTAAACACCTCTTTTTAAGTTTTTGAAACAGCTCCTAATTCTCTAGGAGCTATCCTAAAAACTCAAATTACTTATCCATCATTACTCCAATAAGCCACATAAAAGCACTTACTAGAATTATTTCAATTATTCCTATCATCTTTACTTCTTAACAAGCTATTTGTTCCCATTTTTTTGCTATTTCATTCTCTTCTTTATATTCTTTACTATGACTTTCTTTCTCTTCTTCAATCCATCTTGTAATAGTTCTTATTGCTTTATCTAAAACCTCTTCCCAAGTATTAGCTTGGTATCTATCTCCCATTACATATACTGTTGGTTTTCCCTCTTCAACTGTTAAATTAATATCTTCATCTGAACTTTGGTTATACTCTCTTGATAAAAATATTAAGCTTGTTATTTTAGACTCCATTCTTCTTCCTCCTATCCTACATAATTTTCCATATATTCAGTCATAGCTTTTATACATAACCATAAATTTTGGTTGCTTACCTCTGGATTTATTTCCAATTCTCTTAAAGCATCATCTCTTAATTCTGACCAATGATAATTATGACTTCCAAAGCTTTCTACTTTTTCTATTATCTCTTTAACTATCTCTTCCATTCTTTCTCTTTCTCCTCATTTTCTAAATAGTAAGAAATTTCTAAACCAAGACTAATCATCTAAATCACTCTCCTCATCTTCAAACATTCCATACAAATCAAAGAAAAGGTTGCTATTAGTATTACTAGTTATTATTTGCTTAGCTTTATCACTTGTAGTATAAATTTCATAAAGCTTAATAGTAGCTTTTTCTACTTCATCAACTGCTTTTAACCAGTTATCTATATTTTCTTTTATTTCTTTTTCACTTATTTGTTTTTTCTTTCTTAAATCAAGTATTAGTTTATGTTCTTCATCAGTCAATTTTACTATTACCATTTATTCCTCCTCATCTTCCTTATAACTTAAAGCTGTCTTAAATGTATCAAACTCTTTTATAAATATTCCAATTATTCCAGCAAATGTTAATAAATTAACTATCATCTTTCCTCCCTAATATTTTCATTGATTTTCTTTTCTACTTCTTCCAATTCTTCTGTATCAACTTCAATCTTTGGTACTTCTACTTTGATTTCAGTAATCTCTACAATTATCTTTGGAATTTTTATCTTTTCCATTATTCCTCCCTTGACAGTTCAAGGGGAAACTTGATGTAATTTTTATATGTGGATGTCAAGTTCCCACCAAGAACTTTTCATCTTGAGAGTAGTGTTACCGCACTACTCTTTTTTTATTTTAACTTTTATACTTTTTGTATAATTTTTATTTGAAAAAACAAAATATAAAGTTATTTCTAGTATAATTATACATTTTGTATAAATAAAAGTCAAGTAATTTTTTACTTTTTGTATAAAGTAGGATATAATTTAATTATAGAAATAAAAT
>ERZ791925.1477-NODE-1477-length-11518-cov-5.678880_pt1 | contig 11518 bp, 10 predicted proteins | sample MGYA00510132_ERZ791925 | MGnify/ENA primary metagenome ERZ791925 (study PRJEB30046, sample SAMN00792075) | human gut metagenome | study: EMG produced TPA metagenomics assembly of the A metagenome-wide association study of gut microbiota in type 2...
CCGACCTCCAATCGTTAGATTCTTAGGTCTAACTTTTGGGGGTCGGTACAAATTCCATGAAAAGCTTCAGAAATTAAGAAAGAGCCGAGGTTTGACACAAGAAGAACTAGCCGAGGCATTATTTGTTTCAAGAACTGCAATTTCAAAATGGGAATCCGGAAGAGGATATCCGAGCATAGATTCATTAAAGGAAATATCCAGATATTTCTCTGTGTCCATTGATGAGCTGTTATCCGGAGATCAGTTGGTTTTGATTGCTGAAAAAGAAAACAAGTCAAATCTCAATGGTCTATGTGACTTGTTATTTGGATTTACCGATTTGCTCTCTTTGATGCTTATTTTTCTTCCATTGTATTCCAAACCGGTTGATGGATATATCTATTCAGTAAGTCTTATTGAGTATGTAGATAATGAAATTTGGATTCGTATGACATACTGGGGTCTTTTTATCGCATTAACGATTATTGGAATTGTGAATATTTTAATGGTCAATTTCAAATTTGAAAAGGGAAAAAAGGTGATTACTTTTTTGTCTGTAGGGCTTAGTATTATTACTGTTTTGTATCTGGCGATTGCGAGAGAACCATATGCAGTAACAGTGGCTTTTCTGTTGTTACTTATAAAAGGAGGTCTACTTTATAAACGAGCTATGGCCGGTCGATAAGGAGTTGAGCCATACAAATTCCAGTTTGTAGAATTAAGAAAATCGGAATTTACAGAACTACAAAGAAAGGATACATATTATGGAAGGAAGATTAATAGCATTTGTTATTTGGGTAATAATCGGCGTATTATTTATTGTAATGGGCATTTATGATTTTAATTCCAAGAAAGCAAAACCTTTCGGTTTTTGGGCAAATGCTGAGGTAGCGCCCATAGAAGATGTGAAAGGCTATAATCGTGCTTTGGGCATATTGTGGTGCGTGTATGGTGTTTTGTTTACGTTAATTGGATTGCCTTTATTAGATGGGCAGAATTCGGGTTTGATTATTATACCTATATTGGGTGCAATGCTTATTAGTATTGCGGCTATGGTAGCGTATGTAGTAGGTATTGAACCCAAATACCGCAAAAAGAAATAAATGGAAACTTCAAGTTTGGAGAATTGAGAAAATCGGAATTTTTAGAACAAAATATTTTATAAGATTAATGAGATTTTAAAAAGGAGGATTGGACATGAAAATTTTGAAAAGTATTCTTAAATTATATTCCATTAGCCACGTTTATCATATTTGTGGTTACTGATGGTATTTTTTCTCTAACATCAGCATTAATTTTTGTTATTTCAACGATTGGTCCATTAATTAATTGGAAAAGGGAAAAAACAGAGATGAAGAATTGAGAAAATTCCTGTTTATAGATTACACCTTATAAATCACCTGTAAATCACCAACTTTAAACTATATATAATAACTTTGATACAAAGAAACAGAGCAAGTACTTGAGTATAGAAACTTAAGTGCTTGCTCTTATTTTATTTATAGGAGGTTACTATGGATGACAAAATGAATGATGTGATTAATGAAGTGCAGAAAAAACTTGGAGAAGAATATGAGGTGAAAAGGGTTGAAGTTATGAAGAACAATGACACAAAACTGAAAGGAATTCAGGTCAGAAAAAAAGACATGAATGTTGCAAAGATATGTTACTGGACTAGTGAATCAGTTGACGAGATTGTAGATGTGATTAATAGAAGCCTGTTTCCTAAATTTGATTGTGAAATCAATTTGGAGAAGCTAAAAGACAGGATTGTCTATACATTGGTGAATGCTGATTCTAATAAGAGCAGACTAAAGACTATACCTTACAGGCTATTGGAAGGTACGGATTTAGCCATTACATATAAGCTAATCATTGATATTGATTTCAATGCTACGGCTTCATCAGATGTTACAAATGCATTGATAGAGCATTTGGGAGTTACAGAAAATGATTTGTATACATTTGCAACTAAGAATACTCAGAAACTCTATGCTCCAAGTATAATGTCTCTTACGGATATTGTATCAAAGATAGATAATCAGTCTCAGGAAGATGTCAGCAACACTCCTGAGACTATTTTTGTACTTACTAATTTCAAAAAGCATTTTGGGACTTCATGTATCTTGTATCCAGATGTGTTGAAGAATTTCTGCATAGAGAAAAATATGGATGGTGTTTACATGATTCCGTCTTCTGTACATGAATTTCTGCTTTTGGTAATGGATAAGAAATATGTAAATTGTGGTTATGTTAAGCAAATGATTAAAGAAGCTAATACAGAGAACTTGGAGAAGGCAGATATACTGTCTGACAATCTGTATTACTATAACGCCGTAAATGACGCTGTAAGCATTGTGGAATAGGAGGCTGGCATGAAATATACATTTAGGAGTGAAAAAGAGCTCCAAGAGGTTATACAGGCTTGTGCAGGCATTCCACAGAAGGTGATAGATAATGCAAAATGTGATGAAAGCAGTTGGTTCAGCAAAAGATTCTGTCAAGAATTTTGGAAAGAATCTTATGGGTAAAGTACCATTTGAGAAGAATACAGCTATAGAAGCAACAAATGAAGAAGTTAATACAGCGGAAAATGTAAAGCCTAAAGCAGCAGGGTTCTTTGATGGTACAAAGAAAATGTTTGCAGGAGCAACAGATAAGGTAAAGAATACAGTTTCTGGAACTTCAGAAGAAAGTGAATTTAAAACTTGTCCACAATGTGGAGCTACATTAAAGAGCAAAGCAATGAAGCAGAAAAACAGGATAATGCTGTAATTGATACATCAGATAAGCCAGTTGAAAAAAGAAAACTGATGATACCTATATTGTGTGGGGTTATTGGTGTACTTATTATTGCTGTTATTGTTATAATTATAGTGACAGTGACAAGCAGAAAATCAAATAATGATGATAATAATGCCAAGAATGACTTGGAAACAGTCGTAGCAACTGAGTCAGCAGACGAAACTGTAAAATCAACAGAGGCTACAACGCAAGCTAATAACTGGAAAAAACAGTATATAGAATATTTAAAAAATGTTGATTCTAAAAATTATGGTGGATGTGAATATATTTACATGAATAATGATGATATTCCAGAACTGATGATATTAGGAAGCAATACTGCCGCAGGAAATATTCTTGTTACATCTGATAATACGACAATTGATTCAAAAAATATTGCTTCAGGGAAAATGTATTATGCAGAAAAGAGTAATGAACTTGACATTGAAAGTGGACGACAGGGTGTATATGTTTACAAAATATATAAGATAATTGATGGAAAGATTAAGGAAGAGGAAGTAAATTCCTATGATACTAGCGGAAAAACAGCATTTGTATATAACAGACCTAAGACAATACAGCAGATTATAGATGATTTGTCTGATGAAACGGCAAAAACAAATACGGAAACTCTTCCAGCCGCTTCGACAACTAAAAAGGCTATAAAAGGTTATTGGACAAGTTATACAGGAAATGACCCAAGTATGGAATATTCATCAAAATATACATTAGTATTTAACAGTGATGGCACAGTTTCTTGTAAAGGATATAAAAATAATCATAGTGGTAATTATGAAGTTGAGTCAGATGGAACTATTGTTTGTTCGTTTACAAAATGTATTGATAGCTTTCCACCAAATGGACCAACTGAAATACAAGGTTATACAGCCAAATTTGTATTGAATTCAGATGGAACATTAACTAGTCCAACAGGAAGTAATGGAACAACTAACTGGGGGAAAAATACAACATGGACAAAAGTACAATAAATATTAGTGAAATTTCAGGCACTTTTCAGGCACTTATTTATAAACTAATAATTTGATAAAAACGATTAGAAGGGCTATCGGCTCCTACTGGACTAGTGCCATAAAGGAGAACTAAGAAAGCTAGTGTTTAAGCGGTCACACGGCTTCGAACCCCGGTGGGCTCATTAAGATGGGAATGGTTGAAAAACCATTCCCTTTTTTCTTTTCGTGCCTACTGACTAGGAGGGGAACGGGCGTCTTGTGAAGAAATTCATTCTTTATTATTTCCATGCATTAATTATTGTGATTTTGAAAACCCGCATAAATACTGGGAATGTTTGTAGGGGAGTTGGGCACTTTTGTGGCACTTGGTGTCAGGGGGAGTAGAATGATTGAGAATAGGAGTTTTAACTTGGTTGAGTTTTATGTTAAAATGGGAAAAAAGAATCGGAATTTCATGAAATGTTAAGAGGAAGCTAATGAGAATGATTGTAGATAAAAAGAAATCAATAGCATCAATTATTGTTTTGGTTACAATTGTTGTTATTATTTTTTGTGGTCGATATTATTTTGCACACAATAAAAGTTATAAAAATGAGGCAATTGAAAAAGGAGATTATATATATCTTAATGGAGTTAGATATTCTCAAACGTCGGAACTAGAAAATTATAAAATATCAAATGTGGTAATTTGTACATCTGATAGTGGGAGAAAATTATATGAGATAGAAGAATATCCTGATTATGAATATATTGCGGGATATTATGCATGGGACGGCGTAATATATAAAAAAGATGAAACAGACAGATAACTTCCAGTTTCCAGACTATATTTTACAGAATATCCGCAAATCACCAACCTACAACCATATATAATAACTATGATACAAAGAAACAGAGCAGGTACTTGAGTAAAGAAACTTAAGTGCTTGCTCTTATTTTATTTATAGGAGGATACTATGGATGACAAAATGAATGATGTGATTGATGAAGAGCAGAAAAGACTTGGAGAAGAATATGAGGTGAAAAGGGTTGAAGTTATCAAGAACAATGACACAAAACTGAAAGAAATTCAGGTCAGGAGAAAAGATAGGAATGTTGCAAAGATATGTTACTGGACTAGTGAATCAGTTGATGAGATTGTAGATGTGATTAATAGAAGCTAATCATTGATATTGATTTATGGATATTGTATCAAAGATAGATAATCAGTCTCAGGAAGATGTCAGCAACACTCCTGAGACTATTTTTGTACTGACTAATTTCAAAAAGTATTTTGGGAAATGATTAAAGAGACTAATAAAGAGAACTTGGAGAAGGCAGATGTAATGCCTGACAATCTGTATTACTATAACGCCGTAAATGACGCTGTAAGCATTGTGGAATAGGAGGCTGGCATGAAATATGCATTTAGGAGTGAAAAAGAACTTCAGGAGGTTATATTTTGGTCGCTTGTCAGATTAAAAAAACATCACTATTACCAACATCAATATTAACATTATTAATATCGGAGGTAACATGATGGATGTCCAAAAGAAAAGACCGCCGCCTTGTCTATGATATCTTGCTTCATTGTAAACAATATCTAGCACCAGCCATACAATGTTGTACAATGAAAATCCTAATATAAAGCTGCGTTCTGCAACAAACTTACTTGTCAATGCAAAATACACTGAAAAAACAGTATATGTAATGCATAAACCAAATGCACTATTGATTAATATTGCCACAAACTTTGAATACATTTTTTACTCCTTCCATTCTCTTTACACATATATCGTTGGAAATTATTATAGCATGGATTTGGACAAATATCATTCAACTGTTGTGATATTGCCTTAATAAACATTATTATCATTTTGGGCACTTTTGTGGCACTTGGTGTCAGGGGAAGTAGAATGAAATGTAAATGGAAGTTCTAACTTGGTTGAGTTTTATGTTAAAATGGGTAAAATGAATTGTAATTTATAGAGAAAAGCACATGTCAAAGAATCTTTGCGTAACTATATATGCAATGTAATGTGATGATTGCTTTATTTTGAACATTATTTTTCGGATAATATTATTGAAAGGAGGTCGTAATATTATGAATATAGGAAATCAAATATTGAACATTCGGAAAGAAAATCAATTAACACAAGAGGAGTTTGGCAAATTATTTCATGTTACCCGACAAACGTTGTATCTTGTTTATGATCTCCAGATTCATTGATAAGAACAACAGCCATTATTGTTGGAATTACAATGATAGGTATTGGCTGGTATAAAAAATCAAAGAGTGACAAAAAGGTAGTTCAATATATTAAAGAACATGATTAAATGAATTTAATAAGGGCGGTCCTGTTGTGCAGCATGTGTGAGAATAAAAGGAGATGGCAGCATTATGAACAAGGCATATGAGCGAGAAACGGAAATGTGGAATCAGGTATTTAAGGAATGTACACCTGTGGATTTAAGAACTTTAGATTTACAAGTTGAAACAATGTTTGACGAAGCCTTAAAGCTGTTTGCACAAAAAACAACAAATGTATTAGATTTTGGCTGTGGTACAGGAGATATTTCTTTTCAATATTTGCAGTATCAGCCTACACATAAAGTTTTAGGAATTGATGCTTCAAAAACGGGCATTGAATTTGCAACTGAAACAGCAAGATTAAGTGATTATAAAACGGCAACTTTTCTTGAAGGTACAGACCATACGGTAAAGCAATTAGAAGAGAATTCATTTGATGGAGTGATATTATCAAATGTGTTGGATGTAATGCCCAAAGATGTGTCAAAGGAGGTAGTTGAAGATTTAGAACGGGTATTGAAGCCTGGTGGATATTGGTTTATTAAAATGAATCCGTATTATTCAAAAGAAGAACTGGAAAGTTTCGGATATGAGAATATGGGAAATAACATTTATGAAGAGAATCATATTATGAGACTAAGACAGGCTACAACAAATTACTGGAAAGAAAGATTTGCACGTTTTGGAAAGGAAATTATTTATCTGGAATTTGAGTATCCGTGGCAGGAGGGAATGAATCGTTTGTTTGTTTATCAGAGTTAAAAGAACCTGGTCAAAAGAATCTGGTCAAAAGAATCTGGCTGTACTACATTTGCAATAATAAGAAGTTTGCGCTATAATACTATTTATACAAGACGTGAAATTTAGTATTGATTTAGGAGATATCGCTTATGAGAGTGTTTTATGGGCTTATTATTACGGCGGTAATTTTAATGATTGGGGCGTGTGCTTTAAAGGCATATAAAAAAGAGGGTGCACTGGCAAGAGTTGTGTTTTTATATGAGCTTGGTGCATTTATATGTGGGATAATATTTTTAGTGTATACATATGTTCCAGGAACCACCATTACAGTTCTGTGTAAGGGACTTATTATGGCGAGCTTTGACTGGCTTCTTATACTTCTTATGTATTATACCCAGTATTATACAGGCATGTTTAAGGGCATTGTGGGTGTAAAAGTTTTTATGATTGCATATTCGCTGCTTGAGACTGTTGCATTTCTGATTAATACATGGACGAGATGGATATTTGATATAACATATATATCGGATGACCAGATAATTGTCCAGTTTGCAAAAGGTAATGTTCTGGGCAGGTTACATTATGTATTTGCTTATGGCATTATGTTGCTGCTTATTTTAAGTTATATAGTAATGGTTGAGAGGATGTCAAGATTCTACAGATTCAGGTATTTTGCTATTCTCATATTATTATTAGCTGCATCTTTGCTTGATATAATGACTACGTGGTCTGATTCAATATATGACATGTCAATGGCTGCATTTGGCATCATGTCTATACTCATATATTATCTTACATACAGGTATGTTCCTAATGAGCTTATTGAGAATACATTTTCACTTATAATCAGGGATATGAATAGTGGAATTATATGCTTTGATAATGCCGGAAGATGTATATATTGTAATGGTATTGTTAAAGAAATGTATTCTATTAATGATAATATTAATGAAGTGGAGCATAATTATGCAAGCTGGCTTCATACTCAGACAGAGCATGATAATAAGAAATTCAGGCAGACAATCAGCGTGGGAGATGAGAGGAGAAGCTTTGATATTTCATATAATCGTGTATATGATGATAAGCATAATTTTATATGTGATTATTTTATATTTAATGATCGTACGGAAGCTGTTGAGCTTTTAGAATATGAAAAGTTCAGAGCTACACATGATAATCTCACGGGACTTCTTAATAAGGAGCAGTTCTATGAGGAAACTGCCAATGTGTTGAGAAACGACAGGAATCACACATATTGCCTGGTTTGCAGCAATATTAAAGATTTTAAGCTTGTTAATGAGCTTTTTGGAATCAAAAAAGGTGATGAGATTATTAAAATGCAGGCGGAGCTTATTAAGGCTTCATCTGAAAGTGGCTATATATGTGGAAGAATCCAGAATGACAGATTTGCTGTGTGTATGCCGAAGGACAGTTTTAAGAATGAAATAATGCAGAATAGTATTGTAAGTATGCAGGACAGATTCAACAATGCATCATTTAAGATAAGGGTTGTAGTTGGTGTTTATGATATTGAAGATGTTGATGAGCCTGTAAGTAATATGTGTGATAAAGCATTTATTGCGAGCGAGACTATTAAGAATAATTATGAAACTAATATTGCATACTATGATGATAAGCTGTTAAAGAGAACTCTTGAAGAAAGAAGAGTTATCAGTGAGTTTGAAGGGGCAATTGAGAAGAAAGAATTTAAAATGTTTCTTCAGCCACAGGTTAATACTCATGGTAAGGCTTATGGAGCAGAGGCGCTTGTGCGCTGGCAGCATCCTGAGAGAGGTTTGCTGTCGCCATTCTTCTTCATTGATATTCTGGAGACTACAGGTCTTATATATAAGCTTGACATGTATATGTGGGAATGTGCAGCAGCTAAATTAAGTGAATGGAAGAAGAAGGGTGATACGGTTCATTATATTTCTGTAAATATATCTACTAAGGATTTTTATCTTATAGATGTATATGAGGTTATTACATCAATTGTCAAGAAATATGATATTGAACCTAAGATGTTAAAGCTAGAGATTACCGAGACAGCACTTATGTCTGATCTTAAGAAGAATATGGAGGTAATTAAGTCTCTCAGGGATTATGGATTTAAGATAGAGATTGATGATTTTGGAAGTGGATATTCTTCGTTGAATATGTTAAAAGATATAAGTGCAGATGTTCTTAAGATTGATATGGCATTCCTGCGTGCTACAGAGAATGAGGTTAAAGGACAGGATATTCTGGAGGCTATTATTTCTCTTGGTGGAAAGCTTGGAATGGAGGTAATTACTGAAGGAGTAGAGACAGACAAACAGCTTATTATGCTGACAGAGATGGGCTGTCATATATTCCAGGGATATTATTTCTCAAAGCCTATACCAGTCGAAGAATTTGAACAAAAATACATGAATGAATAATGGGAGGAAGTTATGAGCGAGAATTGTTCAGGAAGTTGCTCAAGCTGTAGTTCAGACTGCGAATCAAGAAAAGGACCACAGATATTAAGAAATGCCAATAATGGCAAAGTTAAGAAGGTTATAGCTGTTGTCAGTGGCAAGGGAGGTGTTGGTAAATCACTTGTCACATCAATGCTGGCAGTTAAAGCCAATAAGGATGGAAAGAAATCGGCAATACTTGATGCAGATATTACAGGACCATCTATTCCTAAGTCTTTTGGACTTACAGAAAGGGTAACATGTAATGAAGATGGAACTGTAATGTATCCTGAGACTTCAAAGAATGGCATTAAGGTTATGTCACTTAATCTTCTTATGGAAAAGGAGACTGACCCGGTTATATGGAGAGGACCTGTTATTGCGGGAGTTGTTAAGCAGTTCTGGGAAGATGTTGACTGGGATGAGACAGACTGTATGTTTGTTGACTGTCCTCCGGGAACAGGAGATGTTCCTCTTACAGTTTTCCAGTCTATGCCGATAGACGGAATTATAATTGTAACTTCACCACAGGATCTTGTTTCAATGATTGTGGAGAAGGCAATTAATATGGCTAAGCTTATGAATATTCCAGTTATTGGAATTGTAGAGAATATGTCTTATTTCAAATGTCCAGACTGCGGTAATATTCATTATATATACGGAAAGAGTAAGATTGATGAAGTGGCAGCAGCTAACGATATCAAGACTGTTGCAAAGCTTCCAATGGACGCAAAGGTAGCTGGACTTGTCGATTCAGGAAAGGCTGAGGAACTTGATGTGTCTGCATTAGATGAAATATTTGATGCAATTATGGCTTAACAGAGAAGAATAATGAAAAGATTGATTTTATTTAAAGGCGGAGTAGAAACATTAGAATTCTTTACAGAGCAGATGGCTGCTGTATGGGAGAAGATGGGCTGCTCCGTCTTCTGGTATAATTTAATGTTACAGCAGGCCAGTTCTTCTGCACTGGTGGAATTTTTCAAGGCTCACAGCTCAGACGAGTGGTATATGTTTACATTTAACTTTGAAGGAATAGCAGGAGAAGCCGGTCTGTATCGTGATGATGGCTGGAATTTCTGGGACTGGGCAGGTGTTAAGGTTGTAAATGTGGTTGTAGATCACCCGCTTTATTACAACAAATATATCCGAAAGCACCCTGAAAAGTATATTCAGTTTGATATTGATGAAATGCATGTCGCATACATGAAAAGATTTTTCCCGGAAGTACATACTGAATATATGCTTACAGCCGGAACAGAGCTTAATTATAACAGATGTATAATGCCTGATAAGAATTACCTGTCAATGAAGGAAAGACCGATAGATATTATATTTACAGGTAATTACACTCCGAAAAGAATACTAAGGAAACATCTGGATAACATGGATGATGAGTATATAGATTTCTATGAGGGTGTGCTGTCATATCTGATAGACAATCCGTCAGAGACGATTGATGCGGCGGCGGAAAATGCGTTACGCAGGGAATTCCCTGATATTACAGATGAACAGCTTGTCGACTGCATGCCTAATATGATGTATGCAGACCTTGCTGTAAGATTCCACTACAGGGAGCTTGCAATAAGGGCACTGGCTGATTCAGGACTTAAGATTCATACTTATGGCGAAGGTTATAATTATATCGAATGTAACCACCATGAGAATATAATTGAGCATGGAGGTGTTGATTCCAAGGTGTGTCTTGATATGATTAGTCAGGCAAAGATTTCTCTTAATGTAATGCCATGGTTTAAGATGGGCGCACACGATAGAGTGTTTAATACTATGCTTAATGGAGGTGTTGCACTTACTGATACTTCGCTGTTTTATGAGAACACATTTGCAGATGGTGAAAATGTGTTGTTCTATTCACTTGAGGATTTAAGAGACTATGAAAAGTCGGGATATGATGAGTGTATTGCGGCACGAATCACGGATAAGGTTAAATGTGCATTAGCTGATACGAAACATTTGCAGGAAATCGCTGACAGCGGGTATGAATGCTGTAAGGGCAGACATAGCTGGATTGAGAGGGCTGTAGTGATTGAAAAGTATTTTCGTTAAATGGAATTGAATAATACAAATAAACATGTGTGTGCAATTTTTCTGTACTCCATGCCATAAATCACTAGAATATATAACTCAATTACAGTATTATTATAATTAGCAGATACAGACAGGTTATTTTATGATAGGAGTATATTATGGCAAATTCACAAAAAGGCAAGATTGATATGACCACAGGTCATATCATGAGAAATATTATACTGTTTGCGATACCGATTATTATTGGAAATGTTTTGCAGCAGTTA
>ERZ791925.1479-NODE-1479-length-11514-cov-2.258923_pt1 | contig 11514 bp, 13 predicted proteins | sample MGYA00510132_ERZ791925 | MGnify/ENA primary metagenome ERZ791925 (study PRJEB30046, sample SAMN00792075) | human gut metagenome | study: EMG produced TPA metagenomics assembly of the A metagenome-wide association study of gut microbiota in type 2...
AAGGTATTGCAAGACACATTAGACGTAGTAAAAACCGAATCCGGGAAATATGGTTACCACGTGCATTATGCCGTGAAAGCGAATGCCAATCCCCGTATCCTTTCCATCATAGCGGCAAACGGCCTTGGCGCAGACTGCGTAAGTGGCGGCGAGGTACAGGCAGCTTTAGATGCCGGTTTTCCTGCCGATAAGATTGTCTTTGCCGGTGTTGGCAAAGCGGATTGGGAGATCAACCTAGGACTGGACAATGATATTTTCTGCTTTAACGTGGAATCTGCCGTTGAGCTGGAAATCATCAATGAGCTGGCGGCCACCAAGAATAAAGTAGCCTCTATCGCCCTTCGTATCAACCCGGAAGTGGATGCCCATACACATGCCAAGATCACGACGGGTATGAAGGAAAATAAATTCGGTATCAACCTTAGCCAATTAGGAGGCGTACTGGATAAATTAAAGGAGATGAAGAATGTGAAGTTGATCGGTATCCATAGCCATATCGGTTCACAGATCACGGATATGTCTAGCTTCCGCAATTTGGTAATTCGTTTCAACGAGATACAGGAAGAACTGGAAGCTCACGGGGTTACGGTGGAGAACCTGAACTTCGGAGGTGGATTAGGTATCGATTACTATCACCCGAATCATTTATCGATCCCGGCTTTCGATAACTATTTCGCGGCCATTCATAAACTGCTTCAAGTACGTCCGGGTCAACAGGTACATTTTGAGCCGGGACGTTCGATCGTCGCTCAATGCGGAACATTAATCTCTAAGGTATTATATGTCAAGGAAGGAGAGACGAAGAAATTCGCTATCCTTGACGCAGGTTTCACGGAATTGATCCGCCCGGCGATGTACGACGCTTATCACCGTATCGAGAACATCAGCAGCGATGAGGCAGTAGAGACTTACGATGTAGTGGGCCCGATCTGTGAGTCATCGGATGTATTCGGTAAGGATGTAGAGTTGAATAAGGCTCATCGTGGCGACTTGATCGCCCTTCGTTCCGCCGGCGCTTATGGCGAGGTCATGGCCTCCCAATACAACTGCCGTCATTTACCTAAAGCCTATTATTCCGATACGATAAAATAATGAGCCAATTGATCAATGTGCCAATGTAAATACCTTGAGTAGCTTATTGGCACATTGGCGTATTAATCATATTGGCTCATTAATGATATTGGCACATTGGCATATTAATCACATTGGCACATTATTATGTTTCTACTCAATAATACAGAGCTTTTCCTATTGGGAATCTCCTTAATAGGGTTCGTTATCTTATCTCTTTATTATCTGATCGCTTATGCCCGCCCTTTACGTGCGTCAAAACGAACGGATGATACCTTAGAGGAAGGTAATAAACTCCCCGTATCCATCATCATATACGCTAAAAATGATTCTGAGAACCTCAAGAAACACCTTCCTGCGTTACTTACACAAGATTACCCTGAATATCAGGTAGTCGTTATCAACGATGGCTCGAGCGACGATACTGACGATACGCTAAAGTTCTTTCAAAATGAGTATAAACATTTGTATCATACTTACGTCCCCTCGGACGCTCGTTACCTAAGCCGCCGTAAACTGGCGTTTACCTTAGGTGTGAAAGCGGCCAAATACGATATTCTTCTATTCACGGAGGCGAATTGCCAACCGCTCAACGATCAATGGTTATCCGCCATGGTTGGTGGATACACACCCGAGACCAGTATTATCTTGGGCTACTGCAAATATAGCAACTACAAGGGATTCTTTCATAAGTTGATCGCCTATGATAACTTATTGACAGGTTTACGTTATCTATCTTCCGCCCTCTCCCATCACCCATATACCGGAAACGGACGAAATTTATCTTATCGGAAAGAGTTATTCTTCAAGCATAAAGGTTACTACCAATCCTTGAACTTGCATGCGGGAGACGATGACTTATTCATCAACGAAGCCTCGACCAAGGAGAATACGAAAGTAATTTATACCCCGGACAGCCTAACGGAAATGGATCAGATCGAACGTTTTGGAATCTGGAAAGAGATGAAGGTTTCCCGTGCTGCCACTCAACGGTATTACAAAGGAAGCGCCTTGACATTCTATCATCTCGAATCCACTTGTTTCTACCTTTTCCAAGCATCGGTTATCGCTACGGTAGTGATCGGATTACAGGGCAATTGGCTAATCTCCTTGATCGCCGTATTATTATATTTGACACGTTTTATAATCAAGGCAATCGTTTTCGGCAAATCGGCTCGAATGCTCCAACAAAACCCCACTACCGGTTGGTTATTCCTGTTGGAGTTTATTCAACCCATATTCAATGGATATGTCCGTATTTACCGGCTTTTCAGAAGTAGGAAGGATTATACGTTCCGGTTGGAGAATTAATAATGATGAGCACTCTCATAGGATATCTCTTCTTCCGCCACTTTGGGAAGTTCTTCCTCCTCTAATAGCGGGTAGGCTGGGGTAAACTTCGCATGATAGGTAGATTCCACATACGTCTTTTCCAATAAACGGACGACATTTTCTAAAGTAGCTTGCCGTTCTTTGGGTTTAAGCTGGCATTCCCAAATCACCATCGTATTCCAGCCCATCGCTCGTAATTCCTCACGTACACGGGCATCCCGGGCTTTATTCCGGTTTAGTTTCTCGGTCCACCACTCTACCCGGGTACGGGGAGGACGAAATTCCGGGCAACCCTCGTGCCCATGCCAGAAACAGCCGTTCACGAAGATAGCGGTCTTATATTTACGCAATACGATATCAGGGGTACCGGGAAGGCGCTTTACATTCACACGAAAGCGAAAGCCACAATGGAACAGGTATTTACGGACTATAATCTCGGGCTTTGTATTCTTGCCCTTAATCATAGACATGATATAGCTACGCTTTTCTTTAGAGATAAGATCTGTCATATCAATCCGGCAAAACTAGAACGTATGCCAAAGATACGGCTTTTATTCAAAACGGATACTCTTGGCCGGATCAATCTTCGTAATCAAATAGGAAGGTCCTAACATCATCAACATGGAGGCGGCCAATGTCCCTATATTCAAAAGGAACAGTGAAAATAGGCTCAGATCGATAGGCACGGCATCCAAATAATAAATAGAAGGATCTAATTGGATAATGTGGAAATGAGATTGAAGCAAACAAAGAGAGATACCGATGATATTCCCCCACAACATTCCTTTGCCGATCAAGAAGAAAGAGACATACAAGAAGATCTTGCGAATACTGTTATTATTTTGTCCCAAGGCTTTTAGGATTCCGATCATATTGGTACGCTCTAAGATTATGATCAATAATCCGGAGATCATGGTAAACCCTGCGACGGAAAGCATCAGCGCCAAGATAACCACCACATTGATGTCCAGCACATCCAGCCAATTAAAGATCATCGGGTTCAACTCCTTAATCGAGCGGGCGTAGAACGTATTGCCATTTCGGTCTTGCCGTTCCGTCAGATCGAAATAAATATCCTCGGCCACTTGGTCCAAACGATCATAGTCATCCACTTGCAACTCCAGTCCGCTTACTTGATCTTTATCCCAACCGTTCAAGCGACGTATCTGCTTAATATCAGCAATTACGAACATCTTGTCATAATCAAGGAAACCCGTCTCATAAATCCCCGTGATCGTGAACTTACGGGCACGCACATCGTCTTGCACAAAATAAGTCAGGAAAGAATCCCCAACCTTTAGTCCTAGCAGATCTGATAAATACTTGGAAATAATAACATCCGTAGAGTTCTTATCCGGCTGGATCGTAAAGATCTCGCCCTCTTTTAAATTATCCTTGAAGAAAGTCCAGTCATAATCCGTATCCACCCCTTTCAAGACAATCCCTTGAAAATCTTGGTCAGTCTTCAAGATACCGAGCTTCGTTGCGAATTTCTCGACATGGCGAATACCCGGGAATGCATCGAGCGCATTCAATAAAGTATCGCTAACCGCTATCGGCTGCGACTCATAGGAAGAATTACTATCGAAATTCGTGATCTGGATATGCGAGCCGAAACCGATCACCTTGTTCCGGACCTCTTTCTTAAAGCCTATCACGATCGCCACCGAAAGAATCATCACCGCCAATCCCAAGGCGATCCCGATCATGGCAATACGAACAGCGGGAGGAGTAACCTCACGATCCCCCTCCTTGCTGAAATGTATCTTTTTGGCGATAAATAGCTCTAAATTCATTTATAACATTCTTCCCGGATAAGCTTCCAGCGCCTTTGATAACACCGTCAAAGCTTTCGCCAGATCTTCCTTTTTCAAGACATAGGCCATACGGACCTCATTCTTACCAAGTCCCGGTGTCGTGTAAAAACCCGACGCCGGTGCCATCATGACCGTCTGACCCTCGTATTCAAACTCTTCCAGACACCAAGCGCAGAACTTATCGGCATCATCCACCGGAAGTTTAGCCACCGTATAGAAAGCGCCCATCGGTATGGGAGAATAAACGCCGGGAATACGGTTCAAGCCATCGATCAAGCATTTACGCCGTTCCACATACTCGTCATAAGTCTCACGGGCATACTCCTCGGAAGCATCCAAAGAAGCCTCGGCCGCAATCTGTCCGATCAAAGGCGGGCTTAAACGAGCTTGGCAGAACTTCATGACGGCACTACGCACCTCGGCATTTTTCGTAATCAACGCACCGATACGGATACCGCATTCCGAATAGCGTTTTGAGACAGAATCGATCAATACCACGTTCTGCTCGATACCTTCCAGATGACAAGCCGAGATATACGGGGAACCGGTATAGATAAACTCCCGGTATACCTCATCCGAGAAAAGATAAAGATCATATTTCTTTACGATATCCCGGATTTGATTCATCTCACGACGCGTATACAAATAACCCGTAGGATTGTTCGGGTTACAGATCAGGATCGCTTTGGTACGCTCATTGATCAACTCCTCGAATTTCTCTACTTTCGGAAGAGAAAATCCTTCCTCTATCGTAGTCGTCACTGTCCGGATCACGGCTCCTGCCGAGATAGCGAATGCCATATAATTAGCATAAGCAGGTTCCGGTACGATAATCTCATCACCCGGATTCAAGCAGCTCAAGAAGGCAAACAAAACAGCCTCCGAACCACCGGTAGTGATGATAATATCGTCAGCCGTAAGATTAATATCATACTTTTTATAATATCCAACCAACTTCTCGCGATAACTGCGATATCCCTGACTAGGGCTATATTCCAACACCGTACGATCGACATTACGGATCGCGTCGAGTGCCGCTCGCGGAGTGGGAAGGTCGGGCTGACCGATATTCAGGTGATACACATGAACTCCTCTCTGTTTGGCAGCATCGGCCAATGGAGCCAGCTTCCGGATCGGGGAAGCGGGCATTTCGACTCCTCTTTGTGAGATGTTGGGCATTACTATCTTATATTTATTCGTTTTGAGGGGCAAAGATAGTAAAATTATTAATCAAATACCCGGTCTTGGCGAATCTTTGCTAGCGTGCATCGTAGATACAAAAGCATTCGGATCGATCTCTTTTACCTCATCTTTCAAGCGGGGCATGTCCTTACGCTCGGCAATCGTAAAGATAATCTCGGTCTCATGTCCCTCGTACATGCCTTTACCATGGATAAATGTTCCTCTCATACCCATTTTATCGACAATCAAATCACGCATTTCCTTTGTCTTTCGGGAAACGATAAAGACAGCACGGTTCGGGTTCTCCGTCTGGAACATCTCCACGATCTTTCCATATACGAAAATAGTAAACCAAGAATACAAAGGTACCGCCCAATCCTTAAACACGATCAAGCCCAACAATACGACCGCAGAATCCAATACGATGATCATATTGCTAACCTTCAAGTTGGAGTCATTAGCGATCACACGTGCCAATACATCCGTACCGGCACTTGTACTTTGCGCCCGGAAAATACAAGTCACACCCAATCCTAAAATAGCGCCCCCGTAAAAGGCGGCGATAAAGGCATCGTTCTCCACCAATGGATCGGTAAGGAAATAAGATAATGAGTCGGTAAATATAGAGATCAGCAAGAAAGTGACGATCGTCTTCGGGCCGGAAGACAATCCGATCTTTTTCATCGCCAAAATCAGCAACGGGATATTGAAGCAAAGCGCCGTCGCACCCATCGGCAAACCATCCGGGAAGAACGGGAACAAATCTTTCGTCACATAGCCAAACAGCCATGCTACGTGCTGTTGCCGACGGTGAGTACGATAGAGATACCGTACACACCTCCCGGTACGATTTTGTAAGGCGCTAGGAAAAGCACGTAACTAAGTGCCTGCAAAAATGAACCTACCACGATTAAGGAGTAGTCCATTACATTTCTCTTCAAAGTAGCATTAGAAGGGACTAAAAGTTGTTGTGTTGTCATGACTCGAATTAAGCGTTATTTGTAAAACGCCGCAAACTTACACAATCTTCTTCGATTTATACGCAAGCCTTAAAAAAAAGTATCCCCACTATTTACCTTTTGACAGGAAATAGTGGGGGACACACTCTTATATAGTATAAATTACTTACTTGCGTTATCCGCTAAGTACACTTCCGGGAACGTATTAACACCCAGTGTACGGTTGTTATTATTCGTGATGTTCAATAAAGTAACATACTTACGATATTGATCCGGGCTCAAAGCCTTCTTCATCAACTTCAAGTTACCGTAAACCGCCTGATACATCTTCTTGTCCTGCAATTTAGCGCTAGCTTTTACACTTGCGTTCTGCATCTCGATGAAATATTCGTTGATGTTAGCTACCTCGTCCAACTGGCTCGGAGTCAATTGCAAATAGTTCGCTAACTTCTCTGTACTTACCACAAACGGTTCTCTACTCAAACTCGGTTTCTGAGCGAAGCTCATTGTCGCACACATCAATAAGGCTGCGACTGCCATTCCAAAACGTTTCATAATACCTAAAAACCTTAAATTGTTAAACCTAAACAAAAACCTTAAAAACACATAGCCCAATCACATTGGCTTAATTACTTCTCAGCCAAATAGCTGTCCAAAAGCGGATTAGAAACCTTATCTTCCTGATTAGCGCGAGTCACATTAATCAACGCTACATATTTACGATATTGATCTTTAGTCAATGCACGTTTCATCAGTTTCAAATTACACAACAATGCGTTGCGAGTTTCTTCCGGTCTTGCGTTATTGCAAAGCGCTTCCGCAGACAAGGGTTGACCTAATTGATTCTCGAAGTAAGTATTAATCTCTGACACCTCAGCGATCTGGTTTGCGTCAAGCTGCAAATATCTGCTTAGCTTATCGAAACTCATACTCTTTGAATCACTAACCTTTTGAGCAAAGCTCATTGTCGCTACCATCATTAAAGCGACTACCATCATACCTAAACGTCTCATAATACCTAAAATTTAAACCTAAACTAAGACCTTAACTAATAAATGCGGCGTTTCCGCATCTTCTATCTTTCTCTTTTTGTTACTGCAAATATAACAGTATGTTTTATAACATTGTTCTTTAATACGGTTAATTTTTGCAAACAATTGACGTTATTGATATACATCAAGGCATATAGCAATCATTTTGTAATACATATTACGATAAACACTATCTATTTCATCATAGACACCGTTTATAAACAAGCAAAAGCCTAGATATATTCTTATACAAGCCTAGCTGTATTCTTATACGATACCATATCTATTCTATAATCTCCGTCGTGGATTATACAAACCACAGCGTGATCTATAAAAACCACGACATGATCTATACAGACCACGACGTGGTTTATAGAATAGATACAGTCACAAGATACTTTTTATGCAATAGCTTGATACTTTACATCTATCCTTTACTTATTTATCGGCTAGATAAACATCGGGGAAGGAAAGCCCGCTCGTCATCCGGTTATTATTGTTCGTTACGTTGATCAAAGCCACGTATTTCCGATATTGATCGGTGCTTAACGCCTTTTTCATCAACTTTAAGTTGCCAAATACGGCTTGCCGCATCCGTTTATCCCGCATTTTATGACTTCCCCTCAAGCCCTCGCTTTGCTTTTCCCTAAAATAATCGTTGATCATCGCTACCTCATTAATCTGGCTGGGACGTAATTCCAGATAGCTTACCAATTGGCCCACATTGACTACAAACGGTTCTTTATGTAAGCTCGATTCCTGCGCGAAACTCATTGTCACACTTACCAACAAGGCTGACATAGCCATTACTAAACGTTTCATACTACCTATTCCTTTCATTTGTTAAACCTTAAAAACCTATTTCTCTGTGATCTTTGATACAAATATAGGGTGAGGTTTCCCGCTAGAAAAGGAAGAATCGACGAAGTACGCCGTAGGTTTAGACGAAACCGGGAATCAAGCGGATCAAGAAATCAGCTTATTCCTCTCGTACGAGGCTTTTACCAAGCGGATATAGACGAATAAGGAAAGAAGGCAACAAACCGCCCCGACTCCGTAGGCGGTAGCCAGATTGGCACGGGTAGCGATAAAGCCGGCGGATAACATCCCGATCCCCATCCCGAAATCGAAAGAGGTCAAGTAGGTAGAAGTGGCCGTACCGCGCATATGGTGCGGAGCGACATTCACGAAAAGACATTGAAAAGCCGGTACGCTCACGCCAAAACCGATACCGATCGCCAAGGCGCAAGCGAAAAAGATAAACGATGTATGTACGGTAGCGAACACGGAAAACGAGATCGCTAAAGAGACCAAGGATACGATGGACACGACATGGATCTTGCCATGGTCCACCAACCGTCCGGAAATCAAACGGGCCGTCCCTACACCGATCGCCATAAATATAAAGAAGTAGCCGGGGTCCGGCACCTCGATCTCTTTACCATATAATACCACGAACGAGAGCAACATCCCATAAGGTATAGCGACCAGCAAATAGGCCAAGGCCGCAGGAAGCGCTTTCACCAAGATAAAACGATCCAACGAGAAGGCCGGACGAGGCACTTTCTCCCGTTTCGGATAACGGATCAGCCCGACGGAGCCGATCCCGATCAATGCGATCACCAAAGCGACCCCTATGATCCAGAAGAAACCATGCCGATCGTACAGCCCGACCGCCACCAAAGGAGCCAAAGACATGGCGAGATTGATCGTCAATCCGTAAAAGCCCATGCCTTCTCCCCTTCGCTTGGAAGGGATTACGTCTATCGTAATCGTATTGCCGGAAACAGAGGTCAGTCCCATGAACCCGCCTTGGATGAAACGAACCGCCATGATCGTATAGACCGTCATCGCAAACCAATAACCGGCGAACAGACAGGCGAATATCGTGAAGGCGAATACATATAACGGTTTGCGGGAGAAACAATCTACCAGATATCCCGAGAACGGGCGCACGCACAGCAAGCCGATCGTATAGCTAGACAAGACCATCCCCACCTCAGACGTGCTGATGCCCAATTCCTCTACCAGATAGACCGGCATAGTAGGCATCAACATATAAAAGGCGAAATTCATCAAGAAGTAAGAGATACAACATTGGACGAAATTCCGGTTCCAAAGTACAGGTTTAGTCTCGCTCATTCCTCTTTATTACTTATGCCAGCTCGCTCAACTCCAGCCAGCGCATCGTTTTCTCATCGATCTCTTCCATGACTTGGGTGATCCGTTGAGATTTAGCCATGAGCTCGTCCGTAGACAAAGTACCACTGCTCATAGCGGTCTCCAACTCCGCTTTCTCTGCCTCCAAAGCCGGTATCTCCTCCTCTAGGGCCTCGAACTCTTTCCGCTCCTTGAAAGTGAGTTTTTTCTTTTGCTCATTGACAGGACGAGACGGTTTCTCCGGAGCCGGGTTTTGTCTCGCTTGCAAAGCAGCCTCCGCCTCTTTTTCCAGTTGGTCTTGCACGTCTTTCCAATCCCGGTACTGCGTATAGTTGCCGGGGAAATCCTTGATATCGGCGTTACCCCGGAAAACCAGCAGGTGATCTACCACCTTATCCATAAAGTAACGGTCGTGGGAAACAACGATAGCACACCCCTTGAAGTTACGAAGGTATTCTTCCAATACATTCAAGGTTACGATATCCAGATCATTGGTCGGCTCATCGAGCACCAAGAAGTTCGGGCTACGCATCAATACCGTACATAAATACAGGCGACGTTTCTCCCCACCGCTCAATTTATAAACGTAACTATGCTGTTTCTCCGGCGTGAACAGGAAATAGTTCAGGAAACACCCATCTTCTGTCCGTTACCCAAATCCACGTATTCGGCGATCGCCTGCACCACGTCGATCACTTTCATTTGCTCATCGAACTTCAAGCCATCTTGACTATAATAGCCAAAGCGAACGGTCTCGCCCACATCGAAATGGCCGCTATCAGGAGCCACCTCCCCCATCAGCATCTTGATAAAGGTAGATTTGCCAGTACCGTTATTCCCGACAATACCCATCTTCTCGTAACGGGCGAAAATATAGTTGAAATCCTCCGTAATCTTCAAATCACCGAAACGTTTGCTTACATTCACCGCCTCGAAAATCTTCGAACCAATGTAAGAAGCCTTCACGTCCAAGTTCACCTTTCCGGTATCCCGTTGTTGCTTCGCTTTCTTTTCCAGCTCATAAAAGGCATCGATACGGTACTTCGCTTTCGTGCCCCGTGCCTGCGGCTGGCGGCGCATCCAATCCAGTTCCGTACGGAGAAGATTCTTCGCACGCTCCACGTCGGCGTTCATCGCCTCGACACGTTCTTGGCGTTTCTCCAGATAATAGCTATAATTACCTTTATACGAATAGATTTGCTTATTATCGATCTCTATGATCTCGCTACATACACGATCCAAGAAGTAACGGTCGTGCGTCACCATCAAGATACTGATATTGGCCCGGCTCAGATAATCTTCCAGCCATTCGGTCATCTCCAGATCCAAATGGTTCGTCGGCTCATCCAAGATAATCAATTCAGGGTCCGTGATCAAGACATTCGCCAAGGCTACCCGTTTCAACTGTCCTCCGGACAATTCCCCGATCTTCTGATTGAAGTTATGAATCTTCAACTGCCCGAGGATTTGTTTCGCCTTTTGCTCATAATCCCACGCCTTGAAGCTATCCATACGGGTAAGGATGTCCTCCAGATTCGAATGATCCTCTTTCGCCATCGCCTCCTCGTACTCAGCGATCAACCGGACAGTCTCGTTCTTCGAGTGGAAGCAAGCCTGTAGCACGGTCAGTTCTTCCGGGTAGGAAGGTGATTGCTCCAAATACCCGACCCGCAAGTCTTTCCGGAAAACCACCTCACCCGAGTCGTAATCCTCCTTACCACCGATAATATTCAATAAGGTAGTCTTACCCGTCCCGTTTTTAGCGATCAACCCGATCTTCTGTCCTTGTGCGACTCCGAACGTTATATCCTCGAAAAGAACCAAATCACCGAAGCTCTTGGTCAGCTTATCTATCTGAAGGTAACTTATCATGTTTTCTTATTTAAATTCAAATCGGAAGGCAAACTTACACAAAATCTCTGGAAAAGACGAATAAAAAGGGACAAATGTCTTCGTAATGCC
>ERZ791925.1485-NODE-1485-length-11479-cov-3.086222_pt1 | contig 11479 bp, 6 predicted proteins | sample MGYA00510132_ERZ791925 | MGnify/ENA primary metagenome ERZ791925 (study PRJEB30046, sample SAMN00792075) | human gut metagenome | study: EMG produced TPA metagenomics assembly of the A metagenome-wide association study of gut microbiota in type 2...
ACTGGCGCGGGCAATGTCGATTTCATCGAGAAGCGGCAGGGCATGTTGTGTAAATAATACCAGCCATTCGTGGATCTTCTCCGTCCCCATTAACTGAGCATCTTCATTGAGTTGCGATACATCCAGCGATTGATCATTATTGACTTGCAGTTGGAGATAGTGCGCCAGTAACTGACCGAGCACTTCACGCGGCACCGGTTTAGGGATAATCCCGCGGAATAATGAACTGGTACGCTGGCGCAGCGTTTCGTCAATGACATGGGCGCTAAAGCCAATCAAAACCAGCGACGGATATTGCTGTGCCAGTTGTCGGGCAAGCGTAATGCCGTCGATATCCGGCAGATCAAAATCCACCAGTGCGGCAGCAAACGGTTCGCTATTTTGCAGTGTCTCTAAAGCCTGCGCGGCATTGCCAACAGCAACAATCTGCGCACCACTGGTTTTCAGCATCTCAATGGTAATTCGCTGGGTTAGCGGGTTATCTTCAATTAACAGCAAACGTAAACCGTCAAGACGCACCGCCTGATTGACTGTTTTTGGCACGGGTGCCGTGGCAACACGTAACGGCAAGCGTAAACAAAAACAGCTTCCAACCTCCGGCGTGCTGGTGGCGCTCAGTTCGCCGCCCATCGCCTGGGCCAGACGGCTACTGATAGTCAGTCCCAGCCCGGTGCCGCCGCGTTTGCCGCTTACCTGCACAAATGGCTGGAAGATTTCTGCCAGTTTCGCGGGATCAATACCGCAGCCGCTGTCTTCCACTTCGACCAGCCATTGCTCGCCATCAGTGCGACTACGCAGGATAATGTACCCTTCGTCAGTAAAACGCAGGGCGTTGCTCAACAGGTTGGTTATAACCTGACGAATACGTCGTGGATCGCCCATTAACGCGCACGGCATATCATCGGCAATTGCCGTTGCCAGGCGAATCGGGCGACCTTTCACCCGTCCGCTCATTAATTGCAGGGTACTTTCCAGCAGCGGGCGCGGTTCAAAGGGCTCATCGCTGACCGAAACATTCTTGCCACCTGCTTCGATAGCGGAATAATCGAGAATATCGTTGAGGATGGTCAGCAACGATTCACCAGAGTCAGTAATTGCCCGCAAATCATCACGCTGGGCGTTAAGTGCGGGGTTATCTGCCAGCAGTTGAGCAGTGCCGAGAATACCGTACAGCGGTGTGCGGATCTCATGGCTCATCGCCGCCAGAAACGCCGATTTTGCCTGGCTGGCTTTTTCTGCTTCCGCCCGTGCCTGTCGGTGTTCTATCACCAGTTCCTGCAATTCAGCTGTACGCGCTTTGACCTGCGCCGCCAGCTGTTCGCGGTGGCGATTCAGTGCATGAACATTGCTGCGAAACGCATCCATCAGCCGCCCGATGGTATCCAGCTCCCGTACGCCAGCGGTTTCCGGGAAAGGGGAGTCAATATCACCGTCCAGCAGCCGTTGCAGCGCCTGCGTTTGTTCGGCAAGTGGACGCGTGACTGAGCGATAAACCACGCGCCAGAGGATCAGAATCAGTGCGCAAAGTGAAACCATCCCCAGCAATAACAGGCTGTATTGCCCGCGTGCACTCGCTTTTTCCAGATGCGCCAGTCCGTGCTGATTACGCAGCTCAATGGTGTCGACCAGCTGACTGACTTCGCTACTAAACTGCGCGAACTGGGCGATGTTATTTTGTGCGAGAGTTTGTAGGTGATTGCTGATTTCACTGTCCTGCTGATACAGCGCCAGCAAATCGCTATATTGGCTAACGGTAGTTAACGTTGTTGCGACCTGCGCACGAACACCCGGATCTTCAATGCGTATTTGCCGACGTTGCAGAATTTTCACCGCATTATTGAGCTGCTTTTCCAGCGTTGGTGCATTTTTCTGGATCTGCTCCAGCCCCAGATTCATCACCATTTGCTGCACCCGCAGAGCGCTAAGGCGCAGTTCATTCATCTGGTTAACATACTCAAGATCGATATCAATCAGCCGATCGAGTGCACTTTCAGCAGCCTGACGCTGATCTTGTTCGATCAAATCGTAAATCCCGGCCTGGGTCGCTCCAGCGGAAGTTGTCGCATTATTCGCCTGACCTTGCGCCAGGCGTGCGATCTCATCGGCGGCAGCGACTATCTGCTGACTGAGTTGCTGTTGTTGCTGGCGCAGTTGCAAACGCTGCCCCACCAGTTCCCCTTGCTGACGTAACGAACGGGAGATCTCCTGCTCCTGTTGTTCAATAGCGGTGGTATCAAAACCTTGTTCCCGTAACGCTTGCAGCAACGCATTAATCTTCAGGCTTTGTGCGGTGAGCATTCGCCCCTGCGCCTGCCACATCTTTTCGTTATCGGCACTGGTCAGGTTCTGCGCGGCGAAAAGTTCCCAGGCGCTGGCTTCGCTCAACTGGCGCGCCATATTCATGGTAGGAATCAATGCCTGAGTGTTGTCTTTTTCCACCTGGCTGATAAAGCGCAGGTTGTACCATCCCACCAGGGTACTGGTCAGGGTTAACAGCGCCATCAGGGCAAAGCCCATCCAGAGTCTTCGGGTCAGGGTTAAATTCACGGTCGGTGCACTTTAGGTGAAAAAGGTTGAGTCGCAAAGCGGAATGCATCTAGCATAAAGCCTTATTATTGATGAGGCTATCATGCGCGTACTGCTATTTTTACTTCTTTCCCTTTTCATGTTGCCGGCATTTTCGGCTGATAACCTGTTGCGCTGGCATGATGCGCAGCATTTCACGGTGCAAGCTACGCCGCTTAAAGCCAAACGCGCATGGAAACTGTGCGCGCTTTATCCCAGCCTGAAAGATTCATATTGGTTATCGTTGAACTATGGTATGCAGGAGGCTGCTCGCCGCTACGGTGTGGATTTAAAAGTGCTGGAGGCAGGCGGCTACAGCCAGTTGGCTACCCAGCAAGCACAAATCGACCAGTGTAAACAGTGGGGCGCAGAGGCCATTTTGCTCGGTAGTAGCACGACCTCATTTCCCGACCTGCAAAAGCAGGTAGCAAGTCTGCCGGTGATCGAACTGGTAAATGCTATTGATGCTCCCCAGGTGAAAAGCCGCGTTGGTGTGCCCTGGTTTCAGATGGGCTATCAACCGGGGCGATATCTGGTGCAATGGGCGCACGGTAAACCACTGAATGTGCTGTTGATGCCCGGACCCGATAACGCCGGGGGCAGTAAGGAGATGGTCGAGGGTTTTCGCGCAGCCATTGCCGGAAGCCCGGTGCGTATTGTTGATATTGCGCTTGGTGATAACGATATTGAAATCCAGCGTAACCTGTTGCAGGAGATGCTGGAACGCCATCCAGAAATCGACGTCGTTGCCGGAACGGCCATTGCGGCAGAGGCGGCAATGGGGGAAGGGCGTAACCTGAAAACGCCGCTTACCGTGGTGTCGTTTTATCTTTCACATCAGGTGTATCGCGGGCTGAAGCGGGGAAGAGTGATTATGGCTGCCAGCGATCAAATGGTCTGGCAGGGGGAACTGGCGGTTGAGCAGGCCATCAGGCAATTACAGGGGCAATCGGTTTCTGATAATGTCAGCCCACCGATTTTAGTTCTGACGCCGAAAAATGCCGACCGTGAACATATTCGCCGCTCGCTGTCACCAGGGGGATTTCGTCCGGTCTATTTTTATCAGCACACATCAGCGGCTAAGAAATAACCTTCACCATGTTGCGTCACCAGTAAATCCGCGCTGAGTTTATGACGTAAACGACGAATTAACACATCGACGGTGCGCAGGTCAGGGTTTTCCACCCGACGCGCAGAAAGCATACGTAGCAGACGTTCACGGCTGAGAATTTCGCCCGGATTCGTCACAAATGCCACCAACATTTCATACTCTGCGCGGGTCAGTTTAATCGGCTCGCCATCCCGCTCCAGCGTATGGCGCGACACATTCAGGCAATAACCGGCAAAGCGATAGCAGTTGTCCTGAGTGTGCGGTTGAGCTTGTCGCGCGAGGTCGATTCGCCAGAGCAGATTTTTCACCCGTACTACCAGTTCGCGCAGTTCCAGCGGTTTGGTGACGTAATCGTCTGCGCCCATTTCCAGCCCAACAATACGGTCAATCCGATCGCTGCGTCCGGTAACCAGAATAATCCCCACCGTTGAGCGTTCTCGCAGGGCGCGGGTTAACATCAGGCCATTTTCATCGGGTAAGTTGATATCCAGCAGAATTAAATCTACCGACTGATTCTGCATAATTTCCCGTAGCCCGGCACCGCTCGCCGTAACGGAAACGGTATACCCCTCCTGAGTGAAGTAGGATTGTAATCGCGCCTGGGTAACCGGCTCATCTTCAACAATAACAATGTGATGTGGCATCAGAGGGTTTTACTCATTCTGTTCATATCTGTTCATATTCTGCCGTAAGCCGTTCATCCTGACCAGTGCCGCTGTTCATATTTGCTCATTAAGATCGCTTCACTAAACCATAATTCTACAGGGGTTATTATGCGGAAACTCTGGAACGCGCTACGCCGACCCAGTGCTCGTTGGTCGGTACTGGCGCTGGTCGCAATTGGGATTGTGATTGGCATTGCGCTGATTGTATTGCCACACGTTGGGATCAAAGTCACCAGCACAACCGAATTTTGTGTCAGTTGCCACAGTATGCAACCGGTGTATGAAGAATATAAACAGTCGGTGCATTTCCAGAACGCCTCCGGCGTGCGAGCTGAATGCCATGACTGTCATATCCCGCCGGATATTCCAGGCATGGTGAAGCGCAAACTGGAAGCGAGCAATGATATCTACCAGACCTTTATTGCTCACTCCATTGATACACCTGAAAAATTCGAAGCCAAACGCGCGGAACTTGCCGAGCGTGAATGGGCGCGAATGAAAGAAAACAACTCGGCAACCTGCCGCTCCTGCCATAACTACGATGCGATGGATCATGCGAAGCAGCATCCTGAAGCAGCACGTCAGATGAAGGTGGCAGCGAAAGATAATCAATCCTGCATCGACTGTCATAAAGGTATTGCCCACCAGTTACCGGATATGAGTAGCGGCTTCCGTAAGCAGTTCGATGAGCTGCGCGCCAGTGCTAATGACAGTGGTGACACGCTGTACTCTATTGATATTAAGCCAATTTATGCGGCGAAAGGCGATAAAGAAGCCTCTGGTTCTCTGCTGCCTGCTTCGGAAGTGAAAGTCCTTAAACGTGACGGCGACTGGCTGCAAATTGAAATTACCGGCTGGACGGAAAGCGCCGGACGTCAGCGTGTACTCACCCAATTCCCAGGTAAACGCATCTTTGTTGCCTCGATTCGTGGTGATGTGCAGCAGCAGGTAAAAACGCTGGAGAAAACCACCGTTGCCGACACCAATACCGAGTGGAGCAAGTTGCAGGCCACTGCGTGGATGAAGAAAGGCGACATGGTGAACGATATCAAACCGATCTGGGCTTATGCGGATTCGTTGTACAACGGCACCTGTAACCAGTGCCACGGCGCACCGGAAATCGCCCACTTTGACGCTAACGGTTGGATCGGCACGCTCAACGGCATGATTGGCTTTACCAGTCTCGATAAACGTGAAGAACGCACCTTGTTGAAATATCTGCAAATGAATGCGTCTGACACCGCAGGTAAGGCTCACGGCGATAAGAAGGAAGAAAAATAATGAACAATAACGATCTCTTTCAGGCATCACGTCGGCGTTTTCTGGCACAACTCGGCGGCTTAACCGTCGCCGGGATGCTGGGGCCGTCATTGTTAACGCCGCGACGTGCGACTGCGGCGCAAGCGGCGACTGACGCTGTCATCTCGAAAGAGGGCATTCTTACCGGGTCGCACTGGGGGGCTATCCGCGCGACGGTGAAGGATGGTCGCTTTGTGGCGGCAAAACCGTTCGAACTGGATAAATATCCGTCGAAAATGATTGCCGGATTGCCGGATCACGTACACAACGCGGCGCGTATTCGTTATCCGATGGTACGCGTGGACTGGCTGCGTAAGCGCCATCTCAGCGATACCTCCCAGCGCGGTGATAACCGTTTTGTGCGCGTGAGCTGGGATGAAGCCCTCGACATGTTCTATGAAGAACTGGAACGCGTGCAGAAAACTCACGGGCCGAGTGCCTTGCTGACCGCCAGTGGTTGGCAATCGACGGGGATGTTCCATAACGCTTCGGGGATGCTGGCGAAAGCTATTGCCTTGCATGGTAATAGCGTTGGTACGGGCGGAGATTACTCTACCGGTGCTGCGCAGGTGATCCTGCCGCGCGTAGTCGGTTCGATGGAAGTGTATGAACAGCAAACCTCCTGGCCGCTGGTATTGCAGAACAGCAAAACCATTGTGCTGTGGGGCTCCGATTTGCTGAAAAACCAGCAAGCGAACTGGTGGTGCCCGGATCACGATGTTTATGAATATTACGCGCAGCTAAAAGCGAAAGTCGCCGCCGGTGAAATTGAGGTCATCAGCATCGATCCGGTTGTCACATCCACCCATGAGTATCTGGGGCGCGAGCATGTGAAGCACATTGCGGTTAACCCGCAAACTGACGTGCCGCTGCAACTGGCGCTGGCACATACGCTGTACAGTGAAAACCTGTACGACAAAAACTTCCTTGCTAACTACTGTGTGGGTTTTGAGCAGTTCCTGCCGTATCTGCTGGGTGAGAAAGACGGTCAGCCGAAAGATGCCGCATGGGCTGAAAAACTGACCGGCATTGATGCCGAAACCATTCGTGGGCTGGCGCGGCAGATGGCGGCGAACAGAACGCAAATTATTGCTGGCTGGTGCGTGCAGCGTATGCAGCACGGTGAACAGTGGGCGTGGATGATTGTGGTTCTGGCGGCGATGCTGGGGCAAATTGGCCTGCCAGGTGGTGGTTTTGGTTTTGGCTGGCACTACAACGGCGCAGGCACGCCGGGGCGTAAAGGCGTTATTCTGAGTGGTTTCTCCGGCTCTACGTCGATTCCGCCTGTTCACGACAACAGTGACTACAAAGGCTACAGCAGCACTATTCCGATTGCCCGTTTTATCGATGCGATCCTCGAACCGGGGAAAGTGATCAACTGGAACGGTAAATCGGTAAAACTGCCGCCGCTGAAAATGTGTATTTTTGCCGGAACTAACCCATTCCATCGCCATCAGCAGATCAACCGCATTATTGAAGGCTTGCGCAAGCTGGAAACGGTTATCGCCATAGATAACCAGTGGACCTCAACCTGCCGCTTTGCCGATATCGTACTGCCTGCGACCACGCAGTTTGAGCGTAACGATCTCGACCAGTACGGCAATCACTCCAACCGTGGCATTATCGCCATGAAACAGGTGGTGCCGCCGCAGTTCGAGGCGCGCAACGACTTCGATATTTTCCGCGAGCTGTGCCGTCGCTTTAATCGCGAAGAAGCCTTTACCGAAGGGCTGGACGAAATGGGCTGGCTGAAACGCATCTGGCAGGAAGGTGTACAGCAAGGCAAAGGACGCGGCGTTCATCTGCCAGCGTTTGATGACTTCTGGAATAACAAAGAGTACGTCGAGTTTGACCATCCGCAGATGTTTGTTCGCCACCAGGCATTCCGCGAAGATCCGGATCTCGAACCGCTGGGCACGCCGAGTGGCCTGATTGAGATCTACTCGAAAACTATCGCCGATATGAACTACGACGATTGTCAGGGGCATCCGATGTGGTTTGAGAAAATCGAACGCTCCCACGGTGGGCCTGGCTCGCAAAAGTATCCGTTGCATCTGCAATCTGTGCATCCGGATTTCCGACTTCACTCGCAGTTATGTGAGTCGGAAACGCTGCGTCAGCAATATACGGTAGCGGGTAAAGAGCCAGTATTCATTAACCCGCAGGATGCCAGCGCGCGCGGTATTCGTAACGGTGATGTGGTACGCGTCTTTAACGCTCGCGGTCAGGTGTTGGCAGGGGCAGTGGTTTCTGACCGCTATGCACCCGGCGTGGCACGAATTCACGAAGGGGCATGGTACGATCCAGATAAAGGCGGCGAGCCTGGTGCGCTGTGCAAATACGGTAACCCCAACGTGTTGACCATCGACATCGGTACATCGCAGCTGGCGCAGGCGACCAGTGCGCACACTACGCTGGTGGAAATTGAGAAGTACAACGGAACAGTGGAGCAGGTGACGGCGTTTAACGGCCCCGTGGAGATGGTGGCGCAGTGCGAATATGTTCCCGCGTCGCAGGTGAAATCATGACCACGCTGACAGCACAACAGATTGCCTGTGTTTACGCCTGGCTAGCGCAGTTGTTCTCCCGTGAGCTGGACGATGAACAACTGACGCAAATCGCCAGTGCGCAGATGGCTGAATGGTTTTCGTTGCTGAAAAGCGAACCGCCGCTCACTGCGGCGGTGAACGAGCTGGAAAACCGTATTGCCACGCTGACAGTACGTGACGATGCCCGTCTGGAACTGGCCGCGGACTTTTGCGGCCTGTTTCTGATGACCGACAAACAAGCGGCGCTGCCGTATGCATCGGCCTACAAACAGGACGAGCAAGAGATTAAACGCTTGTTAGTTGAGGCAGGGATGGAAACCAGCGGCAATTTCAACGAACCGGCAGATCATCTGGCGATCTATCTCGAATTGCTCAGCCATCTGCATTTTTCGCTGGGAGAGGGGACCGTTCCTGCGCGAAGAATCGACAGTTTGCGGCAAAAAACACTGACGGCGCTGTGGCAATGGTTACCAGAGTTTGTTGCGCGTTGTCGTCAGTATGACAGCTTTGGTTTTTACGCGGCACTAAGCCAGTTATTGCTGGTGTTAGTGGAGTGCGACCACCAAAACAGATAACGTCGTTTGTGCGCCTGAAAAGACGCGTTTAGCGTCGCATCAGGCATTATGGCGCAGTTGCCGGATGCGGCGTGAACGTCTTATCCGGCCCACAGGAACTGTAATCTTTGTAGACCGGTTAAGATGCGTCATCGCATCCGGCAAACACACATCACGGATGAGCTACAAACCGGGAAAGCCGCTGGCGCAGCAGGCGGTTTTCCTGCTTCAGGTGCGCAATATCATCCATTAACGTCAGCGCCACCGCGATCCCCGGCCAGTCCAGAGCCAGTTCATGACGCAGGCGTACCGCGCGTTGCACCACAATGGCGGCATGGTCGTCAAATACCCAGGTTGTTTCCTGGATCTCACGCGGTTCAACCACCCCCAAACCGACAATTTCATTCAACTCCTCTTCAGAGATGCCGGTATGCAGGCAAAATTCGGTAATAGTAAAAGTCACCGTAACATTAGCCATTATGCTTTCCCCCAATCTTTACGTGGATCAAAAGACGACTGGGCGTCTGCCAGTTGCTGCCACAGCGCGGCAGTGTTTTCATCCGGTTTCGGCGGCATCACGATTTTCAGTACCGCATACAGATCGCCGGTCTGTTTTTTGCTCACCAGACCTTTGCCTTTAACGCGCAATCGTTGCCCGGCCTGGCTGCCTGGCGGGATAGTCAGCAAAATGCTTTCTTTCAGTGTTGGAACGGTGACTTTAGCACCCAGCGCCGCTTCCCACGGGCTAACCGGCACCACAATTTCCAGATCCTGGCCGACAATATCAAACAGCGGATGTGGCGCAATATGAATCACCAGCCACAAATCGCCATTTGGACCGCCGTTTTCGCCCGGCGTCCCCTGGCCTTTCAGACGGATGCGTTGACCATTGCCGACGCCCGCCGGGATCTTCACATTCAGCGTTTTCGGAATTTCCTGTTCGATCATGCCAAAGGCGTTATAAACCGGCAGGTTATAGCTGATGGTACGCTTATGCTCAGTAAGCGTTTCTTCGAGGAATACCGCCACTTCGATTTCAATATCGTGGCCGCGTGTGGCGGGGCGTTGACGGCTCTGGCGGGCATGCTGACCGAAAATTGACGAGAAGATATCGTCAAAATCTTCGGCGTTAAAACTCTGACCGTCGCCATGGTGGAACTGACGGTTAAATTGCGGATCGTTGCGATGTTGCCACATCTGATCATACTCAGCGCGACGTTGTTCATCACTTAACACTTCCCAGGCTTCAGCGACCTCTTTGAAGCGGGCTTCGGCATCCGGTTCTTTGCTGACATCAGGATGGTATTTGCGGGCAAGTCGACGATAGGCGGTCTTGATTGTCTTGAGATCGTCCGTCGGTTTCACGCCCATGATGGCGTAATAATCCTTTAATTCCATAGCGTTATCTCGCGTAAATCAACACAAATTGAAGGAACCCCTGTAAGGTAACTCCTATAAGTGTAGGGTAATCCTCAAAATTTCATATGCCAACACAGAATATGTTATTGAAATCATCGCGGAGAGGAGGTCGCCATCAAGATGGGTTGCTGAACATATTTTAAACAGGTGAAAAAGGGTGAGCGATTTTTGATAGTTGAACCAGGCACTTTAAGTTTAACTAGGGCGTCATTATTTATTAAATTTTATAGACGCTATATATGGGTAGTAATATACATGGAATTAGTTGCACTGCAAATAATTATTTGAAACAGGCCTGGAACGATATAAAAAATGAGTACGAAAAAAATCAAACATATTCAATCACGCTTTTTGAAAACACACTGGTGTGTTTTATGCGGTTATACAATGAACTCAGACGTAAAGTAAATGAAGGGGATACTCCATGTCTGGAATGTGAATCACTAGAAAAAGAATTTGAGGAAATGCAGAATGATAATGATCTATCATTATTTATGAGAACATTGCGTACTAATGATACACAAATTTATTCAGGGGTTTCAGGAGGTATTACATATACTATACAATATGTTCGAGATATTGATATTGTTAGAGTGTCCTTGCCGGGCAGAGCTTCAGAGTCTATCACAGATTTTAAAGGTTATTATTGGTATAACTTTATGGAGTATATTGAAAACATTAATGCGTGTGATGATGTTTTTTCTGAGTATTGTTTTGATGATGAAAATATAAGTGTCCAGCCAGAGCGGATAAATACGCCGGGAATATCTGATTTGGATTCTGACATTGATTTGTCTGGTATATCTTTTATTCAGCGTGAAACTAACCAGGCATTAGGATTAAAATATGCTCCTGTAGATGGCGATGGATATTGTCTGTTAAGAGCTATACTGGTTTTAAAACAACATGATTATTCATGGGCGCTGGTCAGTTATAAGATGCAAAAGGAAGTTTACAACGAATTCATTAAAATGGTTGATAAAAAAACGATCGAGGCTCTTGTTGATACGGCATTCTATAATCTCAGGGAAGATGTAAAGACGTTATTTGGCGTTGATCTACAATCTGACAACCAAATTCAGGGGCAGAGTAGTCTTATGTCATGGAGCTTTCTGTTTTTTAAAAAACAATTCATTGATAGTTGCTTGAATAACGAAAAATGTATCCTGCATTTACCCGAGTTTATATTTAATGATAACAAGAACTTGCTTGCTTTAGATACCGACACGTCGGATAGGATTAAAGCGGTGAAGAATTTTCTTTCTGTTCTTTCAGATAGCATTTGCTCATTATTTATTGTTAATAGTAATGTGGCAT
>ERZ791925.1501-NODE-1501-length-11376-cov-2.224273_pt1 | contig 11376 bp, 9 predicted proteins | sample MGYA00510132_ERZ791925 | MGnify/ENA primary metagenome ERZ791925 (study PRJEB30046, sample SAMN00792075) | human gut metagenome | study: EMG produced TPA metagenomics assembly of the A metagenome-wide association study of gut microbiota in type 2...
GACCTCCAATGGTCCAATGAGATTATCAACAGAGAAGCGAAAGAACGTGTAGCACGTGAGATCGCCGCCACAGCCAAAACAGGCGATGTGATAGGGGCCGGCTCCGGTTCCACCGTCTACCTCACTTTGTTTGAGCTGGCAAAGCGGATTCACGAAGAGCACCTATATCTGGAAGTGATTCCCGCCTCTCAGGAAATCTCCATGACTTGCATACAACTGGGCATCCCGCAGACCACCCTTTGGGACAAACGCCCCGACTGGACATTCGACGGAGCGGATGAGGTAGACCCCGACCGCAACCTGATAAAAGGACGTGGCGGAGCCATGTTCAAAGAAAAGCTGCTGATCAGAAGCAGCGGAAAAACCTTCATTATCGTCGATCCCAGCAAACTTGTCAATATCTTGGGAAGCAAATTCCCCATACCGGTAGAGGTGTTCCCGCATGCACTGTCATACGTCGAAAAAGAACTGCGCCGACTGGGTGCCTCCGAAATATCACTACGCCCCGCCCACGGAAAAGACGGTCCTATTTTGACAGAAAACGGAAACTTTATCCTTGATACCCGTTTCCATTATATTGACGCTTCGCTGGAAGAACAGCTGAAAACAATCACGGGCGTTATTGAAAGCGGACTTTTCATCAATTACGACATTGAAGTAGTTGTAACCAGATAAAAACCAAGCATAGCACATAGGAAAATCACCTTTTTAACATTTCACCCTTCCTTACACCCGGTCTATCTTTGCAGCCGACTTAAGGAACCGACTATTCTGCACTCAATAAAATAGTGAAAGCACTATTCTCCCTTCTTTATCTCATACTATCATTTATCAATAAAAACAAAAAAACATAGTATGGAAAAGCAAAGCTTACCACAAACCGAAAATTTACAATTTCAATTTTCTTTTTTTAGAAATACTTGGAGCAAGGAGTCTACCATAATCACCCTGCACAACCTTTATCTGCAAACCATCGGAACACTTTGGAAAGCACAGACCGAATGCTATCGCAAACTACAAGACCGTCCCGACCGCAGCAATGAAGCCAAAATGGTAAAAGACGCCATGCCTGTCGTCATCATCGAGGGCATCTGCCGCCCGCATTGCAGCCATGCCGCAGCCAATCTGGAAAAGATGAGCCGACTAGCCATGTACGACCTCGACCACCTGAACGAACGGACATCTGCCGTCAAAGCCCTTTTCCGTGCTCTCCCCTACGTGGCCTACACGCAGACCAGTATCTCCGACAGAGGCCTCAAAGTCGTCGTATTTCTCGATGCCCGCACCCCGGAAGAGTATCCTCTCGCCTACGCCATCTGCCAGCAGACACTGGAACGCATCGCCGGGCATCCGTGCGACGAACAATGCGCCCGCATCACCCAGCCCTGTTCTTGCGTATGGGATGCCGATGCCTACTACAATCCCACTCCCGAACCTTATCCGTGGAGGGAAGAACTCGACACCGACCCTTCGTTGACCAACCTGATCAAGGATAAAAGAAACCTTCCGGGCAGCAACGGCACCCCTTATGCCACCAGTAACGGCTCCTCCTCCCCCTTCCCTCCCGCTACCGAAGCCTGCGGATACATCGAAACCTTCGCCCGTAACTTCACCCATTACCACCCCTGGCAGAAAGGCAACCGCCACGAGTCTATGCTAGCAATGGGAAGAAGCGCACGACGTAAGGGATTTTCAAAAGAAGACCTTGAAAAATTAACATCTGTTATGTCAGTAGAGATCGTGAGAAACGGCTACACGCTGCAAGAACTCAGAAAAGACTTATCAGCTGGATATCAATACGTTGATCTATCTTATGCACCCCAAGAGACCCACAATTCACTGCCAACACTGACAACTGACACCTTTAGGCCTGTTTCTGTGGGAAATGAATCGGGGAAAGAAGAAGAGTTGTCCATAAAAAATGAAGAATTACGAGGATCTACTCCCTGCATTCCTAACCAAGTATACGACCATCTTCCCGACTTTCTGAAAAGAGCCATGAAACCGGCACGCAGCAAACGCGAACGCGATATACTGCTTCTAGGACTGATCGCCAACCTGAGCGGATGCCTGCCACAAGTCCGCATCAGTTTCGACCAGCGTCCTTACAGTCCGCAGCTCTACACCCTGATCATTGCTCCCCCCGCCACCGGTAAAGGACTTCTCACACTGGCAAACATGCTCCCACGAGAAATCGAGAATTATCTGAAAGGAGAAAACAAACGGAAAAAGGATGCCTACGACCGTGAACTCACGGAATGGGAACGAACCAACCAACAAATCAAAAAAGGGACGAAATCTACAGCAGCCTCCCCTGCTCCCATGCCCGAACCACCGGAATATTACCACCTCTGCGGTGCCCCCAGCACTTCCAGAAACCAAATTATCCGCCGGCTGAAAATCAACGGAGACCTCGGACTCATTATCTGTGCTACCGAATTGGACATGATCTCCGGCGCCATCAAGCAGGATTACGGCAAGCACGACGATGTGTTCCGTGCCGCCTACCATCATGAACCGGTAGCCACGGACTATAAGGTAGACGGCGAACTCATCTGCGCAGAAGTACCGCGCCTGGCACTCTGCCTGTCCGGCACCCCCAGCCAACTGGCCAACTTTATCCGCTCTTTGGAAAACGGACTTTACTGCCGTTTCGGTATCTACACCTGCGGAGCACGATGGAAATACCGTTCGGCGGCCCCCATCAAAGGACAGGAAGATTATATCACACTCTACAAGGGATTCGGCAAGGAAGTATTGGAGATGTACTTCTTCTTCCAACAATCTCCTACGGAAGTCACGCTGAGCGACAGACAATGGGAGGAACATACCGCCTACTTCGACTGTCTGCTCAACGAAGTGGCCAGCGAACAAGCGGACGCGCCGGGCTCTATCGTACTCCGTGGCGCACTGATGGTGGCACGCATAGCTTCCATCTTCACCGCCCTGCGCAAGTATGAAGGTGCCATGCAGATGAAGGAATACATCTGTACAGACGAGGATTTTCATGCCTCCATGCAGATCGTACAAACCATCCTCAACCACAGTCTGCTGGTCGCCTCCTCACTGCCGGGAGAGAAAATGAAACCTCAGCCTATGCAGTCATACTTCCGAATCCGGTCGGTCGTAGAGAGCCTACCTAGGATTTTTACTTACAAACAGATTAAAGAGAAAGCACTGACAGAAGGTATCAGCGAACGAAGTACCTGTAGATATCTAAAAAGCCTCATCGAGCTAAAATACATTGAGAAACAAACAGATAAATATATCAGAATAAAAGAATTCACTGACAAATAAGCGCTAAGTGGCAGTTGGCAGTGGCAGTAACGGAAAACGCCCGATAAATTGGTATAGAAAACGTACATCGAAGTAACGACAGAGTTCAGAAACGTACCGGAAACAAGTACAAGAAAGAAGCAAAGGTTGTACAAGAACCGAGAAGTACAAGTACTTGAATCAGGGAAAAGAAGTACTGAAACTGCCTCCATCAAGTACTGGAAAGAAGAAAGACATATACATGAAGAGAGAAAGAGAAGTACAACAATCTGCTGAATGATATACTGGAAACCGGAAGTAGACGTATGAACAGCAGCAGAGATAAAGAACTTCATTCTCTCTTTTTTCAAGGCTCGCCCAAATGACGGACAATCTGTTCCACCTCCTGACGCAGGAAACGATGCCGCCGCACATTATATCCGATGCCGCCCAACGCCTGCATCAACGGCTGGCATTGCTTGATCCATCTCATCAGTGTTTTAAGAGCTGACTCTGCCGAACGTCCCGGACAATAAAGCAGAGCCAGCTCTACTTTGTCATAGGCTCTCATTTCAAACTTTTTCTCTTCAATTAATTCTTTCATAATCTCATTTTATTAGCATTTTATAATGGTATAAAGGTACTAATAAAAGTTCACTTTGTAAAATAATAAGCAGATTTTATTGGGATGAATACAGACTTTTCCGGATAAAAAAGGATATCGGCGGACACCTGCGGACAAATACAGACAAGCAAAGAAAATAATTAGAACAGGGGGAGCGATTAACCAATAATAAGTAGTATCTTTAGCGGAACAAACGAAATCAAAATGGAAAATCAAAACCATGCATTCAACTATGCATATCTACTCAAACAAGTAAAAGCAAGAGTACTACTAGCACAAAAAAAGGCGATTTACACAGCCAATGAAGAAATGCTTTCAATGTATTGGGATATTGGCAAACTACTGTCCGAGAGTCAAAAACAAATAGGTTGGGGAAACAATGCCCTGGAGAAGCTCGCCAATGACTTGAAGAATGATTATCCGGAGATGAAAGGATTCTCTGTCAGGAACTGCCAGTTCATGATACAGTTCTATAATGAATATAATCAGCAACTTACAAATACGAAACGGGCCGTTTCGTATTTGAACAATAATGAAATAGTCCTACCTATCAGCAAATTAGGCTGGTCACATAATATAACCTTAATGCAACGCACTAAAGACATAAAAGCCCGCTACTGGTACATGATCCAATGCCTGAAAAACGGTTGGAGCCGGGATTTCCTTATCGAGGCAATCAAGCAAGACTATTACCATTCTCACGGAGCATTGGCTAGTAACTTCGACACCACTCTTCCCGAAATACAAGCCAAGCAAGTAAAAGAGACATTAAAAGACCCCTATATTTTTGATATGCTTACGTTCACCGAAGAGTACGACGAAAGAGATATTGAACTGGGCCTTATAAAACATATCGAGAAGTTTCTCGTCGAAATGGGTGCAGGCTTCGCCTTTATGGGCAGGCAATACCATATCGAAGTATCAGAAAAAGATTTCTACATTGACATTCTTATGTACAATGCCTTCATGCATAGATATCTGGTCGTAGAACTTAAGAGAGGAGAATTTCAACCCGAATATATCGGCAAACTCAATTTCTATTGCTCGGCTGTAGACGATATCCTTTGCCGGGAGGGAGACAATCCGACCATCGGACTGCTACTCTGTCAAAACAAAGACCAGATTATGGCGGAATATGCCTTACGGGATGTACATAAACCTATAGGAATCTCCGATTATGAACTTGGTCAAGCCCTGCCGAAAGATATCAAATCCGGACTTCCCAGTATCGAAGAGTTGGAAAACAAACTTAGCCGGGACCTACAAGACATAGACAATAAAGAATAAGACATAGCATAACATAGTCCTAAACCCCAATCAGGAACGAATCGTTCCATTCCCTGATGTGAACTGAACAGTATTATTCAGCTCGCATCAGGGAATTTCTTTTTAATCCCGGCCTCAAACCACCACAAGAACAGACATCCGCAGACATTTCCAGATAAAAAAAGACATCTGCGGACACCTGCGGACAAATACAGACATCGCCCATCCCCACTACCGTACTTTTGTCATGTCACAAGCAAGGAACCACCTGTGACGCAACACTTTATTATCATTTATTCAAGAACTTAAAACCAGTAAAGAAATGGCAAAAGTATTTTCATTCACCAGCGTGCTCCGCAAGAACATGATGGAAAAAGACAAACCGGACCTATATTACGCTCTCGCCAAATCGAGCGGAGAGATCGATATAGATGAAATGGCGGAACGCATCCAGCGTTCGAGTACCGTAAACTGGGCAGACGTAGTGTGTGTGCTGCGTGCCCTGCAGACAGAAATGATCGACAGTTTCAAGAAAGGAGAGATCGTCCGCCTGGGGAATATCGGTTCGTTTTATGTCACTTTGCGCAGCAACGGCGTACTCGTCCAGAAGGACGTGAAAGAAGGATTGATCAAAGGTGCCCGTGTCCGCTTCCGCCCCGGAAAGGAGATTAAAGACGCACTGAAAACGCTGGACTTCAGCAAGTACAAACCGGAAAACAGCGAAGGAGACAAGACCGATCCGGAAAACCCCAAACCCAAACCGGACCCCGATGACGGTGACGAAGAAGCTCCGGACCCAACCGTATAAGGCAATCATAAACCGGGTATTTATCAAATCTGACGAATCATGAGAAAGATCGATTTAATCGTGATCCACTGTTCCGCAACACGGGTGGACCGGACACTGACGGCCTTTGATCTGGAGACGCTGCATCGGCGACGGGGATTCAACGGAACAGGTTATCACTACTATATCCGCAAAGACGGGACAACACTTCTCACCCGTCCCATCGAACGCATCGGGGCACATGCAAAAGGATTCAATGCGTCGAGTATCGGAATCTGCTATGAAGGCGGTCTGGACTGCCGGGGACGCCCGGCAGATACACGGACGCCGGAACAACGTGCCGCCCTCCGCCTGCTGGTGCATCAATTGGAGCAACGTTTCCCCGGCTGCCGGGTGTGCGGACACCGGGATCTCAGTCCGGATCTGAACGGAGATGGGGAGATCGAACCGGAAGAGTGGATCAAGGCGTGTCCTTGCTTTGAGGTAAAGGAAAGCCTGTGAGGACAATATAAATGAGCAAAGGTATAAAGACGTTTTCAGGAAGTAATTAATCTTTTAAAGTATCGGAAAGGAGGTGTGTAAATTATGGCAATGAAGAAATCCCTTTGGGATATGATTCTGAAAGTAGTCATCGCGGTGGCTTCGGCAGTAGCAGGCGTGTTGGGCGCTAATGCGATGAGTCTGTAAGAAAGTCAAAAATGAGGTCCGCCACCAAGATATCTGTTTCAGCTGCCACAGCAGTATACAGAAATATTTGTGGCGGACTTAGTATACAAAAATCAATAAACTAATAATGAAAATGAAATATATATTATTCACCATAGCTTTTCTATTGGCAAGTAATTGCCTGAAAGCGCAAGGGCAATTTGAGAAAGTAATTGGGTTGACAGGGGCACAAGGCTTTCCACAACCGGGTGTCAGTAATGCCAACACTCAAGGTAAAATACCTGTCGGACTATATACCGGAAGTCCGAATATCTCTATCCCATTGTACGAATTTAAGTTAAGAGATAATATCCAACTTCCAATCAACCTCAATTATCATATTTATAATGTAAAACCCAACAACCTACCCAGTGAAGTGGGATTGGGATGGAGCCTTGAATGCGGAGGATGTATTACCCGGATAATTAAAAATGAGCCAGATATTTCTTATGAAAGTTCTAGCAATGAATACAAGCCTATAACCACCGAAGCTGATTTATTAACCACAGCAGACATTCTAGTAAGAGTATCCGGCAACTATATTAATACCCAAGACGAGTATCAATTTAACTTTCTCGGTTACACCGGAAGCTTTATGTATAGTCAAGAAAAGAGCAAGTGGATGGTTCAATCAGATTCTGACATCAAAATTGAATTTACCTCGAATACTTACAATAATACCCGTTCTCAACTTACCAGTCCACTTTCTCAATTTTACAACTATTGCAGATCAGAAGGAACCGGATTTAAGAACCCTTTATCATGTTGGTTGATTGATTCGTTTACACTGACCACGCCAGACGGTTATAAATACATATTTGGAGGAACCGATAAAACAGATTACAATCTACCTTTCAAGGGATTCTTAAACCTTCCTGCTCCCATCACCTGGCATCTCTCCAAAATCATAACTCCTGCAGGACATGAAATAGAATTCACCTACGAAATTATGCCGTTTCAAATAAATGGAAATATGTCTTTCTGTATAAGCTTGGATGCTCTATTCTGGCAAACAGCAATGAGTTATGATTATGAATTACTAGCCCCTGTACAACTTGCAACAGTCAAAGATGTAACAGACAATAAAATACTTGCCCGGTTTCATTACTCCCCAAGTACACAATTACCCTATGACTCACAGTATGCATGGGAAACCTGTATGGACCATGGGCCAGCTACATTTTTTACAAAAGAAAAGAATTTCACGTTAAACAAGCTAAACTCCGTGGTAATATTGGATAAGATAAACTATCAGTTTACTTACACTAATAGCTCCACTGAGCGATTAAAACTGAAAACACTGACTAAAACGACTCCATCAGGAACCCAATCGACCTATTCACTAAATTATTTCCCCAATCACCTACCCGGATATAATACAGGACACTATGACAACCTCGGATTCAATAACGGTGAAAATTTCTCATACTATTTCAGCAAAGAGTTCTTTGAAAATGCAATTTTTGCTGACAAGCAGATAGCCGAAGGCAAAGAGTATACCAACAAAAGAATGGGAGACAAGGGAGGATTTCGTGTGACTGCAGAAATGCTAAAATCCATCACATACCCCACACATGGAAGAACAGAATTCATTTATGAACCCAACGTCATATCCAGTATGGTGTCAGCAGACCGGAAAACAGTACAAAGTGCCCATTTACCTTATCCAGGCACTCCAGATTATACATATCCGGGAGGTCTCCGTATCAAAGAAATCAACAACTACGATAGCAATGATGAACTACTGACAAGAAAGCACTATTACTACACAAAAGAATTCACACCGACAACAAAGGGAGGTGTCTCTTCCGGTATTCTATCTTTCACTCCACAATACCTTTGGGGTTGGCAGCTATACAATCTCCTCAAATCACAAAACGGAGGACCCGAATATTATTCCTTGAATGCCATCATGTCTCAAGCATCCAATCCGCTCTGGTACAACAGTCGGGGAGAGTATATCGGATATTCTAAAGTCATAGAGTGCAATGAAGACAAAAATGGGAAACTGATAGACGGATATACTGTCCATACATTCAGCAATTTCGGACCAGGTTATATGGACGAAGATCCCATAGCTATGTTGAATAATAAGTTCTCCCGTGAATACCCTCCTCATGTCGGTACCCCTTATAGTCCATACACTCCATGTTCATCAAACGCACTAAAGCGCGGAATGCTCTTAAGTAAAGAACAATTCGACTGTGCCGGTCATGTGAAACAAAAAGAACTATTCGAATATACTCCTATACAGAAAGATTCCATACTCATCACGGAGATAACCACTACTAATGTCATGGACTATAATTCAGACGACCCTACACTGGGATTCCTGAGGTTTGCTTTCGGAGGTACCTACTATCAAAAATTCTACAGCAACCTACTTTCGGAAAAACGGACTATCACTTACGATGACAATGGAAACACTATTGAGTATAAAGATAAATACGAATATAACTCCGTCAACAAACAGATAAAGCTGAAAACCAGTGAAGACGGAGCCGGAAATGTATACGAAGAAAAGACGCGATACGTGCCGGACATGCTGATATTTCCATTTGTACCTCCCTATAGTTCTTTCTACCAGATGAATCAGCTACACTTCACCGACTATCCATTGGAAGTGACAAAGATAAAAAACGGAAAAGTAACTGAGAATGAGACATATTTCTATAAGTTACTGACTGCAGACAGCAAAAGCTTAGTGAAAGACAAAGTATCCATACTGGGAAAACATGCTGATGCTGCAACATACCAAGGACTCCATAATGTGGGCAACGAGTTAGTAGCCGATGTTTCTAATATTCCCGCAACCACATACCTGGCATACGACTCTTACAGCAACCCGACTCATATCCGTAACGAAAAAGACAAAACAGAAACTGTCTACCTGTACGGATACAAAGGCAAATATGCAATTGCGGAAATCAAGAACAGCGATTACGAATCAGTTACAGGACTATTGGGGAATGATCTTATCAAAAGACTGGCAGACGCAACGAAGCCCAGCTATTCAGACATGCAGAAAGTTGAAAATTTGAGAACGCAATTACCGGCATCATTTATCACTACTTATGAATATATCCCATACATAGGTATCAGTAAAATTAGAGATCCCAAGAATGTTTCTACCTATTTTAAATACGATGATTCTGGACGTCTGATAGAAAAGACCGACCATAAGGGCGAACTGATTAGTTCATATAAATATTCAAACAACCTCTAAAGAGATAAATTTATGAAAATTATTATTTATATTACAGCTTTAATATGCAGCTTACTCGCCAGTCCTGTATTGGCGACAGAAACCGGGCAAATATCCATGACCGACATGGGGCTAAAAGTCACACCTTCTCCTGAAAGTACTCTCTACGAAGGAGATACTTGGATGATAACAGCAAGGAACAACTTTAGCTTGAACGAAGCAGAAACTTCGTTCCTTCACGCATATCAGAAGAATTGCGTCCGTACGTGAGACTTTTCAAAGTTGAGTTTACTTCTAATTCAGACGGTATATGCAACCTTTACTTTCACATAACGGCCGATCCGACAGATACGATACGGTTCGTTATCAAAGAATCCCCTCAGGATTTTCCGATAGAAATAATGCCAGCTGAAAGTAGACATGGAGAGATATCTTTATCCGATCTGGGATTGAGAGTAACGACTTCTATAGATTCACATCTCGAATACGGAGGTCAGTGGATAGTAACGATGGAAAACAAAAATCACTTATTCACTGCAGAAATCGAAAGGCTCGTGCCTTCAAGAATAACGGAAGATTTAAGAAGATGTTTAAGGCTCACAGGGGTAGGAATTTCAGACATATCATCCGAGTTCGTCGTACTCTTTTTTGATGTAACATTCGAAACAACATTTCCAGTACACTTCATTATCAAACAGTCACCTCAAAACATTCCAATAGAAATATTACCTATTGGAAGAGACAACTATATTTCCACAACGAATTATCTGGATAACACAAGAAGTGGGGGAAGAAAAGAAATTACTTACTACAACGGTCTGGGATATCCATCGCAGAAAATAGAAGTGGGTACTTCCAATAAGAACAAGAGTATATACCATCCGATCGTTTATGATAACTTGTTAAGAGATGATGCCAAATCGTATTTGCCATACGCACAAGGTTCGAACACAGAAATGATAGACTGGAAGTTTACCGAAAGTCTGCAAGATTTCTATGCTTTTAACTATAAGGAATATACTTATCACTTTTCAGAAAAAGTCTACGAAGATTCACCTTTGGGAAGAGTACGGGAAGTGTATGGTCCCGGAAGCGACTGGCGTTCGCAAAAAGCAAGTACCAAATTCAGCTATCTGAGTAACATAGCCGGAAATGATACGCTCAACTGTCTTCGGTTTGAAATGACAGAAAAAGATAACCAAAACATGGAGCTGAAAGTAGCCGGCAATTGCAAATCTTCCGAGCTATCCGTCACCCGAACCGAAAACGAAGATCGTCAAGTGACATTGGAATTCAAGAATAAATTCGACCAAGTAGTACTTAGCCGGCAAATTGAGCACAACAACGGCAGTAAGACGAATAACGACACTTATTATCTTTATGATGAGTTCGATAATTTAAAAGCGGTGCTTCCACCTATGGTATCCGCCCAACTCGTAAGCGGTAGCAGTTATTCGAGTCAAACTTCCGCATCCTTAGCTCAATACGCCTATCTCTATAAATATGATATGCGTAACCGGTGCATAGGCACCA
>ERZ791925.1518-NODE-1518-length-11297-cov-7.076855_pt1 | contig 11297 bp, 3 predicted proteins | sample MGYA00510132_ERZ791925 | MGnify/ENA primary metagenome ERZ791925 (study PRJEB30046, sample SAMN00792075) | human gut metagenome | study: EMG produced TPA metagenomics assembly of the A metagenome-wide association study of gut microbiota in type 2...
GGTGAAGCCCAGTTTGCGGGCAGTGTCCTCGAATATCATTAGAGGCATAGCTGTTAAGCAACATATCACAAGGAAGGTATGCATTATACAGCACGTCTCCTCCCGGATGGAACACTCCCCACTGAAAAGCATCTGTACCAATAGAACGACAAGCATAAGAGTTACCTACACTATAATCACTATAATTATATTCTTTAGCATAAATGATTTCAGCAGATTCTTTCGTTGTCTTAATCACATTATACGCAGAGTTCAAATCATCAGTCGTTCCATTCGGATGAATAAGTCCATGAGGACTATCATTAATCACGTTCAATGCCATCTGTGCAGCTTTTCCATAATAGTCTGCCCCCCCGTTTAACGGTGCACCAGCCCATTGTAAATAAACTTGTGCCAGCAAAGTCTGCGCCATTGCCCTAGTGACATAACAGCCATTTTCATAAAACGTTTTATTGGGTAATGCATCCCCGTTGACAATATCCAGCAAGTCGGCTTCAATTTTCTTATAAACCTCTTCAGCAGAAAGACGTTCTTTGTACATACCTTCTGTAGATGTGTAAGGTTCTGAAATATAAGGAACACCACCAAATTCTTTGACCAGCCAGAAATATCCATATGCACGGAAGAATTTACCTTGAGCCACATAATTATTAATAGTAGCTTCATCCAGCACACCGGTCATTGTCGGAATATTGGCAATAACAAAGTTGGCACGTGAAATACCTTTATAAAACTCATGCCAGTATTTCATTGCAATATCATCAAAAGATTCAATATTGAAGTTACACCCTTCGGATGCCGTAGTAAATGTTCTATCCTTACGCTTATCAACGTACAATCCGGACACAATACCACCCCACATTGTCGCTTTAGGAGTCCAGCCACCGCCTACATCAGTGTTGTGTAAATAAGGTACACCACCAAAATACAATGCGTTCACCCCCGACTCCGCATCAGCTTTCGTCTTCCAGAATTGGTCAGATGATTTCATATCCAATGGTTCTTCTTTCAGGAAATCGTCGCATGAATTCAGCAACACAGAAAGTGAACACATACAAAATACAGATATATATACTTTTAATAGTTTCATAATTCTTATGGTTTTTATAACGGTGAATTAAAATGCTACATTAAGACCGAACGTAAACGTTCTCGGACGCGGATAGGTGAAGAATTGGCGGTTAGCCCCCCATTTGTTGTCACCTAAACGAGATGAGTTATCCGGATCGTATCCGTTATAGTCCTTAGAAGTAATCAGGAACGCGTTATTCACATTCGCATACAAACGCAATGAAGACAGACCGATCTTCTTAATCAGTGTTGGATTGAAGGTATATCCGAGCTGAATCATGTTACAACGCAAATAAGAACCATTGCAAACCCAGTCATCATCTGCCTGGTTATTAGCTCCCTGACCAAAGTTATTCAGACGAATTGCCTGTTCTTTACCCGACGGATTGAGAGTTGGATGCCATGCTTCCTTATAAAGACGGTCTATACCGTTAGTCAGGAAACGGGCTACAGTAGAGTGATAATATTCTTGCATCACGTCTACCCCCCATGTAAACTGGAAGTCTAAAGTCAAATCGAAACCTTTATAATTGAAGGTATTGATAAATGAGCCCATCCAGTCAGGCAATCCGTTACCAATAATTTCGCGTTTCTTATAAGTTACCTTTTCACCGATAGTGGAAGGTATGTTCATTGTCTCCGGATCCCAGTTAGACGGAATACCATCGTAAATACCGGCGCGCTTATAACCATAGAAAGAAGAAAGCTCTTCACCTTCACGGATCAACATATCGTAACCCACAAAACCATCGGTTGTAATCTGACGCTTACCGGTGACAGGATCAACAGATGCACTTTCATCCAGTTTCTCTACACGGTTTTTGTTGAAACCTAAATTAAGAGTGGAAGTCCACTGGAAATCATGTGTCTGAATAGGATATGCTGTAACCAGAATATCTACACCACGATTGGAAACGGCTCCAATATTATCCATAATGGAAGAGTAGCCTGTTGATTCAGGAACCGGACGGTCGAGCAACAAATCTGAAGTATATTTATAATAATAGGAAATATCGAAATTCAGTCTGTTATTGAATAAACCCAACTCGAATCCTAAGTCCCACTGTCCTGTCTTTTCCCAATTCAAGTCAGGATTAGGCATATTGTCCAGATAAGACACAACGTGCAAAGCATCACCAATAATCGTATTTGACTGGCTTACCGTAGCCAATGATTTATATGTACCGATTTCCGAGTTACCTGTCACACCGTAAGAAGTATGCAATTTTAATTTACTAATCAATGAGTTGTCTTTCAAGAAGTCTTCATTAGAAATCATCCAGCCCAAACCTACTGACGGAAAAAATGCATATTTATTGTTCTGTCCGAATTTGGAAGAGCCATCATAACGACCGGTTACGGTAGCCATATACTTGTTGTCATAAGAATACGCCAGACGCAAGAAATAAGAGTTCATTGCCCACTTGTCGTAATCACTGCCAACAGAAGGACGGTTCGTTCCGGAACCTAAATTATAATATCCGTAGAAGTCATCAATATACTTACTGTCGGAAGCTTCGAATTTGGTATAATTATACTCTTGCCAAGACATACCCGCCATTGCATTAATGTGATGTTTGTTTATATCTTTCACATAAGTCAAATAGGTTTCTTCCTGCCAATACAAAGAGTTGGAGTTATTTGCAGAAGCTGCTCCCTCGGAACTTTGATTAATCATCGGACGCGGAGTGAACGGCGTATAGTTAGCGTCACGATTATTGTGGTAATCGATACCGAACTGGGTCTTCAGATCCAATCCTTTCATGAGATGGAAAGTCAAAGCAGCATTACCAAAAATCTGCGTACGATATTGCATAGCCTGCATCCGTTCAAGCAACTCAACGGGATTACCTACACCTTCCGGGCTGAATCCTTGTTTTCCACTATTAGGGTCAGCCTGATTATTGAGAATAGAGCTTGTATTAATAATGTTCGTCTGTGTATATTCACCATCCAGCTTAACCGGTAAGAAAGGTAGTTGCTCAATCATTGTACGCAATGCGCCTTGTCCGTAAGGGTTATCAGAAGTTCTATTACCCCAAGTATGATTTACTAATAAATTAACGGAAGTAGACAGCCAATCAGTCGGTTTGTCATCATACGCCAATTTTGCATTGATACGTTTGAAGTAAGAATTCAACAAAATACCCTGTTGATCGGTATAATTGATGAATGCTCCGATAGAAGATCCTTCTCCCGTACGTTGGATACTGATCTGATGGTTATGAGAGATGGCAGTGCGGGATGCTTCATCCTGCCAGTTGGTATTATATTTCGGAGAACCGTCTGCATTGAACAAACGTTCGTCTGTGAATATCTGTGACAGATCAGTTGTGAAGTTCTTGCCTTGAAATTCGTTGGCATTTTCCAATCCCTGCTTGAAGGTAGACATCCATTCGTTAGCATCCATTACGTCTATTTTTCTAGCCATCTTACCGATAGACAATGAACCATCATAGGAAACATGGACTCCTTTTCCTGCATTACCGCGCTTGGTAGTCACCATGATAACACCATTCGCACCACGGGCACCATAGATGGCAGCAGAGGAAGCATCTTTCAATACTTCGATAGATTCGATATCATTCGGATTAAGTAATTCGAAGTTTGACATCACCACTCCATCGACTACGTACAGCGGTGATGCCGATGCGTTGATAGTAGAAATACCACGAATGATGACACGTGATTCTCCACCCGGCTGACCGGTATTAGAGAAGATATTCACACCGGCCACTTTACCCTTCAATCCGTCAAGCGCATTGAATGATTGTGCTTTCAGCATGTCTTTACCTTTGGCTGTGGAAATGGAACCCGTCAAGTCTGATTTGCGCATGGTACCATAACCTACAACGACTACTTCGTCCAGTGCTTTCGTATCCGATTGCAGAACTACGTTCAGAACATTGCTCTTTAATTCCGAGACTTTAAATTCTTGTGTGATATAACCAATATACGAAAATACCAAGGTGGCATTGGAAGGAACAGAGAGGGTGTATTTACCGTTAATGTCAGTGATTGTTCCAGTACTGCCGTTTTTGACTTTCACCGTACCACTGATAACCGCCTCTCCTTGATCATCGGTTACCGTACCGGAGATTGATTTTACAGATTGAGCATTCATGCCCAAACTCAACATCATACCTATTACAAATAAGGTAAGATACTTTAGTTTTTCATTCATAATTCCTTTAAATTTGATTAGTAATAAGGTTAATTCCCTTTAAAAAGATTGTTGCAAATAAAGGCTATTCGAATAAAAGTCCAATGCTCTACCTTGCCAAAAAAACGGCAAAATAAAGGCACCTATTTGAAGCACAGAATGGTAAATTAGAGCACAGATTAATACTCTAATAATCAACACAATAAAATCAGCAAAAGGGATTTAGAGCACAAGGTTGTGACAAACAAATAAATAATAATGTTTCCCAACCAATCACCTATACGAAAGAATTTAACCTGACAATCAGCATACCTTTCGCTGTTCCCGATAATCTTTCGGTGTCATCCCGAACCGACGGGTAAATTCTTTATAAAAATAAGACCGGCTGGAAATTCCGACCTCCATAATAACATCTTGAATAGAAAGTTCTTCATCAAGTAACAGGCGGGCTGCCTTTTCCATACGGTAACTCTTTATTAAATCACCGGGAGCAGTATTGGAGATTTCCTTGAATTTACGATAGAACTGACGGGAACTCATTGCCATACGATCAGCTATCAACGTTGAGCCTAGTTCTTCCTTGTCCAGGTTTTCTTCAATCACCTTTAACAATTTGCGAATAAAATCAGCTTGTTCGGTAGTTGTACAGATAATCTGTCCCGCCAAATCTCCCAGTTCCTCCATATATATCTGCTTCGCTTCCCGCTTTCCATAAATAGCATTATGGACAACTTCCCGCAAGAATAATATATCATAAGGAAGTACAATATAAGAATCAGACCACAAGACCAATTCCCGCTGAATGGCCGAACCAACTTTCCAGGTTAACAATGGAATAAAAGCTGTCTTTGAAAGCAGAGTACGATTCCGGCTAACATACTCCATAAAAGTACTTTCAGCATTGGCATACATTGTCATATCTACTAATAATAGAGCCGGAGCCGACCGGCGAATTTCGTCAAAAGCAAGCTGCACACTCTTTACTTGATGAACCACGTATTCATCAGCCAGGAAATTACTAATCAACCAAGTCATTTCATCTCTGTCTTCCAACAAAAGCACAGTTTTTTTCCCTTGTTCACCTGCCACTGTCAAGACCGCCGGTTCAAAGATAATCGTCAACCGACTACCACTCCCATCATTATCATAACGAAGAACGGCATGAATACGTTCCAAAGCTGACCGTACAAAACCTAAAAGTAAATGCACAGTAAACACATGATCGGAATTTTTCTCCGTCACTGAAGAAGCTTTATCTGAAAGATATTCATACAACGCTTTCGCAGTAGCATCTTTAGAAGAAAAATGTAGCTGCATCTTACCATCCTGTTCTGACATTTCTACTATTACGCCATGAGTACCCTTCATTTCAGTAATCCGGAGATAGCAGCAATAAAGAATACTGTATAACGCATTCTTGTAAACTGGAAATGTTAAGTGTTCCGGAATCATTGACGATATAGAAGAATGATCAATCCCTTGTTCTTCCAATGTACGCAACACCTCTTGAGAAACTCCCTGTATACTCATACGCGCAGAAACAATAAACCGATCCGGAAAGAATTGTTTAAGTTCTTCCAAAAACAGAGCGTCAGGATTAAGAAGTGCGCTCATCACAGTTTCGCGTATCAGTGACACTTTCTCAAGACATTGCTCATAAGAAAGATTCTCTGCACGCAATTGGTCACAATAATTATAAATAAGAGTAAAATCTTCAAGCATCCTACGGTTTGTATATACAGTCTCGGATTTCCGGCAACTTTCTGTCCCCATCAGTGTTTTCATCATCCGTTCCTGAAGGTAGTTTTTACGTAGCAAATATATCACGTACCCTAACAACAACAAAAAAATGATCAAATAAACAAAATAAGCCGCCACCGATCGATACCAGGGAGAAAGGATATATACCGGAATAGAAAAATGCCGATATTCTGTATCAAATACATCCCTCTTATAGCGTACCTTAAAGATATAATCACCTGCCGGCACTCCTGTATATGAGGCTTCATTAATACTACTAAAAGAGGTCCAATCCTTATCATATCCTTCCAACTGGTAAGAATATTCTATATCTTCTCCTGATAAAAAATCCGGAACAACAAAAGAAAGTGCAAATGAAACCTCCGTCCCCTTCAACTGTAATGCCTTACCATCGTCTGTATAGTAATCTCCATCCCCCTGAACCACTTGCGTATGTCCAACAGTCAACTTACGTAACAAAATATCCGGATAAAATTCCGGAGCAGCCTGCACCTCTTTATCCAGATAAAGCAACCCGTCAATCCCACCGAAAAAAAGCTCCTGTGTATATGGACACATGTAATAAGCATCATCGCTAAACTCACCGATTTGAACACCTGCACTGTAAAAGTAGGCATGTGATGAGCCATTTATCGGATTATATTTAATCAGCCCCCGATTCGTACCAAGCCATAAGAGTCCGTTCTCATCTTCAAGTACACCATGAATCATATCATTGAGCAAACCTTGCTCCCGTCCGATATAGGTAGCTTTCATCTGTTTTCCATTAGAATTCAGACATACCAATCCTGATGTTGTCCCTACATATAACAACCCTTCTTTGGTCCGATACAGGCTGAGCACATCGTCTACCGACTTATGAAGCATTTCTTTCAAAGAAATCACTTTATATTCTTCAGTCCGCTTATCGAACCGTACGAGTCCTTTCTCCCGACTGCCAAGCCACAAAATAGAATCCCCCTCGGGCAGCATTGGATAGAACATCGTAATTTCCCGCTGACCGTGAAAAAAATGATAACTTTTCTGCGACTTGAAACGAATGGTACCTGCCTGCTTCTCAAGTATTAATTTATGAAAACCGGAACCGGCTGTCACCACATAAAGTACACTATCATTTTCCTCATAAATGCCATGTATCTCAGTGGGTTGTGCCGGCAGATTCTCCACAGAATGCAAAGCTTTGTCTTCAAAAGAATAGTAAAATAGTCCCGGATCTCCAGATCCTATCCAAAAGCCATCCATATAACGGCTTTGAACCAATTTATAAACAGGAAATTCTTTATTCCATCGTATATAAGACACAACATTTTGCTTACCTTCAGGAGAGTAAACTGTAACGGCAGAAGCCTCCTCATTCTCACGATAATCCGGTATATGCAACAGTCCATCACCCTTCGTCCCGAACCATAGCCCACCACTATTGTCTGTCATAACAGAACGTACCTGCCTGCTTAAGTTAGATGACAGTTGATTGAGCATCAAATTGGTGGCAATAGAATATTTCTTAGCATACATAATCGTTCCTTGTCCGTCTGAAGCAACCCATAAGACATTCTGATGAGGATCTCGATAAATACTATATATACGTACATTCCGGTCGACCACTTCTTCTTTATATTTTTGTGAAGTACGGAGACGGACTAACCCATTCGTTCGAAAACCAATAATAATATCTTCATAGAAAAGGGCTATTCCTGCAATAGTTCCATTCTTCTGCACTAATGAAGAAAGGTTACGAATATAAATTTTAGATTGTCGGGAAATATCATAAACATAAAGATCATGCTCACTATCGATAAAACAAAGAACGCCATTCTGATAAAAGACATCTTCAATAGGTTTCGCATGAAAACTAGTAGATGAAACAGTTGAATGAATTGATAATGTGTCACAATCAAAAGCATCCTGCGAAACCTGTAACAGCTCCCCTGTTTGTTGAGTGAAAATCCACAAAACACCATCATCCGTGACGAACGCCCGTTTATCCATATCTTCTACGGGTACTTTCAGATTCTTAATCTGTACAAATCGTTTATAAGATGTATTATAGTAGAAAATTCCACCATGACTCACCACCCATGTGTTTCCTTTAGAATTGGAATGTAGATAATAATCATCTGTAAAGTCATAATATCCGACAACTTGCCGTGAATCCTGTGAAAGACGATTGATCCCCAAATGGGTAGAAATCCACAAACAATTATTATCCGCCTGCTGAATAGAATGGATTACGTTGTTACTCAAAGCCTTGGGAGCTGAAAAATCGGAACGGAAAACTTCCATGCTTCTGCCGTCATAACAATTGACGCCATCGTAAGTACCGAACCACATCAACCCTGTATTGTCTTGAAAAAGACAAAGCACAGCGCTATTAGATAATCCTTGCTGATAATCTACTTTCCGGAAGATATATGAATCTTTACCGCCATCTGCCTGACAGACCAATGAATAAATCAATAGAACAAAAGGAAAAATCAAGCGCATTTTCATTGTGTTAATCATTAATATCATCTATTAAATATCAGGCAATCGCTTATATGTTCTGTTTCGTAGTGCGAAAGAAAATAGCCATTAATAATCGATGTCTTTAATTCTCTTTACACAAAGATACGTTTTTATACGGAAAATGCAACTCTATTTTATCAAGTACCTCTATTTTTCAGTAACTACTTCACTACTAATTCGCACAATCCAAGGATTCCGCCTCTTTCATTCTTGCCAATTCCCATCCGCGAAACAGCCAATCTTTGCCTCCGTCTCACCACCCCACACCGGAAAAAAATCCTGCCAATTAAAATTATCTGATACAAGAATCCATCGGCTGTTTGAACAACGAACACTGAACCATAATCTACTTTTGAAAAGAAATAAGTATCATTATCAGCTACGGCAGCCAACGATCCCATCATTATAAATAATGCAATCAGTTTTATTTTCATGTCGTACGTTTATCAATAAGCTGTTCAAAACCTGTTAGGTCTCTTGCTGATACTGTTACGGACATTAGCAACATTACTGGCAACACTTGTACTGTTTGTATGTTTTTCAATTTATTAGTTCCTTCCTAGTCTCAACAGAAGTGTATACACAAAAGAAGCGCGAGACCGCTAAACTTATATCCAAGTGCAGGTTCTGAACTACCTCTGTGTTGGATACAAGCAAAAACAGCTCACGCCCTTGACTGTATATCAGTACCTAGATGCAACATACAAACCAAAGGAAGAACGTTTTGTTTATTTCCTCAACACAGCTCGAATTGTCCAGATTCGCACTTGAGAAAAAGCACTAAACGCTTCCTTAATAATAAAGACGCCTCAAAGAACAGTACAAATATACTACAATTTTCCCTCAATTGTGCTTTTCATATATCAATTCTGTATAATTAAGCCATGTGTTTATCATTGATATAAGACCTATAAAGTTTTGTATATCAATTGATATTCTTGTGGCGTATCTATTCTAACGAAGTAGAGAAATAAGCTTTATTGATTACTTCTCTCTCAATACTGCTTACTTCTCATGTAATCTATTAATAGAAAAGTTGCTCTTGATTAAGTCCAAACTTTCTTTTTATTAACAGTAAAGTTGCTTTTCATCCCTTCCAATCTATAAATGCAAGCTTCATTTATAAAAACAAAGGTTCCATTTTTAAAAACAAAACTTGCATTTATAAAAATGAAGCTTGCATTTTAAGTTTGTAAATAACAAAAGAGAAGTTTACTATTGGACGAAAGGAAGTTTAGACTTAATCAAAAGAAACTTTATTGTTAATACTCAAGGAGAAGAGTAACTATCATTATTCAGTGGATATCATCCTAATAAAAAGTCTCGTATATCAATGAGACAACTTATTCAGTTATCTTTATGATATACGAGACTCAAATGTTATAAATAAAATCCTATTTTACAGGATATTATTTTGCTAATTCATTAATCACATCCATTATCTTCTGACCGATTTCCTCGGCAGCTTCCATAGTAGAAGCTTCACTATACACACGGATGATCGGTTCTGTATTACTCTTGCGCAAATGCACCCATTTGTCGGCAAAGTCTATTTTCACACCGTCGATATCGTTGATTTCTTCGTTCTTATAGATTTCCTTCACTTTGGCAAGGATAGCATCTACATCGATTTCCGGAGTCAAGTCTACACGGTTTTTAGCAATGAAGTAAGGAGGATAAGTAGCACGGAGCTCGCTAACCTTTTTTCCTTCGTGAGCCAGATGGCTAAGGAATAATGCGATGCCTACCAATGCATCACGTCCGTAGTGACTAGCAGGATAAATTACTCCACCATTTCCCTCACCGCCGATAACGGCATTGGTTGCTTTCATCTTCGTTACAACATTTACTTCGCCTACGGCAGAAGCGCTGTATTCCATTCCATACTTGCGAGTTACATCACGCAAAGCACGAGTAGAGCTCAAATTAGAAACAGTGTTACCGGGGGTATGTTTCAGTACATAGTCGGCAACAGTAACCAATGTATATTCTTCACCGTACATTACGCCATTCTCGCAGATCATTGCCAGACGGTCAACATCGGGGTCTACAACAAAAGCTACATCGGCCTTTCCACCTTTCATTAAGTTCATGATGTCACCGAGGTTCTTTTCAAGCGGTTCGGGGTTGTGCTGGAAGTTTCCGGTAGGTTCACAGTAGAGTTTCTCTACATGTTTCACACCTAAACGTTCAAGAAGTTCGGGAAGAATGATACCGCCTACCGAGTTTACACAGTCAATAGCTACCCGGAAATCAGCTTTTTTGATAGCTTCTACATCTACCAGGTCAAGAGCCAATACACTGTCGATATGTTTCTGATTATAAGTCAGGTCTTTGCGGTAAGATCCCAGATGGTCGACATCGGCATAGTCAAATTCTTCAGCTTCAGAAATACGAAGTACTTCGTTGCCTTCGGCTGCATTCAGAAATTCACCATGTTCATTCAGCAATTTTAGTGCGTTCCACTGTTTCGGGTTATGAGAAGCTGTCAGGATAATACCGCCACAGGCGCCTTCCATTGTTACAGCAAGTTCTGTGGTCGGGGTAGAAGCAAGATCAATGTCTACTACATCCCAGCCCATTCCCATCAATGTGCCGACTACTACGTTTTTTACCATTTCACCGGAAATGCGGGCATCACGTCCCACAACAATCTTATTACTCTTTGCCTTGCAGGTTCTACGAATCAAAGTAGCATAAGCCGAGGTGAATTTTACAATGTCAAGCGGGTTCAGTCCTTCTCCCGCTCCTCCGCCGATAGTTCCGCGGATTCCAGAGATAGATTTGATTAGAGTCA
>ERZ791925.1535-NODE-1535-length-11189-cov-3.183223_pt1 | contig 11189 bp, 13 predicted proteins | sample MGYA00510132_ERZ791925 | MGnify/ENA primary metagenome ERZ791925 (study PRJEB30046, sample SAMN00792075) | human gut metagenome | study: EMG produced TPA metagenomics assembly of the A metagenome-wide association study of gut microbiota in type 2...
AGGAACAACTAAAGCTCATTGAAAAAAAATTCCTAGAGGGAGAGGTAATAGCATATTTTCAAAATTTTACTAACACTTATGCTGATGTGGAGTACTTGAGAGAGATTTACACAAAAGCTCTTTCACACCCTAGAGTGATGGGATTAGCTATTGCTACTAGACCAGATTGTTTAGGAGAAGATGTTTTAGAGCTATTAGATGAATTAAATAAAAAACATTTTCTTTGGGTAGAGTTGGGATTACAGACAATAAATGAAGAGGTGGCTAAAAGAATAAACAGACAATATCCATTGGAAACTTATGTAAAAGCTACTGAAGAGTTAAATAAAAGAGATATAAAATTTGTTACACACATTATTGTTGGACTTCCTTATGAAAAAGAGGATGATGCTCTTGAAACTGCTATGTTTTCTGAAAAATGTGGAACTTGGGGAGTAAAGATTCATCTTCTACATGTGCTTAAAAATACTATGTTAGAAGAGCTTTATCAGAAAGATGAAATAAAATTACAAAAAAAATCTGAATACGTGAAAAAAATAGTTAAAATTTTGGCAAATTTGTCGTATAATATAGTTATACATAGAGTAACAGGAGATGGAGATAAAAATAATTTAATAGGACCTCTTTGGAGTTTGAATAAAAGAGATGTTTTAAATAGTATTGATAAGCTTATGAAAGAAGAAAATATAACGCAGGGAAGCGAAAAAGAGAAGTAGGGGGATTTTTATATGGGAGTACTTATAAAAATAAATAGTATGTTAGATAATATAAGTTCTACTGAAAAAAAAGTAGGAGAGTATATATTAGAAAATCCAGATAAGATAAAAGATTTGAATACATATGAGTTAGCTAATATAACTAAGACAAGTCAAGCTACTGTTGTAAGATTTGCTAAAAGATTAGGATTTAAAGGTTTTCCAGCTTTTAAACTTGCTTTAAGCCAAGATCTTGGAAATAGAAAAGCTGAATCTCACGTAAATATTATGCATGAAGAGATAAAACCAGATGATAGTTTTGAAATTATAGGGAGAAAGATATCTAATGAGAATATTACTGCTATTAGTGATACCTATGAAGTTACAGACTTTACAGAGCTAGAAAAAGCTGTAGTAATGTTATCTAAAGCTCGTAAAATAATGTTAGCGGGAATAGGATTTTCTGGAATAGTAGCAAAGGATTTTTACTATAAATTATTAGAATTAGGAAAACATGCTATGATAGAAGTGGATACACATATGCAACTAAGTTGTTTAAGTACAATGGGAGAAGATGATGTATTATTTGTAATCTCTCATAGTGGAAAGACAATGGAAATGTACAATGTTGTAAAAGTAGCTAAGAGTAAAGGAATAACTGTTATAGCAATGACAAGTATAGCTCCAAATCCAATTAGAGATTTAGCAGATATCAGACTTAATACTGTGGAAATGAATAGTAACTTTAGGTCAACAGCATTATCTCCAAGAATTTCACAGCTTACAGTAATAGATATGCTTTATGTTAAAATGATGTTAGAGAATAAAAATATGCAAGATTATATCTTTGATGCTATTGAGTTAGTTCAAGGGTTTAAAATAAAGTAAACTTAGGAGGAAGAAATGAGAGTAATTATCACTGATAAAAATGTAGGAGACTGGGCTGCTGTATATGTAGCAAGAAAGATTAATGAGTTCAAACCAACTAAAGAGAGACCATTTGTTTTAGGTTTACCAACTGGAGGAACTCCTTTAGAAATGTACAAGAGACTAATTCAATTAAATAAAGATGGAATTGTATCTTTTGAAAATGTAGTGACATTCAATATGGATGAGTATGTAGGGTTAACTCCAGATAACGACCAAAGTTATCATTACTATATGCACCATAATTTCTTTGACCACATCAATATTCCAAAAGAAAATATCAATATATTAGATGGAATGGCAGTAGATTATAGAGCAGAGTGTCAAAGATATGAGGATAAAATAAAATCTTATGGAGGAATCCACTTATTCTTAGGAGGAATAGGACCAGATGGACATATAGCTTTCAACGAGCCAGGGTCTTCTCTATCTTCAAGAACTAGAGATAAAGAGTTAACTATGGATACTATAATTGCTAACTCAAGATTCTTTGGTGGAGATATAAATAAAGTTCCAAGACTTGCTTTAACTGTTGGAGTAGGAACTATATTAGATGCTAAAGAAGTATTAATAATGGTAACAGGAGCTAATAAATCAAGAGCTCTTCAACATGGAGTAGAAGAGGGAGTAAACCATATGTGGACAATATCAGCTCTTCAACTTCACAGAAGTGGTATAATAGTTTCTGACGAAGCTGCTTGTTCAGAATTAAAAGTTAGCACATATAGATATTTCAAAGATATCGAAAAAGATAACTTAGATTCAGAAAAATTATTAGCAGACTTATATGCAGAGAATAAATAATAAATATTAAAATCAACTGGGGAGTTGCATTTATTAATGTGGCTCCCTTTTTTGTAGGAGGTAAGATGAAAAAAGCGATAGTAAATGGAGAGTTGTTTATAGGAAATAGATTCTATAAAGATAGAGTATTAGTATTTGAAAATGAAAAAATAGTAGATATATTAGATGCAAGTGAATTAGCGAAAGAGTACGAAAATATTGAAGTTATAGATGCTAAAGGGTGCTATGTTACTCCTGGATTTATAGATTTACAACTGAATGGTTGTGGTGGAGTACTGTTTAATGATGATATTAGTGAGAAAACATTAGAGATTATGTATAAAACAAATTTAAAATTTGGTTGTACATCATTTACTCCTACTCTTATTACTACAAGTGATGAAAATATATTAAAAGCTATATCCCTAGTGGAAAATGTAGATAAAGAAAAATATGGAGTAGTGGGTTTACATATAGAGGGACCATATATCAATGTTGAAAAGAAAGGGATACATAATCCAAAATTTATAAGAGCAGCTGAAGATAAGATTATAGATAGAATAATAGAAGCTGGAAAGGAAAATGTAAGAATAATTACTTTAGCTCCAGAAAAAACTGATAAAAAGGTAATTTCAAAACTTCACAAAGCTGGAATTAATGTAGCATTAGGACATACTAATGGAACTTATGAGGAATTAAAAGAAAAAGAGGGGTATGGAGTAACTTTAGCTACACATCTATATAATGGAATGTCATCATTTAATCATAGAAATCCAGGAGCAGTAGGGGCTATATTTGATAGTGATATCTGTGCTGGTATAATAGTTGATGGTTTCCACTGTCACTACTCAGCTATAAAGTCAGCTATAAAAATTATGGGAGAAAGGCTGTTTTTAGTAACTGATGCTGTTTCCCCTGTTGGAACTGATATGGAATATTTTTATTTTGAAGGAAATAAAGTCTATTATAAAGATGGAAAATGTTTTGGAGAAGATGGAACACTTGGTGGTTCTGCACTAACTATGGATATGGGAGTAAAAAACTTAGTAAAACATTGTGATATTACATTGGAAGAAGCTATAAGAATGGCTACTCTATATCCAGCTAAAGCTGTAAAGATAGATGATAGATATGGAAAACTTCAACCAGATTATTTTGCTGATATAGTTTTCTTAGATAAACATTTGAATTTGAAGAAGGTAATTGCTAAGGGAATAGAGTATTAAAATAAGGGAGCAGAGGCTCCCTACTTATCTAATAAAAAATCTATTATATTAAAATGCTTAATTCCGTTCCTTGAAATGTCAAACATATCCATAGAGATAACATACTTAGGAAAATTATCTTGAATTTTCTCTAAGACTCCAAACTCTCTTTCAATTGTTTCTGGAGAAGCTAAGAGATAAGCTACCTGAATATATACTCTCTCTTCATTTTTGGTAGCGATAAAATCAATTTCTAAGTCGTTGAGTTTCCCAACCTTTACACTATAACCTTTTCTCAGTAATTCTAAGAATATGATATTTTCAAAAATTTGATTGATATCTCTTTCATTGCTTTCAAAGATGGCTTGACGTATACCATGGTCTGCTATATAATATTTTTCATTTATATTTAAAATTTTCTTTCCTATCAAATCATCTCTTTGAACTTTGTATATGAGCATAGCTTCTTCACAAGCTCTAATATAATTTAAAATTGTTTCTGGAGAAGCTTTTCTATTTTCACTTTTAAAAAATTTAGATATAGAGGTAGCTGAAAAAGTATTTCCTACATTCATTAGAATATATGATATAATTCTCTCAAGTAAATCAGTATCTCTTATACTATTTCTTTGAGTGATATCCTTTAAAATAATAGATGAGTATAAATCTTTTAGATATTGCATACTTGCCTCTAAACTATAATTTAGGTTATTAAGAAAGGGCATTCCCCCATATTTTATGTACTTTTTAAAAGCTTCTTGTGTTGTAATATTTTCTTGGGATAGTTTTAAACTCTCTATAAACTCTTGAAAAGAAAATGGATAAATCATAAACTCTACATACCTACCAGCTAAATATGTAGCTAACTCCCCAGAAAGTAATTTGGCATTAGAACCTGTTATATAGATATCAAAATCGTAGTCTTCATCTGCTCTTAGGGAGTTTATACATTTTTCCCATTCCTCTACCTCTTGTATCTCGTCAAGAAATATATAGTTTTTTTGATTTGGTTTTGCTCTTTCTATAATGTAATCATTAAGAGTTTGGGCAGTACAATAAGGTTTATTTTTTAAATTTTCAAAATTCAAAGTTATAAACTGCTCTTTGCTTCTACCATTTTTTATTAACTCCTCTTTAATTAGTTTTAACATAACAGATTTTCCACATCTTCTTATACCAGTTAAAACTTTTATAATATCTTTATCAATAAAAGGCTTTATTCTATCAAGATAATTTTTTCTTTCAATCATTTATATCACCTCTTCTATCAATTATAACTGATAAAAATAGTTTTTTCAAGAAATTTATCAGTTATAACTGATAAAAATATAAAAATCTTAAATTTTATCAGATACAACTGATATGGTAGTTAAAATTAATCGAAATTGAAATTTATCTTATAAAATATTTTTATTATAAAGAAGATTAAAAATAGAAAAAATTATATTCCTAATAACTGTTTTTTCTTTAAACTAAATTCTTCTTCTGTTAAGATACCTCTATCTCTTAATTCTGCTAATTTTTCTATCTCAAATAAATAAGCTATCTCACTATCCTTCTTTACCTCTGTTTTTTCTTGGATTTTTTCATTTATTTTTTCTTTTTTTAAATTAGATAATGCTATATTTAAATGATGATTTAAAGCAATAAAATCTTTTTCTTGTTCTAAATTAAACATAACTGTATTTTCATCTTGTGTAGCATCAAAAATTCCACCTTTATTTTCAATTCCACCATAAAAAGAAAATTGAATATAACCATTTGTAAGTATTCCTGCGTTTTTAAATTGTATAGCTGAAATATCAGACAAATAAATTGTTTTATCTCCTTTTAATCCTTGACTTAAAAAGGATATTACTCCTTTTCTTTCAATAACTATTTTATTTATATGGAAATTAATTGTTCCGTTGATGCCCCTAACAATCATATTTTCAACTTTATTCATTTTTTCTAGTACTTTAAAAGTATTTTCCTTTTTGGTAATATCATATATATTATTAATATCGATTTTATTATTTTTTTCAAAATCATTAATCATTTTTTTTAATTTTATAAAATTTTCTTCTTGAGAACTGATAAAAAATAAAGTCCTTTTTTTAATATCCTCTTCTAACTTAAATGTAAATGTAATTGAACCAGTGCTATCTCCTTTGCATTCATTCAAATTAATAGAGACAATATCTTTCAAATAAATAACTTTATTCGCATCAGAACCAAAACTGCCCTTTCTCACTAAAATTAGTCTATCCTCTAAAACTTCGATGTTATGGTCATATCCTTCTATTTTTATCATATTAAAACCTCTCCTTTTATTATTATCTAATATTAATTTCTTTCTTATTAAAAATTATTTCAATTAATTTTTATTTATTAATTTTTATTAATCAACCCACATATAATGTTAATTTTACGCTAAATTGTTATTTTTTCAAACGAATTTTATAATATTTAAACATCTTTTATTAAATATATACAAAGTATATAATAAGGGGTGTTTTTTTAGTTATGATTACTTATAATATGTTTAGAGAATTACAGCCTTTTTTTGAAAATGTAAGAAAAAAGGAATTTGATGTTTGTTTTGGTTGTAAAGAAACTGGAGTGTTAAATGTTAGAATTTTTGGTGTTCCAAGTAGAATGAAAGAATTAAAAGAATTATTTAATACATTTTTAAGAGATATAATTTTTGGAGATTATAAAGTATGTTTTTATGTAGATAAGTGTTTTTTAGGTAAAGATAATTTATATATAACATTTGTTTCAAATTTTATATTGAGGGATAGATAATTATGTGCATGTCTCCTTTAAAAATCTATTGGGATAGAGCAGAACATAAATATATGTTCAATCCTAAAGATGCTGATATTACTAGAAGTGTTATTGTTCCTTGTGGAAAGTGTCCGGAGTGCAAAAAGAAGTGGAGAACTTCTTTAGCTCAAAGAGTAAGATATGAATTGACTAAGTACTCATATAATGAAATATGTTTTTTAACTCTTACAGTAGATGATGAACGTTTAGAAGAGGTATTCCCAAACGGCTCTCTTAGTCATTCTTATTTTCAAAAATTTATGAAGAGACTTAGAAGAAAATTAGAATATCATGGATTTCAAGGTAAAATAAAATATCTTGTAAGTGGAGAGTATGGAGAAAAAAATGGAAGACCTCATTTTCATATGATAATGTTCGGTTATAAACCTAATGACTTGAAATATTTTTATAAGTCAAAGAAAGGTTATAATTGTTATAAATCAAAATTTCTTGAATCTGTTTGGAAAGCTGGGTTTGTTGATGTCGGAGATGTCAATGAACATACTGCTCCTTATATGGTTAAGTATATCACTAAGTTTTCAGAGATTAAATCAGATGACTTTGTAGTCAATGGAAAAATTGTAAGAAAACCTTATGTTGTTTATCCTAAGAAAATTTTAGGAATAGATTATTTTTTAGAAAATTATGAACAAATTCTTACTAATGGGTTTATATATGACTCTAGAGGTCAAAAGCTTGGAATTCCTAAAAGTTTTTTGAAATATGCTGAAAATTCTGATAATGTTCATTTGAATGAAATGTACTTAGAGTATAGACGGAGAATGGAAGATTATATATTAGAGTGTAATAAGGAATTGATGATTAAGCATGGTTTACACTGGACAGAGATATATGACTATCATGTTCAGCAGGGAAAAATTAAGAGAGAGATTTACAATTCTTTTAAGAATGTAAATAGATAAAAATTTGCACATTGGCAATTGGATAAAAAATGCTCAATTAAAGGAGGTGTTTATATGGAATCATTCTTTAAAAATTTTGCTATGGTCTTGGGATTAATGAGTTGTTTATTTTTTCTTTGGAAAATAGCAGAGATTGTGCTACAATTACCATAAGAGGTGATGTAAATGTTAGCTAGTGTAATTGTTTTTTTGTTGATACCTTTGATATTTTATTATTTTGTGAAATTATTTTTGGTATTTATAAAAAAAGAAGTTAATACTGAAGGTTGTGATAAAGTATGTGATACTTTGATTAAGGTAGCTAAGGCAATAATGAAATTTTTTTATTTCTTAATTTTATTTATGGTTTTAGTTACAACTTGTCAGAATTTGTTTTTAAATTAAGAGGTGGTGTCTATGGGTTTATTTGGTGGAATAGCTGGTGCTATTGGTGGCATTGCTTCCACTATACTTGGAAATAATAGTGCAAAGAATGAAGCTGAAAAGAATAGAGAATGGCAGGAGCAAATGTCTAATACTTCAATTAGTCGTCGTATGCAAGATTTAAGAAATGCTGGACTAAATCCATTACTTGCGGTAGATAATGCAAGTTCTGGTGCATCTACTCCTGCAGGTTCTCAAGCACAGATTGAGCGGTTTAACCCAGAGTGGTTGACCGCTTTTTCTTCTGCTAAGGTAGCAAATGCACAGGCTAGACAGATTGATGAACAGACAAAGGCAATAAAACAAGAAAATAGTATTTTTGATGTTAAGGCTGAAAAGTTAAGACTTGAGGCAGAAATGCAAAGACAAGGCATATTGACTGAAAAAACAATTCAGGCTTTAAATAATGCTAATACTTTAGAAAGTAAAGCTAGAATTTTAGTTCATAAGGCACAGAGTGAAGGTATTAAAATGTCTACTGAGGAAGCTAAGAGAAAGATTCAGTTATTAGATATTGAAATTGCACCTTATCAATATGATAGTAGGTTAAAGCTTAATGAAAAGAGAGCTAATATTAATTCTACTCCTTATCAAATTGGTGGTCGTGCTTTGGATAATTTAGGAGATTTAATTAATGCTGGTTGGAATAGTGCTAAAAAAGTTTGGAATAATTGGAGGAATAAAAAGTGAAAGATGTTATTGATTTGGTAATAGGATATTTTACATTAAAGAAATTACAAAAGGGAGGATTTATAAAAGATGAAGAGTTCAATTTGTCGTTTTCTCAATTTATTGTGGGAAGTATTAAAGCTATTAAGGAGATTGAAAAACAAGAAACAGAAAAAGGAGAGTGAAAAAAATGAGAATAAATAGAGCTAGAAGAGTACAATTTAGTAGAACATTTTTATATCAACAAGCCTTTGTACCATATACAAGAGGTGGAAGGAGAGTATTTTAGATGAATAATGCACAATTTACAATGAAGATGCCGAATAAGGTTATTCTTGACAGTAACATATTGCCCCAAGCTAAAGGAATGAAGAGTACTTTTAATTTATCAGAAGGATTAAAAACTTGTTTTGATTTTGATAATATTTATCCTGTATATTGGGAAGAGTTATCCCCAGGAGACCATTTCGAGGTATCCGTGGCAAGTGTTTGTAGACTTATGCCTATGATTTCCCCAGTTATGGATAATGTGAAATTAAAGTTTATGGCTTTCTGGATACCTAACAGACTTTTATGGAAACATTTTTTGAATTTCATGGGTGAGAAACAATGGCAAGATGATAAGGTAGATTATTTGGTACCGCAGTTAAATATGAAAGTGGCTGAAAATGTTGTCGGTGGTCTTGGAGACTATTTGGGATGTCCGCCTACTGGGACAACTTGCGATTATACTGTTAGTGCTTTGCCTTTCCGTGCATATAATAAAATATTTAATGATTGGTTTAGAGCATCAGAACTACAAGAGCCACTTAAGGAGTTTGTTGGAGATAATCTATCTGGAGATCCTGCAGAGAGTAAAGATACTTTAGCTACATATAAGATATTGAAAAAAGGAAAACCTTTAGATTATTTTACATCATGTTTGCCTTACCCTCAATCAGGAGAGCCTGTGATGATACCTCTTGTTGGTAATGCTCCTGTAATGACTACTGATATGAGAACTAATATTGTTGTAGGTACTACACCTGGTACGACTCCTTTTAAGTTAGGTGTTTTTAATCAAGGTGGTTCTGATTCTGTTTATTTAGGTAAAGTTGGCGATACTTTTGCTAATCAACCTACTAATTTATATGCTGATATGTCAAATGTAACTGGAGTATCTATTGAAGCATTAAGGAAAGCAAGTGCATTACAAGTTTTACTTGAAAGAGATGCAAGAGCTGGTGAGAGATACCCAGAGTTAGTTAAAATGCACTATAATGTAACTTGTCCAGATTTTCTGTTAGGTAGAAGTCAGTATTTAGGAAGTGCTAATGTTGATATAATAGTTAATCCTGTTGTTCAAAATTCAAGTACAAATGAAGTTTCTCCTCAAGGAAATCTTACAGGTATTGGAGTTGGACAAGGTAATAAGGAATTATGCGAGATATCTGCAGTGGAACATGGTATATTTATGATTGTAGCTTGTGCTAGTGCTGATGTAACATATCAACAAGGTGTAGCGAGAAAGTTTAATAAGCTTTCTAGGTATGATTATATGAATCCTGCTTTTTGGAATTTAGGAGACCAAGCGGTATATAATAAAGAAATTTTCTTATCTCCAGATAAAGCAACTAATGAAGCTGTATTTGGTTATCAAGAAAGATATAGAGAGTTAAGAGAAGGTATTAACAAGATTACTGGTAAGATGAGAAGTGGTGTAGAAGGTTCTCTTGATGTGTGGCATTTGGCAGAAAAATTTGAAACTTTACCTAAATTAAATGGAGAGTTTATCCAGTGTGCTACTCCTATAGATAGAGTGTTAAGTGCACCAGATGAGCCAGATATTATTGCTGATATTTGGTTTGATATTAAAGCAACTAGATCTCTACCTGTTTCATCAAATCCAAGTCTTTTAGCTGGTAGAATATAGAAAGGAGGTTTTTTGGTATGACTAAATTTGCAACCTATTGGAATAAAGAAAGTTGGCCTAAAATCAGTGGTACAGTAAATAACATGGAGAGTTTGACTGACCAAAGTTTTAAGTCAATGTGTGAAATAGAACAGTTGTTAGTAAATTATAGAGGAACTCCGAGAACTCCAGTTTATGATATGAATAATCATGAAACTAGTTCATGGACTTTTGAAGATTGGCAAAATGAGAAAGCTAAGATTGAGAGAAAGTTTTTACATTTGGATGATAAGACAAGAGAAATGTTTGGAACTCCTCAAAAGTTTTTTGAATATTGTAGTAACCCAGATAATTATCAAATTGAAGGTGGAGAATTTTGTGAAAAACCTCAAGATGTTACTACTCTTCCAGAGCTGCTTGTGGAACAACCAGTTATTGATGATAAAACACCATAGGCATAACTCCTTATTACGCACCCGAAAGGGTGCTTTTTCTTTTTCCTAAGTGCGGGGAGGCACTTAAAAAACTATAAATAAAATTAATGTAACTGTGCCGTCTTTAGCCCCGCCAAAAAGTCCGCTAACTTCAAAAAATTATTAAAAATAATTATTAGTTGACTTTTTAGAGAAAAAGTGGTATATAATTATTACCGAGGGGGTTTCTTCCCAAAGGGGGCTTATATTCCTTGTTTTATATAAGCCCCCTTGACACAAAATTTAATAAAATTTGTTCTAAGTATTATTTAAAGGTAGTTTGAGAAGATTTTAATTTAGTCCTTTCTTCCCATTCTAGTTAAAAATTATTTAAAATAATTATTATTTAGTCCTATCAATTAACTAAACCAAATATAATGTTAATTATATGT
>ERZ791925.1540-NODE-1540-length-11169-cov-3.890588_pt1 | contig 11169 bp, 10 predicted proteins | sample MGYA00510132_ERZ791925 | MGnify/ENA primary metagenome ERZ791925 (study PRJEB30046, sample SAMN00792075) | human gut metagenome | study: EMG produced TPA metagenomics assembly of the A metagenome-wide association study of gut microbiota in type 2...
ATTTATTTAAGTGAAATTGAATGTGAAAATAAGATATCCTGGATTCATGCTGATTTGCAGCAGCATAGATTAATGACTTTTGAAAAAGAGAGAGCTATTTATTCTAAATATAATAAGATTATTTGTGTATCAAATCAAGTTAAAGAGTCATTTTTAAAGTTGTATCCAGAGAATAAAGAAAAACTAGAAGTAATTTATAATCCAATAGATTCTGAAGAAATTATAAAAAAATCTCAAGAAGAGATAGAGGAATTTAGAAATAAAATTTTTACTTTTATTTCAGTTGGACGTTTAGTAAAAGAAAAAGGATTTGATATTTTACTAAAAGCACACAAATTATTATTAGAAGAAGGAGTTTTGCATAATATAATAATTCTTGGAGAAGGAAGTGAAAGAGAAAGTTTAGAAAATTATATACGGGAGAATAAGCTAGAAAATTCTATAAAATTACTTGGATTTAAATCTAATCCATATCCATATATAAAAAATGCAGATGCTTATATACTTTCTTCAAGATATGAGGGTTATCCTTTAGTTTTATGTGAAGCATTGGTATTGAATAAAAAAATTATATCAACTGATTGTACTGGTGCAGTCGAGGTATTAGAAAATGGTAAGTATGGACTTATTGTAAAAAGAGAAGATGAATTTTCTTTAAAAGAAGGCATGAAAAAAATAATATTATCTAAAGAATACGAGAAAAAAAATTTTGATATAAAAAAAATAATTGATAAAATAGAAAAAATATTTGAAAATGACAATATAACAGCTTTAAAATAAAAAAATATTTTTTATTGAGTGAAAATAAAATTAAAATAATTAAATTTTAGTAATAGAATTTTTGGGAGTTAGTTTATGAAAGAAGAGTTAAAAATATTTATATGTACTCATAAAAAATACAACATTTTAAGTACAAAATATTGTACTCCTTTATTTTTAGGAGAAAGCTTTAAAGAAGAAATGGGGTATTACAGAGATAGTACTGGAAATAATATATCGCTAAAAAATAAGAATTATTCAGAGTTAACTGGATTATATTGGATATGGAAAAACACTGATTATAGATATATAGGTTTATTTCATTATAGAAGATACTTGAAATTAAGAAAAAGAAATATAAAAAATATTTATTATTTAAATTATAATGAAAGTTTAATAAAAAAATTGATGAAAAATATAGATATTATTTTACCAAAGTTGTATAGTGTTGATGAAATAAATGTAGAAGAACAATATAAAACAGCGCATTTGAGTGAAGACTGAGAAACGATGAAAGAGGTAATAAAAGAATTATATCCAGAAGATTATGTTTTATCTATAGAATTATTTAAAAAAAAAAGAATTCTATCCATTAAATATGATGATAGTTAGGAAAGAGATATTTGATGATTATTGTGAATGGTTGTTTAGTATTTTATTTGAAGTAGAAAAAAGAATACAAATTTCTAATAATGTATACCAAGCTAGAGTTTTTGGTTTTTTATCAGAAAGATTGATGAGAGTTTATATAGAAAAGAAAAAATTAAAAGTGAAAGAAGTTAAAGTTTTAAAAATAGATGAAAATGGCAATATAGAAATAAAAAATAAATTCTTAAATAGTTTAAAAAAGAGGATAAAATGGATGAAAAGTCTATTAAAAATAAATTAAAATATGATTATTTAATAGTAGGGACAGGGCTATACGGTTCAATCTTTGCTTATGAGATGAATAAGAAAGGTAATAAATGTCTAGTGATAGATAAAAGAAATCATATAGGTGGAAATATAATATCTATACAGAAGAGATAGAAGGAATAAATGTACATAAATATGGGGACCATATATTTCATACAAGTAATAAAGAAGTATGGGAGTATATAAATCAATTTTGCGAATTTAACAATTATATTAATTCTCCAATAGCTAGCTATAAAGGAGAAATATATAATCTTCCATTTAATATGAATACTTTTAACAAATTATGGGGAGTAAGAACTCCTAAAGAAGCTCAAGAAAAGATAGAGGAACAAAAGAAAGAGTATGGAATAGGAGAACCTAAAAATTTAGAAGAACAAGCAATTTCTTTGATAGGTAAAGATATTTATGAAAAACTAATAAAAGGTTATACAGAAAAACAATGGGGAAGAGATGCTAAAGATTTACCAAGCTTTATAATAAAAAGACTTCCAGTAAGATTTACTTATGATAATAATTATTTTAATGATAGATACCAAGGAGTGCCCATTGGTGGATATACTAAAATAATTGAAAAAATGTTAGAAGGAATAGAAGTTAGATTAAATTCTAATTTTTTTGATAAGAGGGAAGAGTATGAAAATATAGCTGATAAGATAATTTTTACTGGAATGATAGATGAGTATTATAATTATTGTTTTGGAAAATTAGAATATCGCTCTCTAAGATTTGAAATAGAAGTGTTGAATGAAGAAAATTATCAAGGAAATGCAGTAGTAAACTATACTGAAAGAGAGATTCCATACACAAGAATAATAGAACATAAGCACTTTGAATATGGTCAACAAGAAAAAACAGTGATAACAAAAGAATATCCAAGCGAATGGAAAGAGGGAGAAGAGCCTTACTATCCAGTAAATAATGAGAGAAATAATGAGCTGTATTCAAAATATAAAGAATTGGCAGATAAAGAAGAAAAAGTAATATTTGGGGGAAGACTTGGGGAATATAAATACTATGATATGGATAAAGTTATAGAAAAGGTACTAAAACAAGGAAAATGAGAAAAATGGAAAATAGAAGTATGGATAATTTAAAGAAGATTCAATATGTAGAACAAGATTTATTAGACTATGTAGTTAAATTTTGTGAAAAAAATAATATAGAGTATTGGTTAGATTGGGGAACTTTATTAGGATGTATTAGACATAAGGGATTTATTCCTTGGGATGATGATATAGATATTGCTATGCCAAGAAATGAATATAATAGATTTATAAAGTTATTTAAAGAAAAAGGGCAAAATGATTATTTTGAATTAATAGATGATAGTGTAGAAGGATATAAATTTTCTTTTTCAAAAATAAGAAGTTTAAAGCATTTTTCAAAAGAAAATAATAAAAAAGTAGGTATATGGATAGATATATTTCCATTAGATTATTATTTTAAAGATGAAATACCTAAATTAGAAATTTTAAATTCATATAAACAAAGAATTAATAATTTAAGAAAAAATAAAACCTTTGTAAATAAAATTTTATTAGAAATTTTTAGAGTTAAACGAAAAAGATTATATAAAATATTAAATAAAAATAAGGTAAAAGGAGATATATTATCATATCCATTAAATCTTGAAGAAAAAATATGGTATTTTGACAAAAAAGAAATATATCCATTAGTAGAAAGAGAATTTAATGGTAGAAAGTATAAAATACCTAATAATTATGATTACTATTTAAAAAAGGAATATGGAGATTATATGACCTTACCAAAGGAAGAAGATAGATGGACGCATTTGAAAATTGAAGATACAATTTTTGATGAAGAAGATTTAGAAAGAATTATAAAAAAATATCAAAAATAGGAGTGGAAAGATGAATGCCATTATAGTAGCAGCAGGATTTGGAAGTAGATTAAGACCCTTAACTTATTCTACTCCCAAGCCTTTGATTGAAGTGTTTAATCAACCAATGATAGAAAAAAATATAGAGTTTTTACTTGAGAAAGGAATAGATGATATCAATGTAATAGTTGGTTATGCTAAAGAAAGATTTGAATATTTGAGAGAAAAATATCAAGGAGTTAAGTTGATATATAATGAAAAATACAATGAATATAATAATATTTATTCTCTGTATTTAGTAAAAGATTATTTGGAAGATAGTTACATAATTGAAGGAGATATATTTCTAAATAAAAATATATTTGATTCAAATATAAAAAATAGTTGCTATTTTTCAAAAAAAGTGGAAAGAGAAAATGGAGAATGGCAACTTATTTTAGAAAATAATAAAATAAAAAGAGTAGAGATTGGTGGAAAAGGTAACCATATAATGTCTGGTATATCTTTTTGGAAAAAAGAGGATAGTTTAAAAATAAAAGAGTTATTGGAAGAATATGTACAAGATGAAGAAAAAAAGAAAAAATACTATTGGGACCATATTATTAAAGAAAATATAGAAAAATTTGATAATATAGGGATAGCTCCTTTAGAAGAAAATGATATTTATGAAATAGATACTTTAGACGAATTAAAAGAATTGGATAAGAGTTATATAAATATTTTAGAAAATAAAGTAAAAACAGCAGTTGTTCTTGCTGCTGGAGAATCACATGGATTTAAATATCCAAGTGGTTTAGTAAAAGTAAATGATTTTATATTATTAGAGAGAAATATTGAACTTTTGTTAAAAAATGAAATAGGAAAAATATACATAGTTATAGGATATTGTAAAGAGCAATTTAATTATTTAGTAGAAAAATATAGGAATAAGATTATATTGATAGAAAATCAAGAATATAAGGAAAAGGGAAGTTATTATTCTCTATTGAAACTGAAGGGAATAATAAAAGAAAATATTTTACTATTAGATAGTGATATTTTATATGAGGAAAGAGCTCTTAAAAATATTATGGAAAATAAAAATTCAAATGTTATTTTAGTAAGTGAAGAAAAAGGGCAAAAAAATGAAACATATGTAGAAGAGAAGGAAGGATATCTATATAGAATTTCTAAAGATAGAAGAGAGCTAAAAAATATTCAGGGAGAGATGTTAGGAATTTCTAAAATTTCATATTTTCTATTAAATTATTTATTTAATTTGAGTGTAAACAATAAAGATTTTGCATATGAATATGCAATTTCTGAAACAACTTCTTTATTTAAAATAGGGATTCAAAGAATAGATAGCTTAATATGGGGAGAGATAAATAATTCTCAACATTTAAAATATGTTGAAGATAAAATAATACCTAGATTAATAAAGGTAGAAAAAGATAAAGAAGTGGAATTAATTAGAAATGTTTTTCTTGAAGAGATGAAAAATCTTGATAAGGAAATAGAAAAAATAGAACCATTAGGGGGAATGACAAATAGAAATTATCTGATTTTTAGTAAAAATAACAAATATGTATTTAGAAAATCAGGAGAGGGAACATCTGAAATAATAAGTAGAAGTAATGAAATAAATAATTGCAAAAAAATAAAAGAGTTAGGAATTGATGCTAATTTATTAGTTTTTAATGAGAAAACAGGAGTAAAAATTACTAAATATATAGAAAATGCCCAAACTTTAAATCCAGATACAGTAATTTTTTATTTAGAAGAAGTGGCTAAAACTTTAAGAAAATTACATACTTCAAAAATAGAATTTAACAATATATTTAATCCATTTGAAGAGATGAAAAAATATGAAGAATTATCTCAAAAATTAAATGGGAAATTTTATAAAGATTATGAAGAGGTAAAAAAAGTAGTATTTTCTTTAAAAGAAAAAATGGAAAAATTAGATATTCAATTAGTTTCTTGCCATAATGATACAGTACCAGAAAACTTTGTAAAATCAGGAAATAAATTATATTTAATAGACTGGGAATATTCAGGATTAAATGATCCAATGTGGGATTTAGCAGCTATTTCAATAGAAAGTAAACTTAGCAAAGAGAATGAAGAAAAACTATTGAGTTATTATTTTGGAAGAGAAGCTACTAAAGAGGAAAAATTAAGAATACATATAAATAAAATATATCAAGACTTTTTATGGAGTATTTGGACAGTATTAAAAGAGGCTAAAGGAGTAACTTTTGGAAGTTATGGAATTGATAGATTTAATAATGTAAAACAAAGATTGGGAGAAATAGACTTATTATGAATAGATTTAGTTATGGAATTATTGTAGGAAGTTTATCTGGAGCTAGTTGGGGATTAAATACAGTAATTATAAGTTTTATAATGATGGCAAGTATATTTTTACCTTATAGTGAAAATATTTTTATTACAGCTTTAGTTGGAGCTTTTTTACATGATTTATTCTCAGCTATTTGGTTAATCTTAAACTTGATAAGAGAGAAGAAAATTTCTCAGCTATTAAGACCTTTTAAAACTAAAATAGGTATATTTTTAATAATAGGAGCCATTCTAGGTGGACCAGTAGGTATGGCAGGTTATCTTTTAGGAACTAAGTATATAGGAGCAGCTTATGCTTCAAGTTTTTCAGCTTTATATCCAGCACTTGGAACAGTCTTAAGTGCTATAATTTTAAAAGAAAAAATAAATATGAGAATGAAAATAGGAGTGGTTGTTAGTGGTATAGGAATATTACTATTAAGTTATTCTCCAATAGATTTAAGTATTTATCCTCATTATATGTTAGGAATTTTCTTTTCTTTATTTTGTGTTTTAGGATGGGCATTAGAATGTGTGATAGCTTCCTATTCTATGAAATATGGAGAGGTTGATTCAAGTGTTGCTATCTGTATAAGACAGATAATATCTGCTATATTTTATGGAGTAATAGTTATTCCATTTGTAAGTGGATATCCACTAGTAAGTGATATATTTAATACCAATATTATATTTTTATTTATTGGAACAGCATTAGTAGGTTCATTATCTTATCTATTTTGGTATAAAGCAATTGATTTAATTGGTGCTCCTAGAGGAATGTCATTAAATATTACTTATATAGTTTGGACAATGATATTTTCAAAATTAATATTAAATACAGATTTAAATTTTCAGTTTGTAATAGCAAGTTTAATAATATTTTTAGGTGTGGTTGTGTTAAGTAAAAAAGAGTATTAAATTTAATATTTTTAAGGAGAGAAATAATCAATAATTTAAAATCAGAATATTATAAATAAAAAAAGAAAATGATATTTAAAGCTTCCACCTTATAACTATATATAAATTTAGTTATCTACTCTATAATATACCGACTTACTCAAGGATGATGACCTCGTAAAATCAGATTTAACCTATCTCTAAAAGAAAAAAGGTATAAATATGTATCTGAAAAATATATGCCTATGGCTTTGTAAAATATCTTTTAAAGGTAGGTGTTGAAAGTTAATATTTTAGCATATTCAAAACGTATGTAATTTTATATTTTTTCACTTTTTTGATATAAAATAGTAAAAATAACTAAAATAATGAAAAAAAGATAAGAAAAAGTTATTATATTTTATAATAAAAGAATAAACTACTATTTTAAGGACAGATAGAAAACACTGTCCTTTTTTTTTAGATATTTTATGATATAATATAGTTGTTAGTATATTCATCTAAAAATAAAATATCTTATATAGAAAAGGAGTGCAGATATGAAAGGAATAATATTAGCTGGTGGAACAGGGACAAGATTATATCCAATGACAAAGAGTATATCAAAGCAGATACTTCCTATATATGATAAACCAATGATATATTATCCTCTTTCTGTACTTATGTTAGCGGGGATAAGAGAGGTACTGATAATCTCTACTCCCAGAGATTTAAGATGTTTTGAAGAATTATTTCAAGATGGTAGTGAGCTTGGAATGAAAATAGTGTATATGGTACAGGAAAAACCAAACGGTTTAGCAGAAGCCTTTATAATAGGAGAGGACTTTATTGGTAATGATAATGTAGCTTTAGTTTTGGGAGATAATATTTTCTTTGGACAAGCCTTCTCTCCAATTTTAAAAAATGCAGCTAGATTAGAAAAAGGAGCAGAGATTTTTGGATATCTAGTAAAAGACCCAAGGACATATGGGGTAGTGGAGTTTGATAAGGATAGAAATGTAATCTCAATAGAGGAAAAACCTGAAAATCCAAAATCTAAGTATGCAGTACCTGGACTATATTTTTATGACAATACAGTAATAGAAAAAGCTAAGAGTATTAAGCCAAGTAAAAGGAGAGAGCTAGAGATAACAGATTTAAATAGATTATACTTAGAGGAAAAAACTCTAAAAGTAAATCTACTAGGAAGGGGATTTGCTTGGTTAGACACAGGAACACATAAAAATCTCTTACAAGCCTCTAACTTTATAGAAACTATACAGGAAAGACAGGGAAACTATGTGGCATGTATAGAGGAGATAGCATATAGAAATGGGTGGATAAGTAGAGAGGATTTACTTAAATTAGCAGAGCCACTATTAAAAACTGATTATGGTAAATATTTGGTAGAAGTAAGTCAAGAGATTTAGGATTAAAAATAGAGGTATTTAGTAATAAAAAAATAATATAATTTACACCTAAAATGACAAAAATTGTCATTAATTACAGGTATAATATATGTGGGAGAATTTAGTAAATAATTACTAGGAGAGAGCACATGTTACAAGGAGTAAAATTATATTATTCAGTTATGAAAAACGGTAAAGGAAAGGGAGAAATTAATAATTATAAAAAAAGTATAAAATATATTGGAAGAAATATCTTAATGTATAGTTATTCAAAAGAGATAGCTGATTTCATCCTTTCACATAAATATTTAAGAGATGAGGTATATAGATATCCTAGTCTATGTAGTAAATTACATAGACCATATCTGACTAATTCATTAATAAATAGAGATAAAGTAAAAGCCATAACTACATCTTATAAAATTTTAGATAAAAGATTTCCAGAGAGATTATTAGATAGACTATATAGAGAGGGGAAATTAGAGCTTTGTACTTTTCAAGGGAAAAATGATAGTGAGTATAAGCTTTCTTTAAACTTGTATCCATCTTATGAAAAAGAGGGAGAGTTTACATTAGTTTGTTACAATTTTGAGGATAAACCATTAGCTAAACTTACCTTTGGATTTTTAGAGGATAGTATAATTATAGGGGGACTACAAGGATTAGAAAAGGGAGAAGACACTAATCTTATAAAAGAGGCTACTAAAAATATGTATGGAGTTTTTCCTAAAAGATTGGTATTAGAGATTCTTTATCTACTTTTTCCAGAGTATAGAGTATTAGGAGTAAGTAGAGAGAAACACATATATTTTTCTGACCATTATAGAAAGAGAAAAGAGGGAAAAGTCCATGCTAATTATGATGAGTTTTGGGCAAGTTTAGATGGAGAGGAAAAAGATGGTATGTGGTTACTTCCTAAAAAATTAGAGAGAAAAAATATAGAAGAGATTCCATCTAAAAAAAGATCTTTATACCAAAATAGATTTAATTTGTTAGATAGTATATTTGAAAGAATACTAAGAAATATAGAATAAAAAATTTTGAGAATGTAACTTTAGAGTATAGAAATTTTTCTAAAGTTAAGATAGTAAATAAAAAGAGAGAGAAAGTAATGTTTGAAAATCTAGGACCTATAAAAAAAGGTAGAATAGAACTAAATAGATTAAATATTTTCTGTGGAAAAAATAACACAGGAAAAACTTATATAAATTATTTAATATATACTATTCTTACTACGATTAATAATCTGAATTTTAAGAATAATAAAGAGTTTATAAAAGAATTACCAAAAGACAAAAGAGAGATTGAGATAAATTTAGAAGAGGTGCTATTTAAGGAAAATTATTTAAAAGAATTATTATTAAATATAGAAGAGAAAATAACTGAGAGGTTACCAGTAATTTTTTCAGTATCAAAAGATTTCTTTAAAAATTTTAAAATAAAAATTGATTATGATTCAATAAATTTAAATAAAAAAATTCATCCAAATAGATTCTTTTTTATTGGGGATCATTATGGAATAATTGAAAAAGAAGGAATCAATATTAAAATAAGATTAGACGAAGAGTTTAAGAACGAGATTGGAGAAACTTTTGATTTAGATTTTAATATCTCTAGAAATCAACCGAATGAAATAGAAAGAATCAATAGAGTTATTACAAATTATATAATAGCAATAATTTTTAATTTGAAAAGAGTGTATCCATTTCCAGCAGAAAGAAGTGGACTTGCAATCTTTTATAATGAGTTATTAATAAGAAGAAGTAATATTTTAGATTCCTTTGTTAGAGAAAATAGAGATGAAGAAATTTTAAAAGATATGGTTTCTAGATATCCAAAACCAATTAATGACTATATAAATTTTTTAAGTCAAATGCCAAGAGTAATGGAAAGACAAACAAGAAAGAATAATAAATTTATTCAATTAGCTGAAGATATAGAAAAGAATTTTCTTTGTGGGGAATATAAAGTTAAGGATAATAAAAAAATTGTATATGTAACAGAAAAGGGGAAAGAATTGGAGCTATATACTAGTTCATCATTGGTAAAAACAGTAGTTGGAATAATAAATTATTTAAAATACTTTGCTGTTAAAGGAGATTATTTTTTAATTGATGAACCTGAGTTGAATTTACATCCAGAAAACCAAAGAAAAATAGCTAGAATTTTTGCAAGAATGATAAATTATGGTATAAATATTGTAATGACTACTCATAGTCCATATATAATTAATGAATTGAATAATCTAATTATGCTAAATAAGGTTTCTGTTACTGATAAAGAAAGAATTATGAATGGTAATGGAATAGCAGAAGATAGTATTATAAAAATAAAAGATATTTCATCATATTTAGTAAAGAATAACGAAATAAAAGAGATGAATAAGGGAGAATTTGGATTAGAAGTAGAAAGCTTTAATGAAACAGTAGATAATTTAAATAATCTAAGTGATGATATTTATTCATCAATTGAGGATTGATAATTATGGAATTATTAGAGTATTTAGATAGTTGGTTGTCAGAAAAGATAAAAATAAAAGAAAGTGAGAAAAAAATAGATAGTTATACAGTAATTAATATAACTGAGACTGCTATTGAAGCAGAATTAAAAGAACTTCCAATTTTATATAAAGATACTGAATATAAACTATTGGCTTTTACCTTAGATGAAAATAATCTAAATGAATCAATGAAACTATCACCTATTTATACAAGAACACTTTATAATTCTAGTGATGCAATACTTTTTGTACAAGAAAAAAATAATAACGAAAATTTATATATATTTTATATTGAGTTAAAATCTAAACATATAGAAGGAATATTAAAGAAACATATTTTTATGAAAAATTTAAATATGGAAATTTTAAAATTAATTTATTTGAAGAGTAGATTAAGTGATAAGATAGAAGATTATCAATTAGAATTTCCTAAAAATATATATGAGGGAATGATAGTATTTCAAAGCTCCCCTTCTTCTCAAGAGACAAGGGGAATAAAAATAAATTATCAAAAATATGAAAGCCCTAAATTTAAAGGAGAATTT
>ERZ791925.1576-NODE-1576-length-10910-cov-3.431414_pt1 | contig 10910 bp, 11 predicted proteins | sample MGYA00510132_ERZ791925 | MGnify/ENA primary metagenome ERZ791925 (study PRJEB30046, sample SAMN00792075) | human gut metagenome | study: EMG produced TPA metagenomics assembly of the A metagenome-wide association study of gut microbiota in type 2...
AAGTGGGGGCTGAAATGGGGAGATCGTATCGTATCCACGCAGAGGGACCGGCCTTCTTCTCATGGCTGCCCAAGATGTTCGGCAAAAGGGTGGTGGTCACCATCCATGGGGAGTGTGAAATAATATGGACAACCAGAGAAAATCCTGATTTCATGCGGGTTTACGCGGCTTGACCTTTTCACCTCAACCTGTTTCTGCCTGTCATGGTGCGTTACGGCCAGCGTGATTTCAGGTGCTAATGGCTTCTGGTTGCGCTCTATACTTAACCCACCACAGCGAAAGCTGATAGAGCAGAAAACAGAATAAGGAGGTACGAAGGCAAGCCTGCGTATAGATTGCTGATGCAATCTGTGTACAGGCTTGTTGTCGTGCAATGAAATAAGCAGGGGAATCAACAAGGGAGATTACTTTTAAATTTGGGAGGAGAAATTAAATGAAAATCTTGGTTACGGGCGCAAATGGTTACCTCGGACAGGGAGTTGTGAAGGCACTCCTTGATAATGGACACAGTGTTGTAGCCGCGGATTTCAAAACAAACTATGTGGATCAAGAATGTCAGTATTGGGGATGGCTCGTTTGTAGGTGCAAGGTGCGTTATTTTACCGGGAACGGATATTGGAAAGCACTGTATCGTGGGCGCAGGAAGTGTCTTAACAGGGAAAACATATCCCGATTATTCATTGATCGCTGGAAATCCTGCAAGAGTTGTAGGAGATGTTCGAGAGTGGACGAAGAAAAAAGTTGGCGAAAATCAAATTTCATATGGCTGCATTATATGAGGGTAAATATTTCTTACGGGAGAAAGGATGGAAAGAGGCTAATGAAACTGTCTGTAATTATAGTTTCATATGAAAATTGTGAGATCTTGAGAGATTGCCTTGACTCTATAAAAAAGTTCAATGATTTAAAGGATGAAGCAGAGATTATCATATCGGATAACAGCATAACCAACAGTGTTTATGAAATGGTTAAGAAAGATTATCCGGAGATTCAAATTATAAAGAATAATAATATTGGATTTGGCCCAGCAAATAACAGAGCAGTAGATATTAGCAGTGGAGAGTATCTCTTGTTTTTGAATCCGGACACAATCTTGTTAGAACCAATTTTTCAATTTGCAGTAGATAAATTTGAACAACAAAGCAATCTGGCATTGTTCGGAATAAAACTGATGAATGTGAATGGAACAGCTAACAATTCTTTCTTTGCAATGGACAATTACACATTGTCTTGGACACTATTGATGAAAGCATTTTCTAAATTTGATATTTATATTGATGGAAAAATGTACATAGCAGGAGCAGATTTGTTCGTGAGAAAATCGGCATTTGAGGCGGCTGGATGTTTTGATGAAAATATCTTTATGTATTATGAAGAACCTGACTTGATTAAGCGCATCAAGAAATTGCCCAATAACTATATTACGAGTTTCTTCCCCGAAAAGAAAATGATACATTTGGAGGGCGCGACTGAAAAGAAGGATGCTATATCTACTGTAAAAAAAGTAGAACGGTCTCTTGCGACATATAGATATTATTGCGACAAATGGAATATTTCGTTTATAAGGAATATTCGACAGATGCGGAAATATCAGGTGTTAAAAAAAAATGTTAGTGGTTTTACTGGAAATGGTGAAAATGTGCGGCTGGCAAAAATGCAGATTGAGCTGCTGGATAAACTAATAGTGGGGTGAAGAATGTTCTTGTCATTTGTATGCGTATATATGTTTTTGCTTTGGAGTTATGTATTCTTCATTCAAAAACAGAAGTTTAGCATTATTACATATATAACTGCTGGTGTGTATTTTCCTTTATTCCTTTACTTGTTATATTGGTCTGATCTTTCGGACCGAACAGAATCATTTGTATTTGACTATATTTTTGCGTCACTTGCTATTTTATGCACAATATATGTGGGAATTACATATAGGGGAAATTACAGACATGTAAGAAGTATTGATGGTACAATTTATGTTACTAAGTTTGGTAGACAATTTTATGGGGTAATAAATTTCATCTATATAGCATTGTATTTTTTGGAAAATTACCTTGGGTCCGGTTCCGCTGTTCCGGGATTGGTTGGAATAGATATTCACACTTATTCTGCACCAATAATATCTTACTTTACAAATGCGCAGTATCTTTTACTGGCGTATAACTACTATTACTATAAATCAACAAAACGAAAATCAGCACTTGCTTTTTCATTAGTGGATATCATAGTCCCCGTTATGACTCGCCTAGCAAGAATGAGTATAGTAATGGCAGTTGTACAAGTTGGGTCTCTTATTCTATTTCTTGAAACAGATACAATTAAAAGAACTTTGTCAAAATTCGAAAAGAGAAAAATTAAGCGCATAAAACAAGGCGTATTTTTGGTAGCCGTAATCGGCTTTGTGACATTGTCCACTTTTACTCAGTATAGAATGAATCTTCATAATGCAGAATTTACATATGGTTCCGGTATTGCATTTAGTGGACCTGAGTGGGCAGAATGGTTGGCTCCGTTTTATGGCTATTTCCCGATGTCGTTTAATAATTTGAAAATCAATATTTTAAGAAGAAAAGTGACACATAATTATATTGGATTATATTCGTTTTTCTCCTTGTATTTTGGATTGTTTCAGGTAGATAATCTTTTGGGCATTGATACAGCAGGACAATTGAAAGGGAGACTTGTTACTAACGGTTTGGCAACTGTCCCAACTGCTTTTTGGGATTATTATTATGATTTTGGTCTGTTGTTGGTCATCCCAATTATTGTTGCAATCCTTATAAGCTATAACTTCGAAAAAAATCGAGAAGAGAATTGAGAAAATTAACGTACCGAACACTATATTTCTGGTATGTGCCATATTGGTTCTTTGCTTCTTTCCAAAATACGCTATTTTTGGCACCAGCTATTGTTATAGCGGTACTGACGTATTATATAATAAAACATTCTTTCAATGTTGATGTTAGTTCGGAGAAACGGTAATGGCAAAAGGAAATAAAGTAATCAAAGCAGGTATTGGCTATACTGTTGGAAATATTCTTATAAAGGGAATAAATTTTTTGACATTGCCGCTTTTCAGCCGCTTGCTGACGACTGAAGAATTTGGCGTGTACAATGTTTTTGCTTCATACGAAGCAATATTATATGTGGTCGTTGGACTGTCAATTCATTCGAGTGTTAGAAGTGCAAATTTAGAGTTTAAGGGACAGATAAAGAAATATACTTCATCTGTCAGTTTGATTTATTTGCTAAATGCACTGATACTCCTTGCGACTGCTGTTTTTTGGGGCAACCAATTATCAAAACTGCTTGATTTCAGCAAAATAGAAATTGTTTTATTGGTTCTCTATAGTCTGGGAAGCTCCCTTTTGGCTTTATATAATAACCTGATTAGTTTGGAGTATTCTTACGGAAAATACCTTGCGGCATCTCTCTTTAACTCGGTTGGTAATGTTTTACTTTCGCTTGTTTTAATACTTACAATATTCCGTGACCATAGAGATGTAGGCCGTATAGTAGGTGGAACGGTAACGATTTGCCTCCTTGCATTGATTCTGTTGCTTTCAATCTATAAACAGGCTAAGCCCAGAATCAATAAAGTATATTGGAAATTTGCAGTAAAATACAGTCTACCAATCGTGCCACATGGTATATCACAGGTGCTGCTGGCGCAATTTGATAGAATTATGATTCGATCTATGGTAGGCAATGCGGAGGCAGGCATTTATAGTCTTGCAGAAAACATTAAACTGATTCTGACAATTATTACCGATTCGATTTCTGCGGCATGTGCATCTCAGAAGAGTGAAGAACCTGAGTTTGATGGGATGTTCTATACCGAAAACTATGATGAACTTCTTGAAAAAGTGGATGCCGTGTATATTGTTTCCAAACCAGAGAAACATTATATTGATACAAAAAAAGCTCTTTTGGCGGGAAAGCATGTTTTGTGTGAATCACCAATTGCTTTAAAAGAAGCGGATTGTGAAGAACTATATTCGATTGCTGAAGAACATGGACTGGTTCTCATGGATGCTATTAAGACGGCATATTCAACAGCATACGAACGTTTAGTCCTTCTTGCAAAATCTGGAAAAATTGGTAAGGTTGTATCGGTTGATGCTGTTTGTACTAGCTTGCGAGATGGTATTTCAATTGCCGGAACAGATTTAACTCAGAAATGGAACAGTATGTGCGGTTGGGCACCTGCAGCGTTGCTACCTGTTTTCCAAATTCTTGGAACGGAGTACAGAAAAAAAGTAATAACTACGAAATTCTTGGATGAAGCCGCCAATATGGATGCCTTTACAAAAATTGATTTTACTTATGATGATGCAGTAGCCTCAATCAAAGTAGCAAAAGCTGCAAAATCCGAGGGCGAGTTGATTGTTACGGGAACAAAAGGATATATTTATGTTCCGGCACCATGGTGGAAAACAGATTACTTTGAGGTTCGTTATGAAAATCCAGAGGATAATCAAAGATTCTTTTATCAACTGGATGGTGAAGGCATTCGATATGAGATTGTAGCATTTGCAAAATCTGTTGAAGTTAAAAAGCCAATGAACTATGTTGAAAAAGGAGTTTCAAAATCAATAGCTAAAATCATAGAAAGCTTTAATGATCGTACTGATATGATAGTAATATAATACGAAACAGAAATTTGCGGTGATTGAAATAAATGAGATAGAGTGCTATACTAAAAATACTATAATTTTCTGGAGGTTTTATTATGCCCAGAACAAAAGGTAGCAAAAACAACCCTAAAACTGTGACTGCTGATTTCGCAACGCAGATTGCAGAAAAGCAGTCCGCAAAGGAAGCACTCACAGCGGAAATCGCATCCATCACCGCAAACATTGACACTTTGAAGGCTGACCTGAAAGAGAAGAAAGCATCGCTGAAAACTATCGACAAAGAGATTGTCAAGTTGGAAGCAAAGAAGGCGAAGGCAGATGCCAAAGCCGCAGAAGAAGCGAAAAAGGCAGAAGCCGAAGCTGTTCTGAAAAAGCTGCTGGCCGAAGGTATGAATGCCGATGAAATCCTCGCAAAACTGAAATAATAGCAATGCCCACGATAAGCAGACAAAACGTCTGCATATCGTGGGCAATCTTTTTTAGGGTATTCTTAAACTATCTGTGGTGTATCAAACCGGAAATATGCCGGAAGTCTGAGATGTTTGATAAACGCATGGTGCTGGGCGTGATAGTGCCGTAGGTCGTATCCCAAACGATGCAACTCAAGAAGTTTCACCAAAACGAGATGGAGGTGGATTCCCTTAGCAACGGCAATTTGGGCGGCATCCAGCCCGCGCTTCGTCATTTGATAGACTTCATCACTGTCTAGCATCAGGTGGGATGTGAAAGCGTTATGCTCGTAAAGAAGGATGTGCTTATCCTTAATGGTCAGAAACTTGTCCAGGGTATGCAAGTCCATAAGCAGCTGATGCTCCAGATAATGTCCGAGTGCATAGCCGCACACCATCTGCTTTGTCTGTTTGTCCAGCTGGCGATTGATAAGAATCAAAGGCTTATCAAAATAGAGCGAAAGTAAACCCAACATATCTTTAATGCGGGATGTTTCGCTGATGTCCAGACTGCAACTGCGCGCGATCTGTTTGATGTTGCGAGTTCCGGCAGTTTGGACAAGTTCGATGGCAGCTTGGTGAATAAACGCAGAATCCATAATGTGATCTCCTTCCGGGGATGGCATAGTGAATGGAACCGTGGTTTACAGGTTCATTATTCGTTCCTTTTCTCGTTTTTGTTCTCGGTACTTAAAATAGGCTTTGTGCATTTCATACATGATGCCGTCCATATCCTGCGGGGTCAACTCTCCGCTGGCAAATAGCTCAGTAAGCTCAAATGCGAGATGCTGGGCTTCTATTTTGCCCTTTTTTCCGTAGGCTTCGGCAGCACGTTCGATAAATAAAGACTGATCCGGCTGTAAATAGGTCAGAGGTACATGGAATATATCGGCCATCTTTTCAAGCATTTCAATACTGCGAGGGTAGCGGCCATCACGCTCCCATCCGATGATCGTTCTTTTGTTGATACCCAGACATTGTGCCAATTCGTCCTGTGTTAAAGAATGTTTCTTTCGTAGATCGCGAACTTTCTCTCCAAATTTCATGTTTGCAACCTTTCTATGGCGTAGTTATCGTGCTGTAACAATGTGCAATGGAATCTGTAAATATTCAATCTGGAAGATGCAACGAATTTTCACATTTTCCTCTTGACACGGCGACACGACTTGCTTATAATATATGCTATATTCTATCATCTTTTGGATTATTATACCGTAAAAATCGTAAATATGCAAGCCGAAAAAGGTGAAAAAAGAGCGGAAGTTCAAAAGGTGAAATTGAATAGAAGAAAAAAGAAACCTAAACCAACACAAAGGAGGCCGTGAGAAGATGAGCAACGGAGAACATGAAATCCGCACCCCAAAGGGGCTGCGGATCGGGAATCGCAGTGTCGTTGATGGAAAGAACATGCTCCAGATCAAGCGTGGTGGCTGTGAAGATTATATTTCTGCTGAGTCTCTGGTGGAGTGCATTCACGGCCTTCCAGTGAAGAGTATCGAATTTTTCACAGCAGAGAACCAACGGAAAGAAGCCTGAAGCAGAGTGCTTCATCGGACACTGAAAGCGCAGAGGTGGAATCTTAGGCGGCACCTGGTTAGCCGACCAGCTCCATCAGACGTTCTTTTGGGTCTACAATATAATATCTGTTTGTTTAGAGCGATACCGTAGCAATATGTGATATAGGCCGGAACAGAATGAGCGAATGCAGTGCAGTAGTGCGCCTGCAAGTAGTTCATCCTGTTCCGGCTTTTTTATTTTTCAAAATTTTTTGAAAAACTGTATTCCAAAATGGCTTTGCGGATTCCTATTAGTATAGGGACTTCAAACAAATAGAAAGCAGCAAGAGGAATCTTAGATTCCCGTTCAAAAAAAACGGGTGAATCTGGGATGATTTTTGCTGCTTTTTTCAGTTCACCCGAAGCCGAAAGGCAGAAAGGTGGACAAAATGCTTACATTGAAAAAGGTCAAAGAACTGGTAGAAGCACCTTCCCATGCAAAGCGCACTCCTTCTCCCAAGATGCTTTTCGAGGAAGGTATCGTGCTGCTTCGCAGGGAATTTGATCAGGGCAGTCATCTAACGGTCTACAACAGCGGTTATGTTTTGTTTTCTGCAGGGAAGCGAAACACCGTGTTCCATATCCATGACTGCTGTGGAGACTATGCCTACGATGCAGCAGAGGGTAAGGGCGATGTAATCAAGGAAGAGTATTTTGAAAACTGCGAGTGGCATATCCGTGCTTTGTTTGAGGGTGAGCGGAAGATGGAAGATAATCAGGCAAAGTGCGAGGGTGCAGGGCGAAGCAATGTGTGCGTTTCCTACCACGCATTATCGGAGGACTGGAGTGAGATTGCTGACCGCACAATCAATATGTTGGAAAAGATTATTGAGAATGAAGCTGTTCATGCGATGCTGGCTGTTCTGACAGATAAACAGCGTGACCTCATCCATCAGCAGTTTGTTCTTGGAAAGACCCATGGCGATTGGCGAACTGGTGACGCTGGCATTGGAAACCCTTGTTGTAAGCTGGTGTCTGAAAATTCTGTCGGTGGTTATCACGGTAATTATGTACGGCAGAATGATAGAAATATACCTCTACACTTCGCTTGCTCCGATTCCGTTTGCAACCATGAGTAACCGTGAATGGGGCCATGTGGGTACAAACTACTTCCGAGGGCTGTTCGCGCTGGCATTCCAGGCGTTCCTGATGATGGTCTGCGTGGCAATCTATGCAGCCCTTATCGGCAGCATCCGGGTATCTTCGGATATTCACTCGGCATTGTTCGGCACAATGGCCTACACGGTGATTCTTTGTTTCTCGCTGCTCAAAACGGGAAGTCTGTCCAAACAGATCTTCGGCAGTCACTAAATCCGGGAAAATCCAATGAAAGGAAAAGACAGCAGACAACGCCGTTTCCCGGCGGCGGTCTGGCTGTTCTGGTGATAAATGGCCTATGTAACGATTCCCAAAGACCTTTCCAAAGTGAAGAACAAGGTCTTTCTGAACCTGACGAAACGCCAGCTAGTGTGTATGGGGTTTGCAGCAGGCATTGGCGTTCCGTTCTATTTTCTTATGCGCGACACGCTGGGAACCAGCAATGCAGCGGCAGGCATGGTGCTCCTTATGCTGCCGGAATTTTTCTTTGCTCTGTACGAGAAAAACGGGATGCACCTTGAAACCATCCTGACGAATTTCATCAGCGTCCGCTTCAAACGTCCTGCGGTACGCCGCTATGAGGTCGAAAACCTGTATGAGCGGGAACTGGAAACCGCAGCACCGATCCAGAAGAAAGGAGGCATCCTTGGTAAAAAGTGAACCGAAGAAGAAACCGCAGTCGGGCGGCTTCTTCCAGAAGTTCTTTCGGAAACCCGAAAAGAGCCAGAAGGAACAGCGGTTGACTGTGCAGCGTTCCATTCCGTATCTGGAAATGGGGCGCGATGGTATCTGCCGGGTGGAGGAACATCTGTACTCCAAAACTGTCCGATTCTACGACATCAACTACCAGCTGGCACAGAACGAGGATAAAAACACCATCTTTGAAAGCTGGTGCGACTTCCTCAACTATTTCGATGCCAGCATTCGTTTTCAACTTTCGTTCATGAATCACAAAAGCGATATGAGCGAGTATAACAAGGTAATCCAGATCGAGCCGCAGCACGACCAGTTCGATGATGTGCGTATGGAATATGCGCAGATATTGAAACAGCAGCTTGCCAAGGGCAACAACGGTCTGGTTCGGACGAAGTACATCACGTTTACGATTGAGGCCAAGAGTGTCCGGGAAGCAAAGCCCCGGTTGGAGCGTATCGAAACCGATATTCTCAATAACTTCAAGGTGCTGGGAGTGAAAGCCTACCCGCTGAACGGTGTGGAACGGCTTCAAATCATGTACGAAATCTTTCATCAGGAGGAACAGCAGAAGTTCAACTTCAGCTATGACCGTATCCTGCAGAGCGGCATGACGACGAAAGACTTCATTGCCCCGACCAGTTTTCTGTTCAAGAGCGGCAAGGACTTTATGATGGGTGACACCTATGGTGCTGCATCCTATCTGAACATCCTTGCCCCGGAACTGACGGATAAGGTGCTGGCCGAGTTTCTGGATATGGACAAAAATCTGGTGGTCAGTATCCATGTTCGGTCGGTTGACCAGCTGAAAGCCATTAAGCTCATCAAGGGCAAAATCACAGACCTTGACCGCATGACCATCGAGGAACAGAAGAAAGCAGTGAGAGCAGGCTATGATATGGAAATTATTCCGAGTGACCTTGCAACTTATGGCGGCGAGGCCAAGAAGATGCTGGATGATCTGCAGAGCCGCAATGAGCGTATGTTCCTTGTTACGGTATTGTTCCTCAATACGGCTAAGACCAAGCAGGATCTGGATAGTGCTGTGTTTCAGACTGCTGGTATCGCGCAGAAGTTCAACTGCACGCTGAACCGTCTGGATTATCTGCAGGAGCAGGGGCTTATGAGCAGTCTGCCGCTGGCCAATAATCTTGTTCCTATCAAGCGGGCATTGACCACCACTTCTACTGCCATCTTCGTTCCCTTCACCACGCAGGAGCTTTTCATGGAGGGAGATTCCCTCTATTACGGCCTGAACGCGGTGTCCAACAACATGATTATGGCAGACCGCAAGCAACTCAAAAACCCGAACGGCCTGATGCCGAACTGCAGTCCCTGCTCACGGCAGATGAGTACAAGGAAGCCCGTGCCAGTACTCTGAATGCGTTTTACACTTCTCCTACGGTCATCAAGGCAATGTATGAAGCCCTGGGCAATATGGGATTGTCCAAAGGCAATGTACTGGAACCGTCCTGCGGTGTCGGCAATTTCATGGGTCTGGTGCCGGACAGCATGGAAAAGATTCGGATGTACGGTGTGGAGCTGGACAGCATTTCAGGCCGCATTGCACAGCAGTTGTACCAGAAAAACAAGATTGCAGTGCAGGGCTTTGAAACGATGCAGTTCCCAGACAGCTTTTTTGACTGTGTTGTGGGCAACGTACCTTTCGGCAATTACAAAGTACCGGACAAGCGGTATGATCGCCACAATTTCCTGATCCACGATTATTTTATCGCGAAAAGTCTTGACCTTGTGCGTCCGGGCGGTGTGGTAGCAGTGGTAACGTCCAGTGGTACGATGGATAAAAAGGATTCCTCTGTCCGTGAGTACCTTGCCAACCGTGCCGATCTGGTCGGCGCAATTCGTCTGCCGAACAATGCGTTTCAGCGCAATGCCAACACGAGCGTGGTTGCTGACATTCTGTTTTTGCAGAAGCGTGACCGTGCAGCGGTAGAGCGGGCAGACTGGGTAGACCTTGGCGAAACACTGAAAGGCTACTCCATCAACCAGTATTTTGCGCAGCATCCTGAAATGGTGCTGGGCGAGATCACCACGGAAAGCACCCAGTACGGCAAGCAGGAGACCACGGTCAAGCCCATCGAAGGCGCAGACCTTGCCCAGCAGTTGAAAGAAGCGGTCAGCAACATCCATGTCACCATCACGGAGCCGGAAATCTCCGACGATGAACTGGATGTGCAGGAAGAACCTATCCCGGCAGACCCCAGCGTGAAGAATTTCAGCTTTACGAACGTAGATGGCATGCATTCGGCTTTTTGAAGGAATCAAGTATGTCCTTCCGATTTTGCACCCTAATAAGAAGCGGCTTGCGTTGATTATGTGCCCGGAAGAGGACAGCGCGTCTGTTGAATGGGCACGACAGAAAGGCGAAAACTGGGTGAATAAGGATATTACATCATTGGAATTTGTAGAAAATATCTTCAGGCTCATGAACTGGAATCGGGAATGCCGTTATAAAGTGCTTG
>ERZ791925.1588-NODE-1588-length-10841-cov-2.458836_pt1 | contig 10841 bp, 9 predicted proteins | sample MGYA00510132_ERZ791925 | MGnify/ENA primary metagenome ERZ791925 (study PRJEB30046, sample SAMN00792075) | human gut metagenome | study: EMG produced TPA metagenomics assembly of the A metagenome-wide association study of gut microbiota in type 2...
CTTCCGATCTTATTATTATACGGATGCTGCTACTGCCCAATATAAACCTCATTTCCATGCAAATCGTGATGAGATTTTGAAGGACTTGTATGGTGGTCAGACGCATTCAAAAGTAGAGCTTCCTAAAGATCCGACAATTATTGATAAAGATTTGAAGATGCCTTCTACTTGGAAGACCTCATTAGCTCTTGATATGAGATTGCCGGGAGATGTTAACTTTACTTTGGAAGGAATTTATAGCCGTGATTATAATCCGGTTGTGATAACTAACCGCGGTTATGAATTGCAAGAGGCAAAATTGACTCTTTCTCCCAATGATGTTCGTGATACTTATAAGATATATAACAGCGGTCGGAATGTTTATCTTTTAGAGAACTGGAAAAAGGGTGCTTATTACTATTCTATTTCAGCGCAATTGCGTAAGAGCTTTGATTTTGGTTTAGATTTATCATTTGCTTATACACATTCAAAATCTCGTTCATATAGTGATGGTATTGGTGACCAGGTAACTTCTGCCTATAAGACTAATACTTATTCGGTAAATGGTATCAATGAACATGAATTGGGTTATGGTACCTATGTAGCTCCTGATCGTATCTTGGCTACAATCGGTTATAAAAAGGAATATGGAAAGCATTTTGCTACTAGCGTTTCTTTGTTGTATGAAGGAATGCAGATGGGATATTCCGGGTCATGGGGATATAGCCGCTACTCGTATACTTTCTCTAGTAATGTTGTTGGTGATGCAGGCGCTAATAGTTTATTGTATATTCCTGCAACACGTGAAGAATTGGATAGCTGGAAGTTTAGTGATGCTGCTTCTTATCCGGCTAAGGAGCAAAGAGATGATTTCTGGAATTATATTAACCAAGATAAATACCTGAAGAATCGCAAAGGTAAGTATGCCGAGAGAGGTGGAGCTGTTATGCCATGGCATCATCAAGTTGATTTTAAATTGAATCAAGATTTCTATTTGAATGTTGGTGGAAAGCGTAACTTGCTGCAAGTAGGAGTTGATATTAAAAACCTTCCTAACTTATTGAACAACAGTTGGGGACTTTATAAGCAGGTAATCAATTCGAGCTTGTTGCAATATAAAAACGGAGAATTTACTATGAATAAGAATGCAGGTGAGACATTGACAAGCACTTATCGTGATTTCCAAAGTTTTAAATCTACTTATTCAGTACAGTTTAGTGTACGTTATATTTTCAATTAAGACAATATAGTATAACTGAAAATTAAAAGCAACTAATTCATAACGATTTAGTTGCTTTTTTGTTTTTATTGCTGAATATCCAGTTGAGTCCCATTACAAAGAACACCTTTTATAGCTTCATCCTCATTACCACCGGATTATGATCACTATATTCCCAGTCCGGTGAGAAATAATCCAAACCTTTCAGTTCGGGCGAGTGAAGAATATAGTCAATTCTCAACAGGTGCTTAAAATATTTGAAAGTATACATATATCCGTGTCCGCCGGTCTGAAAGCCGTCTTGCAATTTATCACCTTTCACGGTGTGGTAAACGTAAGAAGAAGGGAGTGAGTTGAAGTCACCGCAGACAAGAGTAGGATAGGGGGAGGCAGACACCAGTTGATTGATAAGATTAGCTTGTACTGCACGTTTCCGGAAGTTCTCATGCAGGCCGTCGGCGAGCGTAAGGGCGGCACGTTTGGCTCTTTGAGAGTTGTCTTGGCGAAGTTCTTTTTCCAGTTTGCGCTTATTGCGGCTCACTTCCGTAGTTTGCAGGTGATTATTAAACAGACGGATCATACGACCGTTGACTTCAATATCACACCAGAGACTACAATTACCGGAGTTGGGATAAATAATCAGATGCTCCTTTTTGATAGAATAACGGCTGAAAACAGCAAGTTGTAAAAGATGTTGTCCTTCGGGAGAAGAAGGAATATAATGATAAGGCCAGTCAGACAACGCAGTACATAGACTGTCGACGCCAAACTCATCATCAATACCGAACTCTTGAAAACAGAGAATGTCCGCTTTCAGATTTCTCATCTGTGCAGCGATCTCCTTACATGAATACCCGGTGTGTTCGCGGTTGAACCCGTCAACGTTGTAAGTGGCTACGGTCAACACTCCGGGAGTATATGCGTTAACTTTGACTGTCGGTTTGGAAGCCGGATCGAGAAGCGGGAATTGGAGAACACAGTTGATGTAACCCCAATTACTGAATATGGCAATTAGCGGAATGAAAACCCAGCATCGCCAACGAATCGTCCAATAAACAGCAGACGCCAGATTGACCAACAAAAGTATCGGTAGTCCCAAACCGATAAAAGGCATAAACTTGAAACTGTCCGGTGAAGCAGTACCGCTAAATGCTCCTGCTATTGTGACACCCGCCAGGATACACGATAAAAGAATAGAGATGTAGTAAAATAGTCTATAAAAGGCTTTCATCTTTCCTTGGTTATGTTTATATCACTCTTGTATTTTATTATTTAATTCTGGAGACAGCCATTTATTGAGCATTTTTTTCAATTCCGACTGCACGATCGGCTTGGATATGAAATCACTACATCCCGCTTCTTTGGCAGCTTTCTGGTCTTGCGGATAAGCGTATGCACTTTGAACAACAATAGGAACGGTGGCAGACAGTTCGCGAATGATTTTCGTAGCTTCCAGTCCGTCCAGATTCGGCATTTTGATATCCATTAAGATGAGGTCAGGTTTCACTTCATCATACATTATGACGGCTTCCATACCGTCGTGTGCATGAACCAACCGATAATTCTTGCCAAGGATAGCATTCAGCAAATCATAGTTACTGTCCGTGTCTTCGGCAATCAAGATGCAGGCTTGTTTCTCAGGAATTTGTTCCTGTGGTGTTTCATTGGAGGGTTGTTCAGTCAGGTCAGAAGGTTGAGAAGACTGCGAAAGTTGTGAGGACTGCGAAGACAGTGAAGATTGCATGCCTTCTGTTGTGTCCGCAACCTTCTTTATAATATTATAAGGCAACGTAAAATTAAACGTCGTTCCTACTCCAAATTCAGAGTTGACAGTAATCTTTCCACCCAGTCGTTCAACGATCGACTTACAGATAGACAATCCCAATCCCGTGCCCTGCGCATGATTATTCAGCTTGGCAAAACGTTCGAACACACGTCCCACCTTTTCCGGTTCGATTCCTGTGCCCGTGTCGGTCACATGAAAAACGATTTGGTCGCCGACCCGTTTGTATCCATAACTAATGCTCCCTTCTTTCGTGAATTTGGCGGCATTGCCAATCAAATTAGAAATCACCTGGAACACCCGATTCTTGTCCGTTTCAATCATCAGACTTTCGTCCGAAGGCTCGTGAACGAGGCTCACGCCTACCGGCATACGGAAAATATGAGCGTCGTGTACTTCCCTGCATAAGTTGTGCAGGCTTGTAGGTCCTATGGTAAATTCGATAATTCCCGATTCAATTTTCGAAAGATCAAGAATCTCGTTGATAAGATCCAGCAGGCGACCATTATTGGACTCAACGATACCATAATACGTCTTCCTTTCCTCCTCATCATTACTTTCGGCGATAAGTTGCGAGAAGCCGACAATGGCGTTCAAAGGAGTACGAATCTCGTGACTCATGTTGGCGAGGAAAGCCGATTTTAGCTTGTCGGACATTTCCGCTTTCTCTTTTGACGATTGAAGTTCACGTTTGATCATCTCCAGTTCCGTGATATCCCATTCGATGCTGACGATGATAGGAGAGGACAATTCATCCCCGTCCACCCGGATTTTCCGTTTGTCGAGGATAATCCGGTTACCGTTTTTATCCCTCCCCTCGGTCGTCCAATGCAATCCCTTTCCGGTGGTTGCCACTTGTATATCCTCCTGTCTCTTTTTATCGGCCACTATGGGCGGATAATAGTCAAAGTCATTCTTTCCGATCGACTCACCGACGCAGAGATCACGGTTGTACGACTCACGGTTACGGTAGAGATACCGGAAATCATTATTGATCTCCTTCACCACAATTCCCGCAGGCAGATTATTGATAGTAGTATCCATAATCAAGTTGAGTCGCTTGATTTGCGCCTCATACCGGATTCGTTCGGAAATATCATGTGCAAACGACCAGTAACTTTCTTCTCCGGAATCATTGGTCACGTTGTACATCGTGCCTTCATAAGCCAATATACCTTTATTGATTTTAGATGGGTGATGAGCCACAAAGTTACTGCTGCCACCGTGTATGCATGATGTCCTTACAACGTTCGTTCCACGCTTTCTGCGTAGGCATATCTGCGGCAATATCATAAATTTTCAGTTTACAGATATCCACATTCTCGCAAATCCCGTGATTGTGGAGAAAACGCCGGTTGGCAAAGATGATCGTACCGTCCTCTCTGGCGGCAAAGATACTCTCCTTGGCGTTGTTGATAGCGTGCGTCAGCGTATTGATATCGTTTCTGCGGCGCTGGATATCGGTGATATTCTGGATATATCCCTCGATCGTAAGGCTGCCGTCCGGGAGTTCCTCACGCAGATAAGCCTGGATACGCATATAATATATCTCTCCGTTCACCTGTACGCGGTAGCTGATACTGTCCGTATTGAACCTCTCCAGATTTCTAAGTTTCCAGTTGATAAACGTCTGCCGGTCTTCTTCAACGATATACTCCCTGTATTTCTCGAAAGAAATGCTTCGTACCGTTTCTTCGCACAACACACCGGTATGTCCCAGATAATGAAAAACGTTTTCATTCGTATTGTACACCCACTGACCGATTTGCGCCACTTTCTGTATCTCCCGCAGCGTTCGGTTCGCTTGTTCCAGTTGGCGTTTCACGTTGCTTCTTTGGGTGATGTCGCGATACTGGCAGAGCACCATGTCATCATAAGGATGCATGATACATTTAAAATAATAAACATCTTCCTTTAGTACCAGTTTGAAGTTTTTACTGACGCTCTTTTTCCCTTCAAGTACCGATTGGAAGACAGGAACAACCCTTTCCCGCGTATATTCGGGCAGGAGTTCAAATATGTTTTTTCCTAGAAGTATCTCATCCTGTAAGAACCATAGGTCACAATGAGGATCAATGTCTATGCAAACACCATTCTTGTCGACCAACAACATTGTATCGGCTGTCAGTTTCAATATCCTTTGCGCGTTATTTGTATCATGTAATGTTCTGTTCATGTCCGTTCGATTAGATGATTAAGACTATTGCATCTTACAAAGATAACAAAAGATTTGATTATTTGTTTTTATTTTTCTGCCCGCTTCGCTTTTTCCCAAGTCCCGCTCCCTCTTTTCTTCTTCAGATAGCGGATTCCTCTCAAGACATTTATATTCATAAAGAGGAAGTAATAGGGGATAAACAGCAATTTATTCTTTATCTGTCTGGTAGACAGATAATATCCCCAGTATCCCAGTCCGTAGAAAAACACCTGTAACACGAGCAGGATGCCGTAGAACACAGGCGAGCCGCCCGTCAGCAAAATCGCAACATTCAGCGGGAGAAGTGCGAACAATAGAAAAGGCGTGACAGACCACCTCAACACCCGGTGCGACGTGTACTGAAAACTAAGTACCCCGTAGCGGAAAGGGTTCAGCAATGGGCGAAGCCTGCGGATTGACTGCAATCCTCCGGCAGCGATACGCACCTTCCGTTTTTCCTCCTCGCGCATATCGGCCGAACCGTTTTCAATGGCGTAAGCATTCGTACAATAAGCAATGATATACCCCTTCATCGTGATACGCAGTGAAAGGATGAAATCATCAAGCAACGTGTCCGGCTCCATTGTCTCAAACAATTCCCGCCGCACGGCAAACAGCTCTCCCGCAGCTCCCACCGCCGAATACAACCGTGCATCAAGCGCCTTCAACGTTGATTCATATTTCCAGTAAATACCTTCGCCACCGGCTGCCGCCCCGTCCTTCGCTTGCACGGCAATCCGTTTTTCACCTGCCACGCAGCCCACTTTCGGATTCCGGAAAGCAAGCACAATCTCCCGGATTGCCTCCCGGTTCACCATTGTGTTCGCATCCGTAAAGACCACCAACGGGGTGTCAACCAGTGTCATGCCGCGTGTCATGGCAGCCGTCTTGCCTTGCCGTAGCGGTTGGAAGTGCACCGTTGCCTTTCCTGCCCAGCGAGTTTGCAAACGCTCGTTCGTTCCGTCATCACTGCCGTCCGTCACCCAAACAATGTGCAACTTATCCGCCGGATAATCCAGGTCCAGGCTATTCTCCATTTTCTCGTCCACTACATCTTCCTCGTTGAAAGCAGTGATGAACAGTGTCACTTCCGGCAATTCATCGTTCGATGCAGGTAATGGGTATTTCACCGGTTTCACGAAAAGCTCTTTCAGTTTGACGAGAATATAGAGCACGATTCCGTAGCCCAGATACGTGTAGAACACGACGAACAGGGCAAACCAGAAAATAACTTCGAGACAAAGAGTAAGACTTCCGTTCATAACTATATTATTATTTGTTTTTCGTATCGTTTATATTCGCCTTTTGCCAACCGTTTATTTGATTCGTTTTTTCAGTTCCTCCTTCTTTTCCGGGGTTTTACTAATTCACTTTACCACTTAAAATTAGAAGAAGAGCCATAGAGACAGTATATTACTTATTTTCTTCTTTAAGCCTCATATATTCTTCCAAACTGATTGGAGTATGTCCATGAATCTTATATTTAACCTTGTTTTTTATGATATAAAAGAAAGCATTCCATATCTTTTGTATCTCTTTTATTGCACTTCTGCGTGGATACATCTGTTCTACCATTTGTCGGCTCCACGGTTGGGTGAAGAAAGCAGTATACTTCTCATCGGTCGGGTTGATAATAAATTCTATATCATCTTTCCATTCACACCGGTTCAGCATCAAGTCTCCTTCGGTGAGCCATAACAATTTATAGGTCAGTGATTGATAAGGAAGATAATTGAGAAATAATTCACCATAATTATTTTCATAGTTTCCCGGCATTCTCGACTTCTCAAAAAGAATCAGTTTGTTGTCCAGGTGGAGAATAATCCATTTATGTGATTTCTTGGGGAAAAGAAATTCTCCCAGCAGACTGGGCGTTTCCATATACCCCCTTTTGGCAACTCTGCATTGTTCGCGGATGAACTCGGCAGGATTTTCCGCGTGCTCAAGTACCTGGTTACAAATAACATAATCAAATTCTTTATCTTTAAAGGGGAGAGCTTCTCCATTCGCATTAATAAACTGCTGATGTGGATAAATCTTCAGATTCCCGCATCTATGGTAGTTAGAGTCTACAAATAAGTCCACAAGCACGTTTGAACGAAACGTAGGGCTGTGTCCCGGCCCCACTTCCAACACCTTGTCTTTCTTGCCTATTTTCAGGTTATCTCTATCGTAAGGAGTACGCGTTATCATAATAGCATTTGTTTTATTTGTTTTTTATCAGATTATTATCTTCGTCTTTATATTCATTTTTCCTGGTAAACATACTGCCTGCTCCTTTGAACGCTTTGACTAGTCTCGTTTTGAAACTATTAAAGAGCGAACCGTCGTTATTTAGAGTGCCATATCCTGTCATGACCCTGGCTTTTCCGGAATGGATAAAGACCAATTTTCCATAAGGCTTCATTGCCAAAGCCAGTGCCCCGTCCTCGCCCCGGATAATATCTGTCCGGAAACCGAATTTTCTGCCCAGCTCGGTGTTAAACCCGAACGTCATTCCCCGTACACAAAGTTCCGGACGCTGTATCGACTGAATACGCAAATGAAGATCCCAATGCTTCGTACCACCACAGTCCCGTGGCGGAATGGCGTTCATCGGGAATAAAACTCCACAGGCTGAACGTGCAAGTCACTCCCGGCTTCATCAGTTGCTTTACGTGCGTCTTTATATAACGGGAAGGATATATCGTATCAGTATCGATGCAGATATGATACTTTCCTTTAGCCTGATTAAGTCCGCATTGGCGGGCGTGTCCGGGGCTCTTCTTGGTTTCATTGAAATAAGTCACTCCCAGCTGTTGCATCACCGCTTCCGTGCGGTCTGTGGAGTTGTTGTTGACCGCTAAGATTTCTATCGGGAAATCACATTCATTGTCGCAAAGCGACCACAAACAACTCAACAAACGCGTTTCCTCGTTATGGCAAATGAGAACAACCGAAGCCAGCGGTTGCTTGTTTTCGGATAACTTCCGCAACTTTTTCTTCACAAAACCGACCACCTCCGGCGGTGCCGAAGCAAATGGCTGCTCGTAAACCTGCAAATATTTCGAATACCATTTCATAATCAATTCTTTAAAGTGAGGCTTTCAAACAACTGTTTCCATTGTTCGGCAATCTGCTCTATCTTGAAACGTTCCACGTCAATTCGGGCTTGTTGTCCCATTTTCCGGCGTATTTCGTCATTCTCTATCAAGTAACATATCTTTTCTGCCAGCATTTCTATATTTTCGTTTTCTACCAGCAAGCCATTCTTACCGTCGTCAATAATGTCGCGTGGCCCGCACGGGCAAGTGAAAGAAACAGGGGGAACACCGCACGACATCGCTTCGGTAATGACCATTCCGAATCCCTCATAGCGCGAGGAAAGCACAAAGATAGAACTCCGGCAATAGTTCCGGATAATGTCGGGTGTTTGCTCCTCAAGATAAAGCGTATCCAAGTGATATTTGTCTTTTAGGGCAAGAAAATCGCTCCTGTCTCCTCCGCCATATATTCTTAAATTCCAATCAGGATGCTTTTGGGCTACGATTCTCCATGTTTCTATTAATAAGTCGAATCCTTTTTGGTACGCATATCTCCCTACTGCAATAACCTCCTTAGCCGTGCAGTCCGACGTTTGCTCCGGATAGAAAGGCAGCGGGTTGTAGATGACGGTGGTATTATCCAGATAAGATGAGAAATTCTTCCGGTCCTCTTCCGTCAGAATAATAAATTTAGACAATTGTTTTACTTGCCGATCCAACTGCTTCATCCAAAGTCTGGAAAGTCTGCTTTTGATGAATCCGGTATTTTTGGCTTCTGCAAGATCTCTGAAATTCGACTTGTTGACATGGATTTCTCCTATTTTCACGCTGCCGTCGTGGATAGAGTTTATAAAGTTAATTTCCCTTCTGAGCATGGATACGGTGATGTCCGGCCGTATTTCAAACAAACACTTCGTGAGGCGTTTTTTGTATAAACGCTGTTTGCAGGCATAGATGAATAACTTCTTGTACAGAGGTTTGTTCCATAGCTCGTTGAAGTTAATATCCAGATGAATCAAATGTACTTTAGGCGATAAGGCGTAAAAAGGTTCCAGCCCTTTGCCGTCTGTCAGGATGATGTATATGTCATATCCTAGTTTCTCGGCAAAATAGTTGGCTTTTATGGTAAGTACCCGTTCCATTCCCCCCGGTATATAAAGCGAAGGAAGGCAATAGACTATTTTAATTTTTTTATTCATCAACCATTGTTTGTTATTTATTGGGGAATACTATTCTAGTGATCCGAATCCGGCTTCTTTGATAACTTTCTGCATTTGCGCCTTCCATGATAGCGGATAGACGGATTCTCTGATCTCAAGCGGCGTCATGGTCAGCGCACGTTGAAATTCGACCAGTCCCATGATGTCAACCGGTGATTCGTCTGCGGGAGCTTTCCATACATACGGTGCGGAGTCGAAATCATCATCATTTTCCGAATAGGTGAACGCTAATCCACGTGCGGCATATTCGCGGTTTTTCAGCGTTTTAATATGAGCTATGCCACTCCGGTGACGCCCTAAACTGCCAATGGCAAAATCTGCTTTTTCAAATTGTGCGTCCAGTTCTTCGCTGTGGAGAGGTCCGTGCAGAATCACGTAAGGCTCCAGATGATTGTCGCGGATGACGGGCAGGATTTCTCCCTGTTCGCGTTCGCCGGTCAGAGGTCCTACGATGTGAAAATAGACTTTGTAATCCGGATTTGTCCGGTAGTATTCGGCCAGTCCGTTAACCAGTCGGTCGAACCCATGCCAGTAGTGCACTTCTGCCACGCCGATTAAGTGCAGTTCATGTGAAGTGTTGTTCCGGTTCTGCTTCAGCGGGATAGCGTCAAAATCTATTCCGTTGGAGATGCGTATCGTTTTCCCTCCGAAGATCCTGCCGGCATTAGAGAAAGTGACGATACCGTCCAGGATCTTGGCCAACGAATGGCGGAAGCAACGGTCGACGGCCAGACTGAGTTTCATAGACCGGGTGATGTATTCCTGGTCATACGGGTAGGTCGGTATTTCCATGACAACCTTTGCGCCGATACTTTTCAGATGTTTCACCAGCCGCAGCGTGAAAGGGTTGGCGTTGTGGGCCGACCGGATGTAGACAAATTCTATTTTTTCGCGGCGTGCATATTTGATAATGGGGGCGTAGTAGATGCGTTTCCACACTTTCGCTGTGGTTCCTGTCCCGAAATCGGCAATGACTTCGTTGTCTATCATCAAACGGCGTTCGCAATGAGGGGTGATGTCATAATAACACAAGCGGGCATCCACTCCACATTCTTTGAGAGCTTTTACCTGATAATGTATTTTCTTACTAATTCCATTTGCTTTATCGAAGCCATGGAAGATAAGGAACAAGGCTTTCATTCGTTTTTAAAGTCTCTGTATATTGTTTATTCTGTCTTTTTATTTCCCTTTTCTCGTCATGTCGCGCACTTTTCCGATAATGTCAAATTCGTGCGTAGCCTGTATATATCCTCCAAAGATAATAAAACTAATAATACCTTTAGCAATAATTGTCACAAAAATATTCATTCCCTCCATTGCGTACTGCACGGGAATGAGGGCCAACACCATTAATCCGCTTACAGCAAGCGGAGAAATAAGCTGACGTACGAACGGCCGGAGGTTCCGCCGGAAAGTCACC
>ERZ791925.1590-NODE-1590-length-10828-cov-9.318946_pt1 | contig 10828 bp, 12 predicted proteins | sample MGYA00510132_ERZ791925 | MGnify/ENA primary metagenome ERZ791925 (study PRJEB30046, sample SAMN00792075) | human gut metagenome | study: EMG produced TPA metagenomics assembly of the A metagenome-wide association study of gut microbiota in type 2...
GCTACCTTTTTGACCTCTGTGTCATCTTATGAGGGCGGTTGCGGATTTGAGGATCATAATTTTTGTTCTCCATATCAGTCCACGTTACGTCCTTCATAAAATTCTTCAAAAGCCTGTCCTCTCATCAGTTTCTTTTCCGGACAGATAAAGAATCTTCCGTATTTGACATCTACCACAGGTCCGTTACCATACCCGTCGTAGTATGTGCTGTTCCGGCCTATGATACCAATCCAGTTCTCCTTCATGTCAGCTTCTCCGCTTTGGATATACCGGAAGGTGTTACACATGCATTCCCACTCTTCAATAGTTGTAAGGTGGTATTTTCCTGTCTCATTTTGTATACGGGAAAGGAAGTCTTCAATAATCTTTTCCATTGCTATTTGTTTTTGAGTTATTTGTTTCCCGGTTAATACCTCTATTCTGTAAAAGTCTTCATTACAGCTCTTACATTGAAGTGAGTAACCTTTTATTTTAGATTTACTCGGCATACGTCCGCACTTAGGACAGAATCTTCCTGTCTTCATACATTCCGCTTCCCCCTTTGTTATATACAAGTTCCCGGCTGCGTCTGTTTCAACTTTGGTACTGGTAATTCTCTTGGTATAATTCCATATAAACTTGATCATCGCCCGTTCTTTTCCGCTCGGGCTATAAACCTTGTATAATTTCTTAAGCAATTCCATAATTCTTATTTTTTGTGGGTCAAACATTTATTTCATTCATCTCGTATGCATAAGGCAGTCCTGTTTCCTCATCTATTCCGTCATAAAGCATGTCATTCAATTTATGAAGTTCTCCCGCTTCCTGCAGTCTTTGTGCTGACTCTACGGATATTGTCTTTCTTTCATATTCACAGAGGATATCGTTCCATACCTGATATATGGTTATGTCTTCTGCATGTTCATATATTCCTCGTCATAGTCGGAATAATGCCAGTTTTCCTTTTTGTATTCCTGTGTTTTTGTTGGAGTGTCCTGTGATAATACATCACTGACTCCGCAAACTTTTCGCTGTTCCATGACATATTGTTCAAGGCGTCTTCCAGTTTCTGTGCCGCCTTGAACTCCCTGCTGTTTTCAAGTTCAAATCTTTCCATAATTCTTTTCTATTTGATTTCTACAGGACTTTCCTCATATGTCAACTTTCTGCCCAATATCTTTTCAATTGTTCCATCAGGCAGGTCCATGGAATATTCTATATTCCCATATTCGCTTTCTATAGAGTTTTCTTCGGTATAACACCACTCAAAACCATCAAATTCAGGTCTGCCGGGTGATATTGTCTCTTTCCCGTTTTTGTCTGTTGCCAGCCATGCCATAATACCTCCTTTCTATCCTCTAATAATCACGTATCTTCCGGCGGCTATCTCGTTTCTATACTCGATAGAATAGCCTTTGGTTATAGACGCTCTTATGACGTTATCGTGTGCCAGCTCCGAAATTGGATGTCTGTTCCTGGCATCACTTCCGGTATTTTTTGCCCAACTATGAGGCCAGTTGTTTCCCCAGCCTACTCCATAGTGGAAGTAGACACATTCGCCTTTCTCCTTAAGTTCCGAGAGGATGAAAGCAGCAAGTGCATCCTCCTCGGATTTTCTTCTGTTTGATTCTGGAATTTCTATTGTCAATATATTTACCTTGTTTTATTCATTCTTGATTATGGTAGCCCGAAGACTACCGTATTAAACTCCATTACTATTATTGTTTTAAATTAAAATCCTCCACCCTCACAGGCGTACATGATAGAATCCACGACTCTGTTTCCATCCATGTCCCGTTTTCCATCTCACATGAAGGATTTTCCTTGGTCCCTTTCAGGATATTCAGATGCCCGTTGGCAAAGAGAATCAATGACTTCGGCTTTTTTCGAATTAATACCTTCAGTTCCTTGATCCATTCTTTTTCTTTTTTTGTCAGATTAATCGTTTCCATAACGCTTCTTTTCTGTTGTTGTGAATTTACTGATAAGGCTGTGGAGTGATGTTTCAGCCTCCTTGTATCTGCTTATATCTTTTTCCGGCATCGTAATCAAGTACGATACAATCACGGCAAAACTCTAGCCTCCTTATTTGTTGTTCCAATGTTTCATTCATCTTCTGTATTCCATAAGCTAAATTACATCAAATGACGAATCGCATTCATTACAGTAGTAACCGCGTCCCGGTTTGTCCACGATATCGTTTATCGTCATTTTTTTATTCCGGTTTGTTTGACTGATTATGTCTATGCCCATTTTTGTTTCTGATACCATTTATAAAATTCAACTTAAAGCTACTGATTTTATCTTGTCTGTGACAGGCATGTACTCTATAAGATAAGCATGGTGTCCGGGAGCAATATCTTCCGGCTCAATATCTACCCGGTTTCCCCATTCATTATCATAAGTCAATAATCCAATACAACCATCATCCAGCCATGCTTTATGAACCACAACGTCCATAGGACCGTCATTTGAATTAACCATAATTATAGGCGGTTCATATAATTGTTCCTCATCGTTTTCATCATCAATCCAGACAAATCCGCCACCATGGGCCTCCAATGCCAGTTTCAGTTCTCTTGCCTCCATTTTCCTGATTTTATCACACATGGCGTAAAAATTAGAATGTTCCATATATTCCATAATGATATTGATTTTAAATTTCCATTGGTTGTAATTATCATATCTTATACCGGCCATACTTCTCATTCAGCCACTCTGCCGCTTCCGCTTCGCTGTTGAACTCCTCCACCCAACAGTCATTTGTGGAATTGTCAAATGCCACCCACTTTTCCGCCTCCCTGTCAAAGAAACGGCCTTTTGTTCCGTCATATCCGTAAATCGAATAGTCTCCATTCTTAAGAAGGCATGACAACACACCTTCCGCATTTTTCCCCCCTGTATATCCCGTCCTTGTCCGGAGAATACTTTGATGCTTCTTTCTTTTGCAGTTGAAGTTTTACCTTCTCTGCATCAAATTCATAATTCATGCATCTTTTAAAATTTCCCATTAAAAGAAGCAGGGGAAATAACATCCCGTGCCTGCAACTCCTTCCGTGCTCGTCTAATGCTGATTTACAGGTGTCACATTTGTATATGTCCTGTATACATGCTATTTTCATATATTTTCTCCTTTCTTTTTTAGTTAAATTTCTGATAACAAAAAAAGAGGATACCACCTTTCTTCCCTGGTGATACCCTCCTCGGATATGTAGTTCAAATCATATTCTTCCGGTCATTCTATAAACCAGGAATATGCCTCGTCCCTGTGATTCAATGCTTCTGTCATTCCTACCGAAATTTCTGTCGCATTTACACTACGTCCTAGAAATGAATCGAGATAGCTGTTCTTATTTGCTCCTGTTATAAGGTTGTAGAACATCCACATACTCAGTTCACTGTTAGTCCCGGTAAAGTTCTCATCGTGGATATATTGTTTTGCTACATTGTTGATCTGACTGTCCGTAATAAGCAGTCTCGGTAGCATCCTCTGTTGGTGCTGAGGGAGGTAGTTATACAGCCTCATTCTTCCCAGTATCTGGCAGAACTGTTTTTCACTCAGCATTGTGTCACCCAGCGATTGCATCAGGTGAATATGTTTTGCTACATTGTTGATCTGACTGTCCGTAATAAGCAGTCTCGGTAGCATCCTCTGTTGGTGCTGAGGGAGGTAGTTATACAGCCTCATTCTTCCCAGTATCTGGCAGAACTGTTTTTCACTCAGCATTGTGTCACCCAGCGATTGCATCAGGTGAATATGTTTTGCTACATTATATTGTCCGAACAAGTCCAGGGTGAATTGATATAGTCCCCTCGAACTTGTTGCTTTGATTTCTTCCTTGTACCCGTCCGTTGATAAACACTGGTTGGTACAGGTCAGATTGAGAAATCCGACAGCGATATTGAATTTCTGAGCTGTCATTTTTCCGCTCAGATTATCCCTTGCATAGCTTTTACAGCTTGTGATGCATAGGTTCAGTCGATTTCCGTTTACATTCCGGCTGATGCTCGGAATCTATTGCTACTTTTGTATATAATGCTCCGGAAGGCTATTGAGGCATTTCAAAGGAAGGCTCATATTATTGGTTATATGAAGGGGCTGGATTGGAATTTCAAACTATAAAAAATGGAAGAAGACATGGGAACGGAAGGAATACAGGATAAGTATGTAATCCATATACCGATTTTGGCTTCAAGTTGCTTTTTGGTACGGCAATGAATAAGGAATTGTTGATTAGCTTTTTGAATGCACTCTTATTCAAGGAGGAGGTAATCAAGGATGTCACTTATCTTAATGCTGAACATCTTGGAACGCAGGAATATGACCGTCGAGCTGTATTTGATGTATATTGTGAGAATGAGAAGGGTGAGAAGTTTCTGGTTGAGATGCAGCGTGGCGAGCAGCAGTTCTTCAGGGACCGCAGTGTCTTTTATTTCACTTTTCCTATTCGTGAGCAGGCCAAACGTGGGGAATGGGATTATGAGTTGAAAGCTGTCTATGTGGTAGGTATTCTGAATTTCTCCTTTGACAATTCTGATGAGGAGTATTTCCATCATGAGGTGAAGCTTGTAGACCTTTATACGCACAAGGTTTTCTATGACAAGCTGACCTTTGTTTATCTTGAAATGCCTAAATTCAACAAGAGTGAGGATGAGTTGGAGAGCATGTTTGACAAGTGGCTTTTTGTCCTGCGTAATCTTGCCTCTCTGCTTGAACGTCCCAAAGCATTACAGAACAGAGTTTTTGACCGCCTTTTTGAAACTGCGGAGATAGCAAAGTTTACCAAGACTGAACTGAGTGAGTATTGGGGCAGTTTGAAAAATTTCCGTGACTGGTATAGTGTTATATCTACGGCGGAAAAGAAAGGAAGGGAAGAAGGGAGAAAAGAAGTAAAAAGAGCGAATGCTCGTAATTTAAAAAAGTTAGGAATAGCTATTGATGTAATTTCACAGGCTACTGGACTGTCTAAAGAAGAAATAGAAAAGTTATAGTGTAAATCTTAAATATATTCTTTGCGAAGAGGGGAATACATTATATATAATGTGTTCCAAATTTGTTGAACCATGTTACATTGAATTTGACGCTGGCGCAAACCATAGCGCAAACCGGAGCTGAAAAAGAAAAAGGCACCCAAGAGTGGAAGCCTCTCAAATGCCTTATTCTTATCAAGTAGCGGGACCCGGGATTGAACCGGGGACCTCATGATTATGAATCTGCGTCTTCCAAAGGCTGACGCCTTTGAAAGCTACCAGCAGAGCTATCCCTTTTTATTGATAATCAGTGATATATATACGTTTATAAAATATTGCGATTTGATAAAAAAGAGATTTATTGTGGGGAAAATGATAAAATAGCGTCACCTATAGCGTCACCTGAAATACTGTTCATAACTTTCTGATTATGAGCGTAAATATTAGTGTGGTATGTTTTAAATCGAAAACTTTATCAAATGGTGAACACCCTTTATTTGTAAAGGTGAGTGAGGGTAAAAAGAGAGCAACTAAGAGTTTAGGATTATCTATTAGAGCCCAGTTTTGGAATTTTGAGAAGAACGAACCTAAAAAGATTTGTCCCAATAGAGAGGCTTTGATGAAGATGATAGAATCTAAAAAGCAACAGTATTTGGAGCAAGTTATTGATTTTAAAAGTGAGGATAAAAACTTTACTCCACAATCATTAGTTGATAAAATGGAGAATACTGTAGTTCCTCAAACGGTTGGAGAGTATCTTTTAAAACAAATTGAGATAATGAAAGTTGAAAAGAGAATTGGAAATGCTAAAGTATATCGCAGTACATATAATTCTCTTTTCGCTTTTTGTGGTAACTTGAATATATCTTTTGCGAGTATTGATTCGGCTTGGTTAAGAAGGTATGAGACTTTTTTGAGAAGTCGAGAGAATTCTAGCAATACTATAGGTATTCGATTTCGAGAATTACGGGCTTTGTATAACAAGGCGATAGAAGACAATCTTGTGCATGAGAAGAATTATCCTTTTAAACGTTTTAAGGTTGCACGATTTAGCAAAAAAACGTCCAAACGAGCAATAAAGAAAGAAGATATAAAAAGGATAATGAATGTGGACTTACGGTTAATTACTAAATATCACAGTCCATTACTTTATTTGAGTAAAGATTTGTTTTTGTTTAGTTATTTGGGATGTGGAATTAATTTAATTGATATTGCATATTTGAGATACGAAAATATAACAGAGAATCGTTTACGTTTCAACCGTCATAAGACAGGACAGCCTATTAACTTTGCACTACAAGGACAACTGCGAGAAATTATTTTGAAATATACTAAAGAAGGTTGTAGCCCTAAGGACTTTATTTTTCCTATTCTTGATAGAAGAATTCATAAAACACAGCAACAGCAAGATGATAGAATAATAAAGGTAACTAAGGGTATTAATAGGAATCTTAAAAAGATTGGTCAATTTCTGAATCTTTCTATTCCTATAACAACCTACGTGGCGAGACATTCTTTTGCTACAGTGTTAAAACGCTCTGGAGTCAATATATCGATTATTAGTGAAGCATTGGGACATACAAATTTGTCAACGACACAGTATTATCTTGATAGCTTTGAAAATGAGCAGATAGATGAAGCAATGAAGAATCTTCTTTAAAGTAAAATGTCGCTTTGCTTTTATGGTGAAGCGGCATTTTTCTTATTTTTGTGACAAAGTTTGAAAATATGGAATATCAGATAATACCTATCAATACGATAAAACGAATCGAATCATGGTTGAATAGTGAAGTGGGCTTCAGCCGTTCAATGTTTCATAATGAACTGGACTATATATCTGATGTATATCTTTTGGGTAATAAGTTCCCAATGGAAATACAGGATTTGTATTTGTCCATAAAGAAGGAAGAGCAGGAGATTCCCTATCCTAATTGCGGGACAGATGAGGACAAATATGAATTTAGCATGACTGTGGGAAAGAATTTAGTCCTTGAAAGTGGTAATTTTAAAGCCGAGTATATTGAAACATTGTGGAATACATACAATAAAAATGAAGACGAAGCCTATGAACAACAAGAACAAGATGTATTTTACGCTATTCTTCTTATTGTAAGTATCTACTATAAATACACACAGACCAATGGCTATTTTGATTTTGAGGATTATATTGCTGACCCAACGCAACTAAAGTATAGTTATTCTGTCAGACCGGATATGCTACGTCTTTACAAGATGTTTCATGAGAAGAAAAAGACCAAGAGTAATATTCTCACGATTGAATATAACAAACAGAAAATAGAACTTACGAATGATGATAGTTGGTTTCTCAATATGATAACTCCATATCTTGATAAATATTTAGGAGTTTCAACTTTGGAAGAAGCGGAAACGGAATTGGATAAAGATTATCCCAGTATAGGTAAAAGAGGGAGGAAGCGCGAAAATGCGATACTTGATACGATAACTCTTAGTATATATAACCTACTACGCCACTCATCATTTGCAGCCAAAGGTAAAGGATTAACAGATAACGAGGGAAATTTCATTCTTGGGTTACTGAAATATCTCAAACTGATTGATGAGGACAGTCCTAAAAATGACATATTGAATTTGCGGGCTACAATCAGGAACTTACAAAAATATGAAGTTCGTCCAAATTGGTGGAAAATCCCTATGTGTAAAACATCTCCCAATAATCCAGTTGAATATTTAAAATCATATTGGTAAAACATATAAATAAAAAAATATTAGCTTTGCATTTATATTGCAGGGCTATTTTTTTATCTGCATATTGTTGATATTTAATGTGTTGCGTATTGCGAGTTCACATAAAGAATTAGACATAAAAAAAGGGATTTCTTTATGTTTTCTTCTTTATTCTACAGGTTACCATTTCTCCGTAAGTTTGCACTGTAATCGAAAACGATAAGGCGCCAAGTTGATGATTACTTAAAACTTAGTTATTAATAAAAAATAAAGAGACAATGGAAACAACTAATGTAATGACAGTAAACGAGAATGGAAATGTTAATGTGGAATCTTTAAAAAATAGTGATAATATGGAAAAGCAACAAGAAACTCAAACAGGAACTCTTTCAAAAAACGAAGTATTGGAAAACGCTCGTAAAATCCTAATGGGAAAAAGGCAATATCTATCTGATAATGCAGATGCAGATACCAATATTGTAAAAGCTGCTAAAACTAATGTTGCTAAGGCTGAAAAGGATTATATGGTTGCATTGCATGATGTTGAACTTCCTACTATTTCAGTAGAGTTTTGGCAAGTGGAAGAATCTACAGAAGAAAAGGAGGTTATTAGCAAAAGAAAAGAGGATATTATTATTGCAGTATCTGATTATAATATGACTGTGACTAAAGTAAATGTTGAATTAGGAAAAGATTTGATTGATAATGATAAATTCGAAAAAACGGCTCTGTTTGTAACGGCAGCTCAAACATTCTATGAGGCTGATATTGAATTGAAAGACTTGAATGGCAATGTTATTCCTAAAAATACTCCAAATGTTTATGTGCCTGTTGATACAGCAAATGGATATTGGCAATGGAAAACTTATCATGAAGCCAATATTGATAGGGTGGTTAAAGATGAATCAGCTTTAATTGTAGAAAATGTCAGAATCAAGGAATTTGTATCATTGCAAGAGTTTGCAAACTATAGAGGGGTAAATAATGTACTAAGTAGAGGGTTTAATGGCATGGAAAAAGCAGGTAATGCGGCATTGGCTACTCAACATGAATTTTATCAAAAGATATTCCAAAAAGCTAAAGAGCTGAAGGCTAATATTAGTGTAATTACTAAATATTATAATCAAGGAAAGACCTTAAGTCTAAAAGTTTGGAATAATGCAATGCTTGGTGAGGTTGAAACTAAATTTGAATATGATTTATCAGTTGGTGATAGAATTATAGATACTTTGAAAGTTAAGGGGTTCAAGGATAAGTTTATCAAAGAACGTTATATGATTGATGCTATGACTATGTTAGCAAAGCATAAACCACAAGGCGCAGAAAGTACAATTGGAATTGATGAAGTCATAGAAACAGTTAAGGCTTTGGATGAAGCTACCGTTAAATTCATACCAAATATAACTACTGATAAATTGAATGAAATATATTCAGCTTTGTATAGCCAGTATCTAAGGAAGCATGATATTATAGGAAAGGCAGCCTAATTCATATTATATTATAATAGAAAGTCCATGTGACAGGTGGACTTTCTAAAATTAAGTAACATATTATTATTGTTAAAAATGCTTTTACCTGTTAATTGTAAAAATCAGGCGACTGTAAACTATTCCATTTTAAATAGATTTAAGCCTGCATATATTTATAGATTTTTCTGTTTGTCTCTTTCAAGGGATGATTGGTATAATGTGAGAATTACTTTAGATGAATTGAAAAGAACATGTGGCGATAAACTAGGAAGTTTTAATAAGGTATTTAAAGAATATTTGCATATAAAACTATATTCAGAGGATAACGGTTATAGGACTAAAACTAAGCGCAATATTTACCATATTCCTGCAATGGAAGAACAGTGCATCACTATATCCAATAAGTTTGCATTAATCGAGTTAGATACAGCAAGTAAAGGTTTTTTTATCCAATTGCTTCTATTATCCCAATATGGCAATATAGAGCTGATTAAGAAAAATATAATCAAAGCAATCGGAATAGATAAAAAGACTTATGACAAGTATATAATAAAACTTGCTGGCGCTGATTTAGTATCAATCACTACTCCCTTAACTTTACATACTGAAAATATTCTATTAGAAAATGATTTTTCCAAGCAGAAAAAACTATCCACGAAGAAAGTAAATAAAATAGTAGAGATAGACGATAATGGGAATATCATAATTCCCAAGTAAGGGGAAAAAGTGTTCTTTATTAATATATTAATATACAGTACTTTTTCCCTTGTACCTACCTGTTTTACAGAATAGGATGCAATAAAAGTGATTTTTTCTGTGTACGGCAAAGTGCAGTGTTATTATTAGTATTACAAGCCATTCTTAGCTTTACATAGGTAAGGTAGTGGGGAAAAAGTATCTGATATTAATTATATATTATAACACACATTTTCCCCTACTACTAAAGAATTTAAACTTTATGTGTGCATGAACTTCATTTTTTAGGATGACAGAGTATCTGTTCTGATTTTTTAAGATTAAGAGTTATATAGGCTAATACTGCACTTGAAGTATGAGACACTGAAAAATATGTCAATGCCTACAAATAAGTTCATTATAGAGACTTTGACGAATAAAGTAGTCTACTATCCAACTAAAAACAAAAATAGCCGCAAGCGAGTACACTTACAAATGTGCTCAATTACGGCTTTTTTTGTGGAACTTCTAAATTCATGTCTAATACAAGGGATATAGCAGTTCGCAATTTTAAATATGGGAGTTAATTTTCCCAATGGAAGTGTGGGAAAATGCAAATATGACCTGTTTGATTTACATATAATTCAAGGAGTTGAACCATTGACAAACAGGTAGTTCTTGATTTTTAAGAATACTCGAAGTTACTCATTATAAACAAGGTAAAAAAATAAACAATACTCATTTTTTGATATTACTACTTAGCATATCTTTATATGGCAGTATAATACTCTTCTTTCTATTATAGTGAATAGTAATACATAGGCACGCAATAAAGTATAGGTACTTATATATAATACCCCCCCCCTACCTGTTAAAATAAGAGCCTAAATATATATCAGCTTATTTCTCTTATGATTTACTGAATTGAAAGTTACATGAGCGCATGAACAGTAGTTCTAACGTCCCCCTAGGGTAGTTGGAGAGAAACGAAATATATTTCAATCCACGTAATCAATTTATAAATCATT
>ERZ791925.1617-NODE-1617-length-10707-cov-2.912129_pt1 | contig 10707 bp, 7 predicted proteins | sample MGYA00510132_ERZ791925 | MGnify/ENA primary metagenome ERZ791925 (study PRJEB30046, sample SAMN00792075) | human gut metagenome | study: EMG produced TPA metagenomics assembly of the A metagenome-wide association study of gut microbiota in type 2...
TAATCCGGTAGAACCGTGGCTCTTCGGTCCGGAAGCGGAAAAGAACGCGAAGGAGGCCATCGAACTGAAATATCGTTTATTGCCCTATATTTATACGTATGCCCGCGAAGCTCACGATACGGGATTGCCCATCATGCGTCCTCTCTTTTTGGAATATCCGATGGATATGGAAACGTTCTCTACCGATGGCCAGTTCTTGTTCGGACAAGAGCTGCTGGTAGCTCCGGTGGTGAAGAAAGGGGCACGTACGAAGAATGTCTATCTGCCCGAAGGCACTTGGATTGACTACAACAATAAACAAACAGTCTATACCGGAGAACAGTGGACTACCGTGGAAGCTCCCTTGTCGTGCATCCCGATGTTTGTAAAGCAGGGTTCCATCATCCCCACCATGCCGGTGATGAACTACACGCATGAGAAACCGGTCTATCCGCTGATCTTTGAAGTATTTCCGGCACCAAAAGGAGAGGAGGCCTCGTTCACTTTGTACGAAGATGAGGGAGAAGACCTCGGCTATCAACGGGATGAGTTTGCCAAAACTCCCGTTCGCTTCCGGACGGAGGAGGGTGGTTATCTTCTTTCGGTTGGTGCCCGTGAAGGAAAAGGGTATGCAGTGCCCGCTCCCCGAAACTTTATTTTCCGTATGTATCTGAAGACGGCTCCCAAAGGAGTTACCGTGCAAGGCAAGAAAGTAAAGAAGGTGAAGCCGGAACGTCTGGAAGAGAATCCGGACGATGACACTGAAAGTATGGTGTGGAGTTGGGATAAGGCGACCGGTATTTGCAGCCTTCGTATGCCGGACCGAGGGGAAGAAAGTCGGATTTCCCTGCGTTTATGACTTGAACTCAACGCCTACATAAAGATATAAATTTGAAGAATTGCTGTCATCTGTCACTAAACCTGTGACAATAGTCTGATAATTAAACCATAAGACCGTGACAGCAACCTGTGACAGCAGCGTGACGGAAAGATTTGCCGTCACGCTGTCATTCATTTCAGCTATTAATAAGCCGAGTTTGTTTTAAGGTATGAAACTACAGTTCCCATTGCTTGAAACTTTGGTTCCCATTACTTGAAACTCTAGTTTCATACGCTTGGAACTTTTGGTTTCAAGCCTTTGGAACTACAGTTTCTCACTGATGAAACTCTAGTTTCAAGCAGTGAAACTAATTAAGAAATCAATTGATGAACTCGTAATCTGTCAGTTGATATCTTTTCTGCTTGTATTCTTTTGTTCTTTTAAGTTTTACCTTTCCTTTTGCGGCTTCCAGCGTTACTTCGTTGAATTGTCCTTTTTGGAAATCGTAACTTATACCGTCATCTTCGAGAAGGAGGAACGTTGCCGAAGGAGCGCCGTATACTTTGCAATGCAGATCGAATACGGTTTGAGCATCTACATAGGGGACAGGTGCGGCCAATGGCAATAACGTTCCCTGGCGAACGTAGAGTGGCAACTGATCTAATTCCGTCGTAATCTCATATTCACGGTTGCCTTCATATTTCTCATTGGTATTGAAGTTGTACCATGTTCCTTCGGGGAAATAGACCGTTCTCGTTTTCTTGTTCTGGTATAAAGGAGCAGCCATCAATCCGTCTCCCATCATATACTGGTCACTGATAGTGCGCAAACGTTCATCTTTGGGATAATCCATCAATAACGGACGGAAAGGAGGTACACCTTCTTTATAATATGTATAAAAAGCACTGTACAGATAAGGAATCAGCTGCATACGCAGATTAATCAGTGTGCGGGCATATTCTTCATACCTCTTTGCTTCCGGCAGGAACTCGCCACGTTCGTTCTTTCCACGGTCGAATTGCAGCCACGGAGCGTATTGCAGATACCATGCATTGACCATAGCCTGCGGAGAAAGAATCACCGTTTGCAGACGATGGAAGAAATCTTCGGCAGAATGTGCCTCACGCACTTCGGGACACCACAACAGTCCTCCGAATGCCGAGTTGCAAAGTGCCTGAATGTACTCTTTGGGATCGTATGTATCACTATAAAGTACGGCGTTGCGTGAAGACATGAACATACCGGACGACCGGTAATCCTGATAGGTGCGGGTATTCTTTTCACGATAGATACTGTCCATCGCATTCACATAGAGGGAACCGAATACCTGGTGCATCTTTTCTCCGTCGATGCCCGAAGGGAACTGTGCCATATCCGGGAAGCACCATGTGGCGGAAGCAAAAGATATGTTCGAGTTGTCACATTCGTCCAGTTTGAAGCCGGAGATGCCTTCTTCTATCAGTGTGCGGTGGTAATCGGTAAATATTTTGTGTGCTTCCGGCTGGATGAAGTCCGGTACCAGTCCGTTCCATACAAGGAAATCGCCTGAGTAGGGCTCCAGCGCCTTCCGGATGGGGGAAGAAGGATGAACATACGCGTGTTCCCACAGGTTTACTTTGTATCCTTTCTGCTGCAACTGGTCCAGCATTTCTTTGTGCCTTGGAAAACGGTCGTCGCTCCAGCGATAAGAACAGGAGTAAGTGGCCGTCTGCCATCCCGGTTCGAGTCCCAGTACGTCGCACGGAATCTGTTTCTCGCGGAAATAGTTGGCAAAACGCATGACGGAGTCTTGCGTCGCATCTCCTTTGACACGGTATTTGAATCCGAGTCCCCACATCGGAGGAAGACATCCGCCGCCGGAGAGGAGGTTGTATCTCTTGACTACATCCAGCACTTCCGGTCCGGTGATGATAAATACCTCAATGCCTTTGGCGCCGGGTACGTCGATATGGACTTTATTTCCGTTGCTTCTGTTCTTATACAAGTCTTCCGTGGTGGTAGCAATGTGTTTTCTTTCTTCCGCTTGCAGTTGACGACTATGCTCGGTTTTCTGATTGGAGCCGCATAGGAAAGTGGTATACCGTGCCGTGTTGACCAGAATACCGTACCCTTTGGTAGAGACGTAGAATGTCTGCGGAGCATGTGTATATCCGAGTCCGTTCAGCGGATTGTCGTTTACTATCGGGCGCTTGCGCAGGCCACGCTGACCGAAAGTTTCGAATTGAAGTCCGAAACCGTATATTTGTTCGTTGTCCTCCAGAGGGACTTCGATCAGACAGCCACGGTCGGTTATCTTTATTTGCACTTCGTCGGGGCTGAAGGGCGGCTTTGCAGCCGGAAGTTGTTTCATTGCTTCTACGGCAGGTTTCCCGCCGAATAAGGAATAAGGGGTAAAAGTGTCAATTTCTCCCGCTTGCAGCTTGATGATTCCCGGAGCAATTTCTTCTTGAGCGGATGCTTGCCCGGCAAACAGGAGACCTACTGTGGATAGAAAAAGGTTGAGTAATAGTTTTCTCATTATAGTTTATTTTATCATGGTTATATTAAAATAGACTTCTGAAATGCGATTTTCCACTAAAATGCAATAAAAGAATATTGCAAATATAGGAATAAAACAGATGCGGTATCAAGTATTAATACCTGAGAAGTCAGATAAAGTGACCTGTCACGACATATATTAATGTTTGTGACGGGAGATATTAATATCTTCTTTTTTTGACCGTGATTCTAAAAATAAGGTTTTATATTTGTCCTTGTTTAAGAATGAAAAAGAATAAAACCATGAAAAAGAATTGTTTTCTCCTTCTCTTTTTGCTTTGTGCCTGCCTCGTTCAGGCACAGGATACGTATCGTACCGACAAGGATGTACCTTACATTTCCGGCTCCGAAACAGATGCTTATCGTCTGGAACGTTGTAAACTGGATGTTTATTATCCCGAGAATAAAAAAGATTTTTCCACCATTGTATGGTTTCATGGCGGTGGTATGGAAGGAGGAAGTAAATTTGTTCCCAGGGAACTGACGGATCAAGGCTTTGCAGTAGTGGCGGTTAATTATCGTTTGAGTCCGAAAGCAAAGAATCCGGCTTATATAGAAGATGCCGCCGAAGCCGTGGCATGGACATTCCGGAATATCGAAAAGTATGGCGGTCGCAAGGATCGTATCTTTGTTTCCGGTCATTCGGCGGGAGGTTACCTTACGTTGATTCTGGCAATGGATAAGAAATACATGGCTGCATACGGAGCCGATGCGGATAGTGTAGCTGCCTATCTTCCGGTCAGCGGACAGACTGTCACTCATTTTACCATCCGCAAAGAACGTGGCCTGCCCAACGGAATCCCCATCATTGACGAATTTGCTCCGGTAAATAAGGCCCGCAAGGATACCGCTCCTGTTGTGCTGATTACGGGGGATAAGAATCTGGAAATGGCTGACCGGTACGAAGAGAATGCACTGCTGGCATCGGTATTGAAGAATATCGGCAATCGGAAAGTCTCTTTATATGAACTGCAAGGATTTGACCACGGACAGGTACTCGGTCCTGCCTGCTATCTGATCGTTAATTATGTGAAGAGGTTCAAGTAATAGACCTGTGATATTCTTTCATTTGATATGGATAATGTGTATATTTGCACGAAACTCATATCAAAAATGTGTAAGTTCTCACATTTCAGATATCAAAAATGTGACTCGGTATGTTTGAAAGAGGAATTATTCAGCTGTTAGCGGCTTGGAAAACGGATGTAAACAGGAAGCCTTTGGTTATTCATGGGGCGAGACAAGTGGGTAAGACGTGGGCTTTGAAGTATTTCGGTCAGAAATACTTTGAAGATGTTGCCTATTTTAGTCTGGATAAAGATGAAAGCGGACTTTGTGATATCTTTAAAACGACTAAAGACCCCGAGCGCATTATACAGCAATTGTCCTTTTTGCATGGACGAAAAATTAATCCTCAGACTACTTTGCTGATATTGGATGAGATTCAGGAGTGCAATGAAGCGCTGAACTCTTTGAAATATTTCTGCGAAGAAGCACCCGAATATGCAGTGGCTTGCGCTGGTTCTTTACTTGGAATTTACCTGAATCACATAGGCAATTCCTTTCCGGTTGGAAAAGTAAATCATCTGTCTATGTATCCGCTGACTTTTACGGAGTTTCTGAATACGAAAGATCCGGCGATGTATCAATATATGTGCTCTGTCAAAGAAATAGCGCCTCTTCCCCAAATCTTCTTCGACAAACTGCGGGAAGCCTTCATTGCCTATTCTATTTGTGGCGGTATGCCCGAACCTGCTTCTTTGATGGTTGACTTTAATGATATGCAAAAAGTGGATTCATCGCTTCGGGATATATTGAATGACTATGCTCTGGATTTTGTGAAACATACTACACCTACGTTGGCGCCCCGTATCAATTATGTATGGAACTCTCTGCCCTCTCAATTGGCGAAAGAAAATCGTAAGTTTGTTTATCAACTGGTCCGTCCCGGAGCACGTGCGCGTGAATACGAAGATGCTATTTTATGGTTGGAACAAGCTGGTCTTGTCAACAAAGTAGTTCTGAGCAAGTCGCCCAGACTGCCACTGAAAGCCTACGATGATTTGAGCACTTTTAAGCTCTATGCATTGGACATAGGGTTGTTGAGGCAATTGTCCGAACTGGATGCAAGTGTTTTGTTATTGTCCACTCCCGGATATACGGAATATAAAGGGGCATTGGCAGAGAATTATGTATTGCAAAGTCTTACAGCACAATTTCAGGCTTCGTTCCGTTACTGGACTTCCGGTAATAAAGCAGAAGTGGATTTTTTACTTCAGCATGGTAATCATATTTATCCGGTAGAAGTGAAAGCAGACCAGAATATAACAGGTAAAAGTCTGATTCAGTACGAGAAACTTTATCAACCTGCTTGCCGGATTCGATATTCGATGCTGAATTTGAAACAAGACGGCAATCTGATTAATATTCCTTTATTTCTTGCGGATAAGACGAAAGAGCTGCTGAATAATAACGTGGGATAAAGAATAGAGAGAAACGGCCAAGTGATGAAAAATACAGGTCATTTAAGGAAAATATCTGTGAAATGTAACGTTTCTCATAGTCTGTGAATCATTTATTATATCAGAAATCGGTCGTATTGGCTACATTTACTCCGATTTTACAAACTAATAAATAAAATAGCTATGAAGACATTAAGCAGAACTGTACTTACTCTTTTTGTTTTGTCCTTCTCCTGTTTGGCAGCGATAGCCGGAGAAGTATCTTTTAAAATAACCAAGCAATATCTGAACTTCCCCATCTCCCATAAAGAGAACAGAGGAAGGATGACTTTTGAAGTAAACGGCAAGCCGGATTTATCCGTCGTTATCCGTCTGGCGCCGGATGAAGCGGAATACTGGGTGTTTAAAGATGTGTCGGCTTTCAAAGGAAAGACGATCAAGATAACCTACGACGGCAATGAGAAGGGATTGAGTAAAATATACCAGTCCGACGAAATCGAAGGACAAGCTGAACTGTATAAGGAAAAGAACCGTCCGCAATTCCACTTCACTACCCGGAGAGGCTGGATCAATGACCCTAACGGATTAATCTATTATGAGGGCGAATACCACCTGTTCTACCAGCACAATCCTTTTGAAAGAGACTGGGAGAATATGCACTGGGGCCATGCGGTCAGCAAAGACCTGATACACTGGACAGAATTACCGGACGCTCTGTATCCCGACCATTTAGGAACGATGTTCTCCGGTTCGGCAGTCATCGACTATGATAATACCGCCGGATTCAATAAAGGCAAGACTCCAGCCATGGTTGCCGCCTTCACTGCCGCCAGCAGTGACAGACAAGTGCAGGGGATAGCCTATAGCCTTGACAAAGGACGTACCTTCACGAAGTACGACAAGAATCCGGTGATCAACTCCAAGGAGAAATGGAACTCTCAGGACACACGCGACCCGAAAGTGTTCTGGTATGCGCCCTCCAAACATTGGGTACTGGTACTGAACGAGCGCGACGGACACTCCATTTATACCTCTTCCAATCTCAAAGACTGGAAATACGAGAGCCATGTTACAGGCTTTTGGGAATGTCCCGAATTGTTTGAACTGCCGGTTGACGGTGACAAGAACCATACGAAGTGGGTGATGTACGGTGCCACCGGTACGTATATGCTAGGCTCTTTCGACGGCAAGGTATTTACTCCCGAAGCCGGAAAATACTGCTATACCACCGGAAGTATCTATGCAGCCCAGACCTTTACCAATATTCCGGCAAGTGACGGCAGACGTATCCAGATAGGCTGGGGAAGAATCTCCCACCCCGGTATGCCTTTCAACGGAATGATGATGCTCCCCACCGAACTGACTTTGCGTACCACCAAAGACGGCATCCGCCTTGTTAACGTTCCCGTAAAGGAGGTCGAATCCTTGTGTAAGCCTCTTCGTTCCTGGAAATCTCTTTCTTCGGATGAGGCCAACCGCCATCTGAAAGAGTTTTATGATGCCGACTGTCTCCGCATTAAGACAACGATCAAACTCTCTCATGCCACGGATGCCGGATTCAACCTTTTCGGCCAGCGCATGATCGGCTACGACATGAACTCCAATACCCTGAACGGCCGTTTCTACTCTCCCCAAGACCCGACCAGCATGGAGTTGAGTGCCGATATTTACATTGACCGCACCTCTATCGAAGTATTTATCGACGGCGGACTGTATTCTTATTCCATGGAACGCCGCCCTGACACTAACAACAGAGAAGGACTCCACTTCTGGGGAAACCGTATCGAAGTGAAAGACCTGCAAGTCTTTTCCGTAGAATCCATTTGGTAGACGGAAATCAAAAGCTATCTTTGTTTTCAGTTATTTAAATAGGAAAGAGAATATGAAAACGCGTAGTGAAGTTTTTCAGTTTGAGAAAGAGTTGAAATGGGAGCACCCCGCTCCGGGAATCCGTCGTCAGATAATGGGATACGACGGACAGTTGATGATGGTCAAGGTAGAATTTGAGAAAGGAGCGGTCGGTACGTTGCATGAACATTACCACAGTCAGGCTACCTACGTGGCAAGTGGAAAGTTTGAACTGACCATCGGCGACCGGAAAGAGATACTGTCGACCGGCGATGGCTACTATGTAGCACCCGACGAACCGCATGGATGCGTCTGTCTGGAAGCGGGAGTATTGATAGACACATTCAGTCCCATGCGGGCTGATTTTCTGGAATAGTTCCTGATGAATGGTAGGTTACCGGATAATGATGGTATAAATTTACCACATATATGGTATTTCCTGTCAACAAAAACTGCACTATCTTTGTAATATCTTAAAAACAAAGGAAATTAAAAACAGATATATGGAAAAGATTGCAAGGAAATTGACGGATTTGGTAGGTAACACTCCGTTGTTGGAACTTAGTAATTATAATAAGAGTAACGGCTTGAAGGCTCGTCTGATAGTGAAAATCGAATCATTCAATCCCGCGGGCAGTGTAAAAGACCGCGTGGCATTGGCAATGATTGAAGATGCCGAAATGAAAGGCGTCTTGACTCCCGGCGCAACGATCATCGAGCCTACCAGTGGAAATACGGGAGTAGGATTGGCATTCGTTGCTGCCGCCAAGGGGTACAAACTGATTTTGACGATGCCCGATACGATGAGCGTCGAACGTCGTAACCTTTTGAAAGCTCTGGGAGCGGAACTTGTGCTCACTCCCGGTGCCGACGGAATGAAAGGGGCGATTGCCAAAGCGGAAGAGTTGAAAGCTGCCACTCCGGGCAGCGTTATCTTACAGCAATTTGAAAATCCTGCTAATCCCGCTATGCATCTACGCACTACCGGACTGGAAATATGGAGAGATACCGAGGGGAAAGTCGATATCTTCGTTGCCGGTGTAGGTACTGGCGGGACAATTAGCGGAGTAGGAGAAGCATTGAAGATGCGCGATCCCAGTGTGAAGGCGGTGGCGGTAGAACCTGCCGACTCTCCGGTACTGTCCGGCGGAAAGCCCGGACCTCACAAGATTCAGGGAATCGGCGCCGGTTTCGTACCGAAGACTTATAATGCTTCTGTCGTAGATGAAATTATTCAGGTGCAGAATGACGACGCTATCCGTACCAGTCGTGCGCTGGCGGAGGAAGAAGGGCTGTTGGTCGGCATATCTTCGGGAGCAGCCGTCTATGCGGCTACCGAACTGGCGAAACGTCCCGAAAACGAAGGGAAGATGATCGTAGCCTTATTGCCCGATACGGGAGAGCGTTATTTATCTACTATCCTGTACGCGTTTGAAGAGTATCCTTTGTAAAGGAACGTTTTTTTGAAAGAAATATAGAGAATAATCCTGTGGTTACTTGGCAAAACCGTATATTTGCCAAGTAACCATTTTTATTTAATACTATGCAAAACAAGACGTTAGGGATTCTGATGATTATTCTCCTGCTGTTTTCTGCCTGTAAAGATGAAGAAACTCCTCTCTCTTCAACGAAGCAATTAATCAGCTATTCGATTCAGAAGAGTGACAATCAAGGTAAAATTAAGAATGACGTGAGAGGTTCCATTAAAGGGAATGTGATAACGCTGTCAATGGATCAATATGATGACCTGAAGTCATTGATTGCTACATTCAAGTATGAAGGAACGTCTGTAAGCGTGAATGGAGTCGGGCAGGAATCCGGCATCACTTCGAATGATTTTTCCCGGCCGCTGATGATTCTCGTAGAAGCAGAAGACGGCAGCAGGGAACAATATACAGTCGAAGTTGTCTTGAAAGATGCGCAGGTGTTATCCGAATTTCGCTTTTTGAGAAAAGATAATGCTTTGCTGACTGCTGATGTCTCATGTACGATTGAAGATGAGACTATTGTATCTTCCTACACATTTCCACAATCGAAACTGATTCCTGTCTTTACGACTGATGCCGTGAAAGTAATGGTAGATGATGTAGAACAGGTCAGCGGTGTGACGGAGATTGATTTCACCTCTCCAGTCACTTATCAGTTTGTGATGCGGAATGGAGAAGTAGTCCGATACATCCTGACGCTGGACTTTATCCTGATTCCTCAGTTTACGATCACGACAGAAGACCCTAGTATAACGGAAATACCAAGTAAGGATTATTATTTGAATGCGACTCTCACCGTGGATGGCAAGGGGATTTATGAGAACTATACAGGCAAGACAGAGGTGAAAGGAAGGGGAAACTCCACATGGGGATATCCGAAGAAACCTTACCGGTTAAAGCTTGATAAGAAATCTGAGATTTGTGGTTTGGGAAAAGCGAAGAATTATGTATTACTGGCTAATCATATCGATCCTACCTTGATGCTTAACTCAGTTGCCTTCAAAGTCGGGCAATTGCTGAATATTCCTTTCACCAATCATGCCATTCCGGTGGATGTGGTTCTGAATGGCAAATACAAGGGTTCCTATCTACTGACGGAACAGATAGAAATCAAAGAAAACCGTGTGGATTTGGATGAGAATAACAGCGTGATGTGGGAGCTTGATTCCTATTTTGATGAAGATCCGAAATTCAAGTCCGAAGCATTCAATCTTCCGGTGATGGTGAAAGACCCCGATTTGACTACAGAGCAGTTTGAGTATTGGAAGAAAGATTTTAATGCATTTACCGTGCAGTTTGCAAAGGAGCCGTTAGAAGGAAATATGTATGTGGATATGATTGATATTGAATCGGTTGCAAAATATCTGATTACCTTTAATTTAGTACACAATATGGAGATTAACCATCCGAAAAGCATCTTTATTCATAAAGAGGGGAAAGGTAAATATGTTATGGGACCGATCTGGGACTTTGACTGGGCGTATGATTATGAAGGTAAAGAGACACATTTCGGGAGTTATGAAACTCCGCTCTTTTCTGATGATATGAATGGAGTGGGAAACGCTTTTTTCCG
>ERZ791925.1628-NODE-1628-length-10647-cov-2.371696_pt1 | contig 10647 bp, 4 predicted proteins | sample MGYA00510132_ERZ791925 | MGnify/ENA primary metagenome ERZ791925 (study PRJEB30046, sample SAMN00792075) | human gut metagenome | study: EMG produced TPA metagenomics assembly of the A metagenome-wide association study of gut microbiota in type 2...
GATCTTACGACCGTACGATGAAACACTTCCGGGCGCACCCCGAGTTGCGCTATTGGTTCTGCGAGTCATTCCAAGGGCATTTCCTGGGGCTTCACGTACCCTTTATCGCCTATAACTTCGCCGACCTGAAGGTTCTCGACCTCGAGAACGAGCGTCGCCAAGGCTGGGGAACAGGCGTAGGCGTCAGCTACGGATACCAATGGCTCCTGCACGAGCACTGGAACTTGGAGGCCACGCTCGGCGTAGGATACCTCTACCTCAATTACGACAAGTTCCCTTGCAAGAATTGCGGCAACAAGTCGGAAGACAACAAGAAGCACTACTTCGGCCCTACGCAGGCGGCCGTCAGCTTGATCTACTTATTCTAAAACACGCGAACTGATGAAAAGACGATTCTTACCCATAGCTCTGCTGCTGGCCGGATCCTTGGCGGCGGCGAACGCGTACGCGCAGGAGAACACGTTGCGCGTAGAGAAAAAACTCATCGAACGGTCCGGTGACTACCTGCTAGTAGACCTCACCCTCAACCTGAGCGACCTGGTGGTCCGCTCCAACCGGTCCGTCACCTACACGCCGGTCATCCAGCGGGGCGACAGCCTGAGGAGACTGCCCGCGCTGATCGTGAACGGGCGTAACCGCCAGATCTTATACGAGCGCACGGGGCGCGACATCGCCACCGACGGGGAGTTCGCTGTGCGCCGCAAGAACGGTACCGAGCAACGCTTCGACTACCACGCCCGCGTGCCTTACGCCCGCTGGATGGACGGTTCCGAGATGGCCTTGGCGATCGACGAGTGCGGTTGCGGATGGGAGGCCCTCAAGAACGACCGGAGCGCGCTCTTCCCGATCCACCTGAACCGGACCCCTCGGCCGCTCATGGCCTACGTGGCGCCGCCGGTGGAGGTGAAGAACCGGGCGAAGGAGGGTAGCGCGTTCCTCGACTTCCCCGTGAACCGCACGGAGATCCGCCCGGACTACCGCCAGAACTCGCGCGAGCTGGCGGCGATCCAAGAGACCATCGAGTCCGTGCGCGGCGATAAATACGCCACCATCGCCGGTGTCAGCATAAAAGGATATGCCTCTCCCGAAGGCTCATACGCCAATAACGAACGTCTGGCCAAGGGCCGCTCCGAAGCCTTGCTGGCCTACGTGAGAGAGCGGTACGGCCTGGACGGCGCGGACACCGAGGCGAGCTACGAGGCGGAGGACTGGCAAGGGCTGGAGGCCCGCGTGGAACGCTCCTCGATGCCCGCCCGGGAGGCCCTGCTTGACGTGATCCGGGACGCTTCCATCGACGACCCGGACCGTCGCGAGGAGAAGCTGAGGGGCGTCGACGGGGGCGAGCCTTACCGCTACCTCGTAAAGGAGATCTACCCCGCCTTGCGCCACTCGGACTATAAGGTGAGCTACACCATCCGTCCGATCAGCGTGGAGGAGGCGAAGGAGTTGATTTACAACGACCCGAAACAGCTGAGCCTCGACGAGATGTTCCGCGTGGCGCAGACCTACGGGAAGCGCCGAGTTCAAGGAGGTGTTCGAGATTGCCGTGCGCATGTATCCGGACGACCCCGTGTCGAACCTCAACGCCGCCAACTCCGCCCTGCTGAACGGCGACACCGCCGCGGCGCACCGCTACCTGGCGAAGGCGCAAGAGGGACCGGAGCGTAGGCTGGCCGAGGGCGTAGCCGCTTGGCTGGAGGGCGACACCGACCGGGCGGCCACCATCTTCCGCACGCAGACGAACGACGCGCGGGTGGGCGAGCAGGCCCGGGCCAACCTGGAGCAGGTGGAGGATTGACCCGCCGCGGATGTCTTCCGAGATCTGCCGCGGACCTCGGAAGACTATTACATACAAACATACTAACTTTAATTAAACAATCTAACTATCTAACAATTAAACAACATGAAACTGAAAAGTACATTATGGGCACTCGCCTTCGCTTGCGCGGCGGTGTCTTGTTCGGACGATCTGGAGAGCGGGCCGAACGGTAACAACGGGAATGGCGAGGCGTTAGGTGAAAGCGCACTCGTAGCCGTACAGATCAATGCCGGTATCACTACGAAAGCCGGTAATGGCGAGGATGGCGATGGTTTCGAAAAGGGAGATATCGATGAAAGTGATATCAAGGACTTGACAATCTATTTATTTGAAAATAGTGGGAGTACGACTGATTTCGACTTCAAGAGCACGAGTACCCTTGTAGCGAAAGGATATACCGCGGCCACGGGATCCGAGGAAAATCCGGACGCAACCCATCCGACAACCGGAGGAACCGACCTTACTGAGACCAACCATGGCTGGCAAGCCACGATCGAGGTAACCATGAGCGACAAAGCCGCCAGTTTCGCCGGAAAAAAATACGGTGTAATCGCTATCACGAACATGGGTGGTTCTGACAAATTGCCGGCGATAGGTACGGGAACAAATCAAATCAGTACAGGTAACCAGCTGGCCAACTACTTGATTAACGATCTTCAAACCGAAAGTGGTTTTATCATGTCTTCCCATACCTTGGAAGACAACCAAAATCATGAATCTACCGTCACCTTCCCCGATCGTAGCTCCGACAATGTTCCGGAGGTTGAGGTATTCGTAGAACGCTTGGCCGCTAAAGTAAGAGTCAATGAATATAACAATAACTCAACTTTTGTTTATAACCCAACAGGCGCGACAACGGACAGGGTTGTCCTGAATAATGTAGCTATCTTCAACCAATTGAGTAGCGGATCTTATTTGCTGAAACGCGTGACAGAGGAGAACAACCAGTTCGATCCGACAACTGGCGACTTGAGCGATTTCTCTGATGCCACAAAAGACGAGTATCTAGGCGATGAGGAGGTAAACGCCAATAAATTATTACCTGTGCGCTTCGTGATCGATCCTTGGACTCGTGCGAAGACAGCAGAGAACGTAACAAACCTTGCCGCTATCAACTCCGCGACGGAAACCGGTTTCACGCCTAAGGCACTAAGTTACGACTATGCATATTGCGTGGCGAGTGGCCAAACATACCAGACCATCGGTGCGATCTGGAGCGGGTGGCAGAATGAACAGACAAAAAATATCATTCCGCTGAGTGGAAGAGAGGCGGATGACCTGACTTATCTATACACACGCGAGAATACCACTTCCAAGGCCGCGTCCTTGAACGGTTACTCTACCGGTGCCTTGTTCCAAGCCACTTATTATCCAAAACAGTGGATGGTAGTAGATGAAACCGATGGTAGCGTGGAAGCAACTAATGTCAGCAAAGAGACAGATATAGCTAAGCAAACCGCTCAAACATTCTATACCTATAACGACGATATTTTCAAGGATTACAAATCGGTATTCGCATACACCTTGGCTCGTATCTATGCGGAGGAGATAGGAGATGGCAAACAGCACCCGGGATATATCTTCTTCGACGGTTTCACGACAGCAGGATTGGGAAATATGACAGTCTCCGACTTCAAAAACTCTAAGACATTAGCCTCGGCAGCGGATCCGTTCGGTTATTTGAAGGCCTTGAAAACAGCCGTAGAGGCAGAGACGGACGGTGATAAAAAGATGAATACAGTAACAGGCGTTAAATCATTCGAGGACTTCATGGATGAAAATGGAGGCAATGACATGGTCGAGATCAATAAGCTCGTGAAAGTCTATACCAATGGCGTTTGCTACTATCCGTACTGGATCCGTCATGAGAATAATGACGATCAGCATGTGATGGGCGTGATGGAGTTTGACATCGTTCGTAACAATATCTATGATATCTCTGTTTCCGAGATCAAAGGATTAGGCCTTTCCGAGGTGGATGTCCCGGATCCGACAGACCCGGACGAGAGCGGAGACGCGCAACTGACTGTCATTCTTAACGTGAAAGACTGGGTGGTTCGCTCCAACAGTGGCGTCAGCCTGTAATCCTATTCCTCCCCTCCGGCCCTCCGCCGGAAGGGAGGAACCTATATATGCCACCGGGGAAATCCCCGCTTCCTACATACATGACCCTATAGCACGGTTGGGATTGTCGTCCTTCCCATCAGCGATTGACGGCAGGGCGGCCCCCCGGTGGACATTAAATTATCTTTGGCAGTAAACAAACAACGTTTAAACAGATATGAACAGATTCTCCAATTTATTAATCAAATCGATCGGCGCGCTGACGCTGACGGGACTCGCCGCGTGCGACTATATCCACGATGACTCCATCGCCCCTTGCGAGTACCGGCTGCGCCTCGTGTACGATTACAACATGAAATTTGCCGACGCCTTCCAACGCGAGGTGGATAAAGCCGCATTGTTTATCTGCGACAACAAGGGTAATTTTATCCGGCGGCAAGATATCGAGGGAGCGGAGTTGAAAGCGAACAGCATCGCGATGGACCTCGAGCCCGGTACTTACCAAGTGCTCACTTGGGCCGGACTGGACGAGAGCTCCTACCAATGGCCCGAGCTCACCCCCGAATCCTCCACCATCGAGGAGATTCGCGTCAAGACGCTACGGGAGGCCGACGCTACCCAACCCAATGAACTGACACCCCTCTGGCACGCGCTCGACACGCTGGTCATCACCGGCGACCGCCACGAGGAGAAAGAGATATCGTTGGCGAAGAACACCAACAAGCTGCGCGTCGTCTTGCAAGATACCGAGGGATACAGCATGGACGTGAAGGACTTCTCCTTCCGGATCGTGGCCGACAACGGATACATGGACTATGACAATACCCTGCTCGACGACGACACGATCTCCTACCTGCCCTACCATACGGAGAGCGTCGACATCGCCGCCGGATCCGCGGACGACCAGATCAACGGGAAGCCCGCCAACCAGTACGTGGCCGTGGCCGAGCTGAACACCATGCGGCTCATGGCCGGCGAGAACTACCGCCTCATCGTGCGCCACAAGGATTGGAAGAACGACGTGCTGAACGTCAACCTCAACCAATACCTCCTGCTCACCCAGATGGAGGGGCACGACATACCGGCGCAGGAATACCTGGACCGGCAGGACGAGTACTCCATCGTATTCTTCCTCACGCCTATCATTTGCCCGGACTGCCCCGATCCGGACCCCGATCCCGATCCGGAGCCTGATCCGGACCCGACACCCGATCCGGACCCGGAAATCCCCGATCCCGAGGTGCCCATCGTAGGCTACGCCTGCTACAAGGTACAGGTGAAAGACTGGGTGATCCGACTCAACAATGGCGAACTTTAAAAACACGTAAACAAGAATGAGAAACAAACGATATTTTTCCATCCAGACAGCGGCAGTGGCGTTCACGCTACTGCTTCTGTCGTTCCTGCCCGCCTGCTCCGACGAGAACGGCGGCAACAGCCCGGACATACCCGACGGCAAGCTATACACCCTGACCATCAACTTGCGAAGCAAGGAGAACGCGCTGCCCACTTATACGAAAGCTGACCCCAACCATGACAATTTCGAGCGTCATATCCTGAACTGGTGGTTGATTATAAAAGGAAACGGCACTGATAATAAGGACTTTTATAAGTACATGACGGATGATCCTCAATCTGATAACCCGGCCGATTTCTCCGAGACCAGCGTCAAGGCAGAGCTCCCGGCCGGACAATACAAGATCTACGCCCTCGCGAACCTAAGGAGTTTGACAAACGCGCAGGAAGTGATCGAGGCTATCGAAGCTGGAACGCTTCCTACCGACAAAGGCGTATCCCTTCCCCCCATGACCCGTTTCGACGAGCAAAGCAACTACATCCCCATGACCAGTTACGGCTACGAGGTGGAAGTCAGCGAAAACACACCGGAACTGGCGATCCCCTTGATCCGCCTGATAGGCAAGGTGACACTTACCGTCACGAATTATCAAAGCAGCCCTATCACATTAAACGGACTTTCCTTAGATGGATTGCGCGCTGACGAACAGCCTATATTCTTGTTTCCTTACGATATAGACGAAGCGGGAAACCCGCGAAATTTGCTACAAGCGGATGTGCAAGAAAGCTATAAGCCAAAATTCCCCGAAGATGCATGGGGACAGACAATGTCCAAAGTTTTCGTAACGGAAGGCGAAGCGGTCGAGATCGCCAACGAAGGCGCAGTGACTTATACCTCATATGTCAACGAGACCGCCTCTCAAGGCAACTCAGACTTAACGATCACCACAAAGATAGACGGCCGTAACGACCAGCCCCAGTCATTCGATATCGACTTCATCCGCCGCAACGATTGGCTACAGATCCCGGTCAACGTGACAGACGCTGATATCGTGATCGAATTCGACCAGCAGCACATGCCGATCGGCGGCCTACCGCGATCCATCCATTTTCCATCGGGCCCCATCGTTCCGCAAGGAGCGTATGAGACAGATCATGCCGGCGATATCACGATTACTTATAGGTTAACAAACGTATCCAGCTTTACCAGCCCGGTGTTCAAGCATTATAAAGACAACTTCGTAGGCAGTGAGATCTATTCAAGTGCCGTCTTGCTGACAAATGGCGAAGAGAGCGAGCATACGAATTTGCTTATCAATACACCGAAGGATAACACTTACGCTCCTTGGTTAGACAAGAGTAAAAAAGCTTTTAAATTACCGGAGGAGAACGCGGCAGAAGGTTCTTTCAAGGTCACCGCCCAAGAGCTATCCATCGCGGCGGAAGCGACTATCCAATTAACCTTGGTTATCGTAGAGCAAGATCCCCAAACAAATGGAAATCGGGAAATCGCCCTACCTTACACCATAACCCTAAAAAATAAGGAAGGAGGTAACTCATGAAGAAACACTATACATTATATAATATAGGCAAGCTACTCATCTTGTCCTGCGTGCTCCTGCTCGGGGGAACCGAGGTGGCGATGGGGCAGATTCAGGACGAAGGTATAACTCCGGATAATACCATCGAGGAGATATTGTATGTAGTTCCTAATCAGAATATAGAAGTACGTACTCAAGATGACGGTGACAATACAGGGATGTACGGATATATCCGATGGTCTGTTGAGGATGCAAACGGAAATAAGACAATTAACGGTATATCCAATGATAATTTGACTAAGTATACCAATGGCTTAGCAACCACTTCAACCGGTACTACAGGTTCCGCCGGATATGTAACGTGTAATTTTACGCAAGCGCAAGTAAATGCAGATACGAAACTTGTTTATGAAGCCAGTTCGGTCAGAGCGGAAACAGGAAGTTCTGGTAGGGATCGCTATATCCGCCCTCGAGCGATCGGTATCCGTCACGTGTTTAAAATAAAAGATGCGAGTGAGAGGGTTGATGCATTAAGAGAAAAGCAATCTGCATTAGAAGAGTTAGGTATCAGAGAGAATAATCTTGAACCACTGCGGGAAGCCTCAGATCCTTCAAAGTATGTATTAAATGCGTATGATATCTATTTACCGGCAGGTGCCACATCAAATTTTCGTTTGCCGGAAGAATTGCGGAACTATTTCGTTCCAAATGGTAATAGATCAGCTCAAGCTCTATACGTTCGTTGGACGATCAATAGGTACGATGGAAGAACGTGGACTACTGCTACTCCTTCGATAGGCAACAACGGAAGCAACATTACGGAAGTATCCTTTAATAACAATACAACAAGAGCCTGTATCTTGGCAGAGGTTAGCAACTCAAGAAACGGTGAATGGTATCCCGTCTCTTTCCTTAACATCTCCTTGGAAAAGAGGGCTGGTGCCATGACGAAAGAAGCTTTGAATAACCTCAGTGAAGCTGAAAAGAATGCGTATAAGCATCGCTTCGAGGATGAGTTATTGGGTAACACAGCCCTCTATCAGCGAATAGAGCATATCTCTTTCGAAAAAGAAAACGAGATTTTAACGGGAAATGTTGAGAGCTATTTACGCAGTAATTTGACAGAGAATTTCACGTCTAAACCATTCACGACAGAGGATGGTAAAGCTATCGATTCCTATTACGCGTTCGCCCACCCGGAGATGCATGCGTACAGAGGTAACGAATTGAAGGTTATGAAGGGTGAATACGCTCTGTATCGAACGTTGAACTATCCGGAGATTTCAAGAGCTAGTACAAGCACTACCAAACCAAGCCAAGGTGCGACTGAGGTAAATGGCGCCTATTATACGGATTACTTTCCACAACAGTACAACAGGAGGGTTACTGACCGTCTGTGGGAAAAGACCAATGGAAGTGAATCCGGCTATTTCATGTATATAGACGCCTCGGAAATACCCGGTGTTATCGCTAAAATACCAATCAGCGGACTTTGCCCGAATACGAGTCTTATCGTAAACGCTTGGGTCTGTGACGTAACAGAGGGTAACGGCAGAACACCGGCTAATATAGGATTTACCCTAAAAGGAAAAGACAAAGATAGCGGTACGGAAACGATCTTGGCCAAATATTATAGCGGGGCATTATCTACAGCGGATGATGGTACTACCGCTCAATGGCAACAAGTCTCCTTCAAATTCTCTTTCTCGAATACAGAGATCGGTACATCCGATGAATTCGTCCTGGAAATATCCAGCAACTGTGAGAGCTCCAATGGTGCCGACTTCGGTATCGACGAGATCTCCGTATTCAAGACATTGCCGGCCATCACCTCTCAGCGCGAGGACGCTTGCGAATCCTCCGTGCTGATGGTTAGCACGGACTACCAAACGCTACAGAGTAACATGACGTGGGATATCGATTTGCATGCCATTGATGAGAACGAATTGAGCAATCCTGATTACCGTAAATACCGCTACGGCTTGATGGGCAACGATCCTTATGCGCCGGTGGACGATATCTTGCACTCGAATGTCGGTAATGTCTACTTCGCTTTTACGGAGAAAGAAAGCAACGGTAAAGTAGGCAACTGGATCGTGCTTAACAAGGACTTGACATCGAATCCAGAATTGTCAGACTTGGGCTTGCAATATACCATGCGCGTGGCCGTACAGACAGATATGAATTCCGTAGGAGCGGATGGTCCGATGATCCCCGACAACCCCGAGGATGCCAAGAGAAGCGAGATCATCATGAACATACGTGCCATGAACGATTTCCTGGAGGATGTGAAACGTGATTACTGGAAGGATCACGCAGACGATGGGCATGTGAAAGAGTTGGAGCAGTTGATCGGAGAGTTATGTGTATTGGAACCATCTACTGGTAGTGAAGCTGATGGTGCCGAGGATCCGAAAAGGATTAAAGACGATAGTTTCAAGACGGACGCAATTATAAGCAACGCAGCAGTCACTATAAATGGTGTGGAAAAAAGATTAGGAGACGAATACGAGAAAGCCGTAGTAGATCTATACGCCTGCTTGGAAATCCCTCGCATCCGCTGTCCGTGGCGCAGTGAAGACAACACGATCTTGTATCTGAGCGAGATTGACGTGCATAATACCGACCTGCGTTTCGCCGGAGAGAAATATAAAGACGGAGACGAGGAGAAGGTCGCTAGCGGTGAATACTATGTCGTATTGTTTAGCGCGAGACAAATCGCGACAGCCAATGGTGAGGAAGAGCAGGTCCTCGATCTGGATAGCGAGTGCGCTTTGAAGAATACAATCTATGTGATGCCTTCCACTACGATCGCCGTGCAAACGGAGACGGATGATAACGTGATCGCCTGTGTAGGCAGTATTCAATCAGTGAATGCCAACTTACGGGTAGCGAGAGTTGACGAGGTCGGTAATATCGTAAGTCCTGATTTGGTCTCTTTCGAGGAGGCATATCCAAATCATAGTTATACCTTTGATTGGTACTTAGGGACAGAGGAGCAGTTTGCTGCTATTTGTCAGGATGTAGGAATTGGAAATTTGCCTTTAGAAGATCTGCAAGATATTATCGGCAAACTGCGGAAAGGATTACCGGAAAATGAGTCTACCGAAAGATTTGATGTGGATGACGTAACTCGTTCATCATTGGATGACAAAGAAAAGAGTCTATTGATAAGACTTTTAGGCGGCAATGGATACGAACCTTTGCTGGCCTCGGGAAATGGAGAAGTACAGTTCCGCTTTGTGGAGCAAGTTTACGCCATGCCTTATATTCCGGATATCGAGTCTATAAGAGAGGACGCGGGGGGAAATCAGACTGTCTTGACAAGAAGTTTCTGCGCGGAAGGAGAATGGATTCCCTTGGCGGAGGGTACGGATGTGCCGGAATTGAATGTCGGATTCCCCGATGTCGATTACACCGCTGTAAGCTTGACCAACGTCCCGTTGCGTTTGGGACTTGTCAATTTGAAGGACAATAGTCGTGAATTGACGATCCCGATCCAAAACAAGATAGATTTTGGCGTAGAAGGAGAGAACCATGTATTGAGAGCGCTCAATAGTCTTGAAAAAAAGAAAGTCTTCTTGCAAAGGAGTGGAGATCTTTATGAGGAAGTGGGAGAGTTAATCTCGCTCTTTGCCCAAAACAGGGAGTCCGGGGACGGAAATAGCTTGACGTTGAAATTTAATATGACTGAATCGGAGGTTGAGGGCCTCTTCAAGGAAGGAGAAACCTATTCCTTATACATCCCCTTCGGCGAATATGAAAACGAGGACGCTACGCAGCCTATTGAGGGCTCCTGCGAGGGAACGGCTTACTTGCAAATCAAGATCGTTCCCGAGTACCTGACTTGGGAAGGTGAGGCCGATGCCGTTTGGTATAACGATAACAACTGGAATCAATCCACGAAAGCGGATTTGTATATGGGTA
>ERZ791925.1667-NODE-1667-length-10455-cov-2.523077_pt1 | contig 10455 bp, 6 predicted proteins | sample MGYA00510132_ERZ791925 | MGnify/ENA primary metagenome ERZ791925 (study PRJEB30046, sample SAMN00792075) | human gut metagenome | study: EMG produced TPA metagenomics assembly of the A metagenome-wide association study of gut microbiota in type 2...
GTACCCGTGAGTTTATTGGTTTGTTGTAATACGGTTTCTAATTTTTGTGTCTTTAGAAAAGCGCCGGAGAAACGTTGATCATCGTTTTCCGGACGTGTGTACATGAGTGAGACCTTATAGGTTTGTTCGATCAAGCGTACGATTTCATCTAGGGAAGCGTTATCATAAAAGATGATCCCTTTTCTCCACGAGGTAAGCCGTTCACTATCAACTTCCGTTACCGTATAATGTTCGTCATTCACGAAATAATCGGCTTTTTGGTTCGGATGCAACTGTACCAATTCTTTCTCATGCGCGTTATTCAGGCTCACCTTTCCTTCTACCAAGATCACGGAGATCTCGTTTCCTTGATCGGAGGTCTGTACGCTGAAAGAGGTTCCCAGTACCTTGACCGATAAGCCGGAAGCATCAACTATAAAAGGCTGCTCGCTATTGGGAGTGACCTCAAAAAAGGCTTCTCCTTTGATTTTGACCTCTCGTACGGAAGAGGCGAAGACCTCCGGATAGCTTAGCTCGGAATTCTCTCTCAAATAAACGGAACTACCATCGGGTAAAAGGATCGAACGATCCTCTTGCGCAGCTATAATCGTTTGCCATTCGGCATTTCCTGTTCCCGCTTTTCCGCCTTGATTCAAGAAATAGACGGTAACTCCGGATACAAGCAATAGTAAGACCACCGCTGCTATCGAGAACCATATTCTTCGGGAAGAAGTTGAGACCAAGGAAATAACCGGTGCCTCTTCGGTTTGCGATTGAGATTCCGAGGGCGTGATGATCGAAGCGATCCGATTCCATTTCCGGTCCGTTTCCGGATCGGCTTCAGTCTCTTCCAAAGGATTCCATTCGGCGGTTCGCTTCCGGAAAGCGGCCTCCCATTCCTTTGAGGCATGGATGGCTTGAAGCAACTCCGCTTCTTCCTCCGGGGTCGCCTTGCCTTTCAGATACCGTGTAATTATATGTTCGAATCGTTTATTCTCCATTTTCCTGTTTTACTAAATCTTTATTACCATTTCCAAAGACTAAGGAGCGTTCCCAGTAATAAGGCATAACGCCTTAATCCATCCCGGAATCGTTTCAAGGCACGGGTAATGTGTTTCTCCACCACTTTCTCCGTAATAGCCATATGTTCCGCTATCTCCCGGTTTTTCAAGCCATTCAGACGGCTGAGAACGAACGCTTCCTTGCATTTGGGCGGTAGTTCCTCCATAATCTGATCGATCGAGTCGGACAGTTCCTTTTGCATCAGCAAGGAGGAAGGGTCGGGTACGAAATCCGCCGCGTATAATCGCTCGGCAGTCTCGGTATCCGGTATCCGTTGCTGTACCGAATCGGCTATCTGACGGTGTTTTAAATAGTTTAGACAACTATTCCTTACCATCATGAAAAGAAAAGAGGTCAGCGAGATGTTATCCAGCAACTCCCTTCTTTCCCATAGTTTCAAGAATACATCCTGTACGATATCCTCCGCCTCGTTTGTATCGTTGGTGTATTTCTGGGCAAATGCCTCTAAACGGGGAGAGAACTTGCGAAAAGCGTATTCGAACGCCTTTGCGTTGCCCCCTCTGATCTTATCGAAAAGAAGACGATCATCCGTTAGATACAATTGCTCACACATACCACTTTAGATAAAAGATTGAGGCAAATGTAACAAAAGTATTCTATTTTATGATCAAATCAATTTATTATATAACAACTAGGCCCGCTTTTACCCGCCCTTTATTCCTGTAAGATTATTTTATGTCCGAGAAGGGGGGGATTCCCCCTCTTGGTTGTTTTATCAAGCAAACGAAATAAATAAAATTAATTTAGTAATCTTAAATTGTAAAGCATGAAAAAGCATTTCTTCTCTTTGCGGGAAAGAGGTCTGTTCCTACTTCTTTTGGGACTTTTTCTTTCCTTTAGCAGTTATGCTCAAGACATTACCGTAAAAGGTGTAGTGAAAGACTCTAAATTCGGCGATCCGATTATTGGAGCTAGTATCCTTGTGAAAGGAACAACGAATGGTACGATTTCCGATATGGACGGAAATTTCACGTTGGCAGCTCCGAAAGACGGGACTCTGACCATCTCTTATATCGGTTATAAATCACAAGAGATCCCGGTAAATGGACAGCAGAACCTGAATATCATTCTGGACGAGGATGTAGAGGCGTTGGACGAGGTGGTAGTAGTAGGTTACGCTACCGGTAGCAAACGTACGATCTCCGGTGCGGTAGAGCGTATCAAGAAAGAGGATATGAACCAAGGTGTGGTAAACACGCCGTTGGAATCCTTGAAGGGTAAGGTTGCCGGTGTGGTAATCTCCAAGACGGGTGGCGACCCTGCCTCTAAGCCTTCTATCCGTGTACGTGGTACGACCTCTTTGTCCGGTGGTAATGATCCCTTGGTGATTATCGATGGCGTATTCGGTGATTTGAGCATGTTGGACGCGATCGCTCCCGCCGACATCGAGACGTTCACGATCTTGAAGGACGCTTCCGAGACCGCTCAGTACGGCTCACGTGGTGCCGCCGGTGTAATCGTAGTGACTACGGTGAAAGGTAAGAACGGTATGAAGACGTTGAGTTATAACGGCAACTTCGGTATCAGTAATGTTTATAAGAACTTGAAGATGTTATCCGCCGATGAGTTCCGCTCTACGGCGAAGGCGTTAGGCATGACTCCGCTGGATATGGGAGGTAATACGAATTTCTTCGACGAGATCGAGCAATTGGGTTATACGCAGAACCATAACATCTCTTTCGGCGCGGGTAACGACGATTCGAATTATCGTGCTTCTGTAGGCGTGATCGATCAACAGGGTATTATCAAGAATAGCGGTATGAAGAATTATACGGCTAAACTGGACGCTTCCCAAAATATGTTCAACAATAAGTTGAAAATCGAGTTCGGTATGTTCGGTTCCTTGAAACAAGTGGATTATACGAACGATTATGAGAAAACTTTCTATTCGGCCGCTACTTACAACCCAACCTTCCCTACGCATAAGAATGAGGATGGCAAATGGGATGAGGATCCCTACGCGAACGAGATCCAGAACCCGCTGGGACGTCTTGAGATACAGGATCGTGAGAAGAACGCTTACGTGAACGTACATGGTAAATTGACTTGGACGATTTTGGACGGGTTGAAACTGAGCGCATTCGGCTCTTATACGTATAACGTGAAGGAGAACATGAAGTATATCCCGAAAGATTTGAAAGCGATTACGCAGACTTCCGACGCTCATGGTTACCGTGCGGATAATAAGCAGAATATCTTGATGGGTAATATCCAGTTATCCTATAATAAGGATTTGAATGAGAAACATCATATCGACGCTTTGGCCTTGGTAGAGGGACAAAAATATCATTATACGGGATTTAGCGCCGGTGCCCGTGGCTTTGAGACGGATTACTTCGGTTATAACAACCTGAAAGCGGGTGGTACGGTGAAATACGGAGACGTGACTTCTTTCCAAAACGAGAATCGTCTGGCCTCATTCATGGGTCGTTTCAATTATATGTATGACAACCGTTTTATCGCCACCGTGAACTTACGTGCGGACGGTTCCTCTAAATTGGGTATGAATAATAAATGGGGCTTCTTCCCTTCCGCTTCCGCCGCTTGGGTGTTGAATGAGGAGGCTTTCTTGAAAGACGTGGATTGGCTGAGCCAGTTGAAACTACGTGCGGGTTATGGCCTGACCGGTAACCAAGATGCTATCGAGGCTTATAACTCGTTGGCTTTGATGAGCCCGAACGGTGTGACTTCCGTCAATGGAAATTCTACCGCTACCTATGGCTTTACACGTAACTCGAACCCGGACTTGCGTTGGGAGGTGAAAAAGACATTCGATGTGGGTGTGGACGCTGGTATTCTCGATGGCCGCTTTACGTTGACCGCCGATTGGTATACTTCCAAGACTACGGATCTGTTGTATAAATACGCGGTTCCGGTTCCTCCGTTCGTATATCCGGAATTATTGGCGAACTTGGGAGAGATGACCAACTCCGGCGTGGAATTGGCTGTAAGCGGTGGTATCGTGAAGACAAAGGACTTCGATTTCAACATGGGCGTGAATTTCTCTTACCAGAAGAATAAATTGAACTCCTTGAGCGGTTCTTATATGGGACAAGAGTTGCAGGCGAAACAATATATGGATCTGTCCAGTATGAGTGGTGCCGGTTTCGTAGGAAACAACCGTGTGGTTTATCAGATGGTAGGCCAGCCTGTCGGAGTGTTCTACATTCCTCGTTGCTTGGGCTTGACTCCGGCTTTGGATGAGAATGGAAACGCTATCGAAGGCCGCTATATCTACAACTTGGATCAGACGATCGATGGAAAAGAGGGTTTGGATACCAATGATGGTGGCGACCGTTATATCGCCGGCCAAGCCATGCCGAAATATTATCTGGGAATGAACTTCAGCTTCCGCTACAAACGCTTTGACTTGATGACGCAGATGAACGGCGCTTTCGGTCATAAGATCTTCAACGGTACATCGCTAGCTTATATGAACTTGAGCCAGTTCCCTACATACAACGCGTTGGCTAAGGCTCCGGAAAGCAAGATCTACGACCAGTCGATCTCTGATTATTGGTTGGAAAAGGGCAATTATTTGAATATCGATTATATTACGTTGGGTTACAACATCGATTGCAAGAAGATCGAGAAATACGTGAAGAATATCCGTGTGACATTCTCGGTGAACAACGTAGCTACGATCACGGGTTACTCCGGTTTGTCTCCGATGATTAACAGTACGACGGTCGATAAAGATAATAATGACCTAGGTATGGATAACAAACGTTTCTATCCGTTATCCCGTACGTATTCATTAGGTTTGAGTGTTAACTTCTAAATCCATTTAAAGAGTCATGAAAAAGAAATTTATATATAGCTTTATGATAGCCGCTGCCGCCGCGGCATTTTCTTCCTGTTCTAATTTTTTGGAAGAACGTCCTACAGATGCGTTTGATGAGGAGACCGCGTTCCAAAGCCCTACGTTGGTCTATGTAAACACGGTTGCGAGCCTGTACAATAATATGTTCAAGATCATGGGTAACGACCGTCATGTATATGACTTGAATACCTTCTCCAGCGATGAGGCTATGCTTCCTTGCCGTATCGGCGACTGGGAAGATGGCGGTTTATGGCAGAATATTTTCTTACACCGTTGGGGCACGATGAATGATTTGACCAAGAACTCTTGGGATTTCTTGTATGAGCAGATCGGAAAATGCAACCAGAGTGTTGATAAGTTGCAAGCCTTTGCCGAGGAACAACCGGACGTGGAATATTTCAAGGTTTATCTGGAAGAGGTCCGTGCGGTCCGTGCGTTTTTCTATTATGAGTTGTTGGATTTGTTCGCTCGTGTTCCGTTGGTAACTTCCTCTACGACACCGACTACTTCTACTGTCATGTCATCCAACAGATAAATGCTTTCGACTGTACCTGCAATATAGAAAGCTCCGCAGTAGTGCCTTATCTTTCAGATAACCGCAGTAACCAAAAAGGTGAGTATTACGGACGTATTACCAAGCCGGTGGCTTATATGATCTTGGCTAAGTTGGCGTTGAACGCAGAGGTTTATGCGGACGACAATTGGACGGACGGCAATCGTCCGGCTGGAAAGAACATCAAGTTTACCGTTGACGGTAAAGAGATGAACGCTTGGGAAGCTACGATCGCTTATGTGGATAAGCTGGAGGCTTTGGGCTATAAATTGCAGGGAAACTTCTCGGAGAATTTCGCCGTAGCGAACGAGACCTCGGTTGAGAATATTTTCACGGTTCCTATGGACCCGGTCGCTTATCCGGACGCTAAGGACTACAATTTGGTACGTACCCGCCATTATGATCATGCAACCGCTTACGGCCAATCCGGATGGAATGGCTCTTGCGCTACGGTGAAGGCGATGAACGTGTTTAAGTTCGGTACGGCGGATGAGGATCCTCGTTGTAAGCTTACTTATTTTACGGGCGAGGTAACCGGTCCGGACGGAAAGACGATCTATACGGAATGGGACGGACAGAAAGTGCCTTTGAAATATGAGCCGAACGCCCCGAAGGTATATATGGATGCCTCCGATGGTTTGTTGGTGAAGACCGCCGGAGCTCGTATGGCTAAATATGAGTTCGACCAGAATGCTCAGGATGGTGGAAACTTGCATGGAAATGACTGCGTGATCTTCCGTTTCGCCGACGCGTTGCTGATGAAAGCGGAAGCCAAGATTCGTCTGGGACAGAATGGAGACGATGAGGTGAACCAAGTTCGTAACCGTGTAGGCGCCAAACCGCTACAAAACGTAACGCTGGATACGCTATTAGACGAGCGTATGCTTGAATTAGCTTGGGAAGGCGTACGCCGGCAGGATTTGATCCGTTTCGGTAAGTTTACCGAGGCTACGGTAGACCGTTATGTAGGCGTGAAACATTCCGCCAGCTCACTGGATTATCAAGAGGATAAGACGGGATATACAACGGTATTCTCCATCTATGCCGATATCCTTAGCCTGAATCCTAACTTGACACAGAATCCGGGATATTAATACGATTCATTTTAATCTTTAAGGCTTTATAAGGGGGCTGTCCGTTATTGGGCAGCCCTTTCTTCTTTTTGCTTGATTTTCCCTAGTATCTTCGGGAATTTCCATATAAATAACAACGTACAGCAAATAGCGGCCGTGGCATCCGATACGGCTTCTGCCGCGTATACGCCGGTTACCCCCATAAAATGAGGTAATAGTAATGCCAAAGGAATCAAGAGGATTACTTTACGAAGCAAGGCGATAAAGATAGATATCTTAGCTTGTCCCAACGCTACGAACATATTCTGGCAAGCTCGTTGTAAGCCAAAAATCGTCATACCCGCCAAGAAGATGGGCATGACCCAACGGACGGTATCGATCAACTCCTTGTCGCTTGTAAAAGCGGAGGCTACGGTTGAGGGGAATAAGATCATGAATAGCATGAGTATCAAGTTGAAAGAGAACATAACGATTAGCACGATACGAAAACAATCTTTTACCCGCTGTTTGTCTCCATGTCCGTAATTATAGCTTATGATCGGTACGAATCCTTGGGCAAAACCGGTCAGCGGTACGCTAGCGAATTGCATGGCACTCTGTAAGATAGCCAATGCGCTCACATAGATATCGCCAAAATTTTTCAAACTACTATTCAAGACGAAACCCACCAGACTCTCCGTGCTGGCCATGATGAACGGAGAAATTCCCAAAGCGAACATCGAGAGTACGATTCTTCGGTCCAGTCTCATATACCGCCTTTCCAAAGGCAAGGAGGCACGTCTTGAGAAAAGGAAGCTCAATACCCATATGGCACTGCAAGCTTGCGATAGGATCGTGGCGAGCGCGGCGCCTTTTACCCCCATATCCAACCAGAAAATGAAGATAGGGTCTAATACGATATTCAATAAAGCCCCGATCAAAACCGAGCACATAGCGATAGACGGACGCCCTTGTGCGTTGATAAAGGCATTCAAGCCCGTGGATATCTCGACAAACAGAGTGCCCAGTAAATAAATAGAGAGATAATCCACCGCATATCCTAACGTATATTTTGATGCTCCTGTAAAAAGCAGGATCGGTTCCATGAAGGTATAGGTGATGAGGGAAGTGAATATAGTAAATAGGATAAGCAATATAAATCCATTTCCCACTATTTTTCCGGCCCGTTCCCGGTCGCCCTGCCCGAGAGCGATAGCCGCTAACGGCGAACCGCCCGCTCCCACGATAGCGGAGAAAGAGGAGATTAAGATCACGATGGAGGTGGTCACCCCTATACCGGCCAAAGCGTTTGTCCCGATCTCGGGAATATGCCCGATATAGATACGATCTACGATATTGTAAAGTAAGTTGACAAATTGGGCCGCTACCGCCGGAAGCGCCATTTTGAAAACCAGCGGTAGCATACGTTCCGTACCTAGCCTAGCCTCGTATTTGTTCTTCATATTCAATCGGGATTTCAATTAAAATGGCTGCAAAGTTACAAGAACTTGTTGGATTATATAATCGAGTTCCATAAATTACCAGTTAATAAAAAACACTTAATATCTACCACATCTACAATTCCTTCTTATATGCCTTATAAATAAACATCTTATATAGTGGTTGTAGATAGAAAATATCTACAATTATCATTCTTTATCTACCATGTTTTGATAGAAAACGCAAGAAACCAAATTATCGTTTAGGTTCGTGTGTCGTAGTGCCTATATATGTAAAAGTAGTTTCTATTAGGGAAAACAAAAGTTTCGTGCTGAAGAAACTTTTGTTTCTATATATGGAAACAAAAGTTTTCTGATTGATAAACTTTTGTTTTTTACCATAAAAAACTGCAAATGCTTATATGCTAATATTTTAAATACATAATATAACTAGTAGATACATAGTGTGCCGCATCTCCCTGCTGGCTGATCGTATCTCAAAATCACTATTGAAAAACAAATATTTTAGTGGTATTTATAAAATAAATTTTATAACTTGCGTTTAAGTTGTAAACTGTAATCTAAATGAAGAGAACACTAGGACTGACTTTGCTACTTTTCGCTACCCTTTTTTCTTGTATGCGCCAAGAAAAACCATTACCTGCGGAATTATCTCGTGCGGAATCTGTGATGTGGGAGCATCCGGATAGCGCATTATCTATATTACGTTCTATGCCTCAATCATCACTCTCTAGCGGAAAGAACTATGCTACTTGGGCGCTATTGTTGGCACAAGCCCGGGATAAGGTATATGGTAAACGCCTTCCGGATTCGTTGAATATCCCTTCCTCGGATAAGTTGGTTCAAGATGCGATGGATTATTTCGAGAAAGAGGATGACTTGAAAAGGATGGCGCAAGCGTATTATTATAAGGGACAATTATTGGAGGATCAGAAAAAGTTAACGGAAGCGATACCTCTCTTTTTAAAGTCTAAAGATATAATGACAAGGTTGGATGAGCCGCTTTTTACTTATCTGATCTGCCAATCATTGGGAAATACGTATCGTTATCAAGATCTTTATGAAGAATCGTTGGTACAATTAAAGGATGCTTATCAATACGCATTACGATCAGGAAATGGAGAACGGATATCTTATGCTCTATCGGAGCTGGGAAGAACTTATGTACATATAAATGAGATGGATAGTGCCTTATTCTATTTTGGTAAATCATTGGAAAATGCTAAAAGATTAGGAAATTTAGAACTTGAAGCTATGGCTATGGGAGAATTGGGGTTTGTCTATGGGAAACTGAGACTGTATGAAAATGCTTTACAATATATAAGAAAAGAGGTCGATATAAAACAAGAAATATCATGTAGAGAATTACCTCAAGCTTATTATGGGCTAGGTTATGTTTTTTTCGATGCTGGTCAGTTAGATTCATCGAAAGTGTATTTTCTTAAATCATTAGAAACAGATAACTTGTATACGATAAAAGGAGCCTATGACTTTTTATCTAAAATAGAGGAAGAGCAAAATAAATATACAGATGCCATATATTACAATAAACAATACCGTATTTATTCTGATTCGATATATGTATTGACTCATACATATGATCTGGCTGAACTTCAAGCAAGATATGATCATGAGAGATTGTTGAACATAAATAACCAGCTAAAACTAGAAAAAACGAATCAAGAGATAATCGGCTTGTTTGTCACTGCGGTTCTGTTGATTCTTATAATAGTCTATCAATATCGTGTATTGCGGAAGGAAAAATCTTTAGCGCATGCTAGAGAGCAAATACGAATTTACAAGGAATCGATAAGAGAGAATGAGAATCGTATAAAAGAAAATGAGCAATTGATCGCCACGTTAAATAATAAACAGCAGGAAATCGATGAGATTGTTTCAGAGAATAAAAGTTTATTGGATCAAAATGCGGAGTCCCATAAAGAGATAGAGAAATATGAAGAGCTACTGAAATCCTCATATAAGAAACTAGATGAGCAATTACCTTATTTCGATAAATTGAAAGACCTAAAAGAGCATCCTAAATATCTGAAGGATGCAGATTGGTCATTAATCATAAACTGGACAAACTTGCAATACCATCAGTTCTATACACGGTTAGAGAAAGATTTCCCTGATTTCTCCGAATTAGATAAGCGATATTGCTGCTTGATCAAGATGGGGTTCAGTTCTTCCCAAATAGCTGTTTTTGCGAACTCTCTCCCCGAGTCTGTATCCAAACAGAAACAGCGAATCAAACAGCGAATCAAAAAAAGCAAACGAATGCCTTCCGACGTAAGTCTTTTGCTAGATCAATACCTCAAAGAGTACTAAAAACAGGGGATGTCCATATGTTTGTTTTTAATATATTGATTATCAGTGGTGTCAAGTCTTGATTTGTCCATGTGTGTTCCTTGACTATGTATGAAAATGAGTCTACATTTGTGCTAGACTTTTATACAAAAGATATGCGATTATACTCCATTATAATTCCTGTTTATAACAGGC
>ERZ791925.1681-NODE-1681-length-10399-cov-2.266725_pt1 | contig 10399 bp, 8 predicted proteins | sample MGYA00510132_ERZ791925 | MGnify/ENA primary metagenome ERZ791925 (study PRJEB30046, sample SAMN00792075) | human gut metagenome | study: EMG produced TPA metagenomics assembly of the A metagenome-wide association study of gut microbiota in type 2...
TTGTGCACTCATTATTCCGAATATTTATCTTAAAGTGAATAGATTTGAATTGTGCCGCAAAAGTACAAAACTTATTTACAATAACCTCTTTATATTTGGAAAACTTTCTATATTTGCAACCGCAATGATGAAGTATTTACTCTATTTCTTCGTATTGGTAAGTGTATTTCTGACTTCGGGTTCTTCATCAACTCCCGAGAACCAACAGAAATACAAGGATATTTACACCATGTACTCTCCGAATGAAGACAAGACGGAATACAATATCCCCCAAACAGATATCGAACGATACGAAAAAAAGCTATACAACGGAAAACAAAGCTATAAGATGGAAGATGGCTATATCAAGGCTTCTTCACTATTCCGCAGCACCTCCACATCAAAAAACTCAAGGACAAACCTATCCTCATCCGCGGAAAGGATCGTACGGTTTATAAAAACTCAATATCCTAAAGAAAGACAAACATTCATTTCATTTTGTATAAATCCCCTTAAATTCTCCTATGGGTACTATATCTATACCCTAAGACGTATTCTCATTTAAACTCTCTTTCCCCCTTATTTCCATCAAAAAAGTAGAAGATAGCACTTTAATGTCTGCTTTCTCACTATTCTTATTTTCTAGATTTCTCAAAGGGAACAGAATAAACATCTATTTTGTTTTCTTATTGGGTCATATAGGATAGTTCTTATCAATTAATAATCAATCTAAAATGGAATTTTTATTAGACTTCATCTTACATATCGATCAGCATATGATCGAGATCGTACAAGAATATCATACTTGGGCCTACGCGATATTATTCCTAATCATTTTTTGTGAAACGGGATTGGTAGTCACCCCATTCTTGCCCGGGGATTCCCTCTTGTTCGTCGCCGGAGCGATAACAGCGTTACCCGGTATGCCTTTAGAGATAAATCTCTTAGCCTTGATATTATTCGCGGCGGCAGTATTGGGAGACTCCTGTAATTATATGATAGGTCATTTTTTCGGTCGTAAACTATTTAACAATCCCAACTCCAAGATATTCAAGAAAAGCCATTTGGATAAAACGCATGAGTTCTACAAAAAATATGGAGGCAAAACCATAATCATCGCCCGATTCGTACCGATTGTCCGTACTTTCGCTCCCTTTGTAGCCGGAATGGGTAAAATGCACTATTACTATTTCATGATCTACAACCTGATAGGCGGCGCTTTCTGGGTACTGCTTTTCTGCTATACGGGATACTTTTTCGGAGATCTTCCTTTCGTACAGCAGAACCTCAAGATATTGATCATAGCAATTATATTCATATCCATACTTCCTGCCGTAATAGAGGTAGTACGGGCAAAACTAAAAGCACGGAAACAGAGATAAAGTTCCGCCAAACGTATTACCATCTATAACCCACGCCCCATCTCTGATAGCGGAGTACCACGCATACGATTACAGGGGCTATTATCGGAGTTGGTGCGACCAAACGTTTCTCAGCCGTTCGTTGGGGAGTAACTCAAAGCTTGATGGCTGCATGGGTTCTTACGATCCCGGGAAGTGGGCTTTTAGCGGCTGGCATTTATTATACGGCTTCCCTTCTTTTCATTTAAATCAAAGGAAAAAGTCACCTAGCTTCATTGGGCAAGTATGTTAAGTTACTTTGGCATTTCACTTAAGTTACTTGCCCGATGAAGCTAGCTGTCCCGTATCAACCACCTAACTCCACCAATGAATTATCTATACAGCACTCCTAAACTTTTCAAGAAAGCTCTTATTTATGGAGAAAAGAGAACTTTAGCATCTTACCGGAATAAGCCGGGAGTTTCACTTGATAAGGATAAGCGTCTGTTAGCGTACTGATAGTCGTTTCCCCGGTTAACAAGTCGGTCAATTCAGCCGGTTTGTTATCCTCAAAATCAAGAGCCTTGAATGCCTCGACCGGGATATTTACCCATACACATTGATCGGCATGGTCGAAATTCACGACCACCAGAAGCACCTCATTCTTCCATTTGCGCAAGAACGCATACTGACGGTTCGGATTGAAATAAGGATTACCGGAGTTCGCGTACATCAAATCATAAAACGCTCCCTCGACAATAACCGGCTCGGATCGTACCACATTCAATAACTTAGCGTACATCTCACGCAACGAGCGTTCTGCCGGCGTTAATTTAGCCCCATCAAAGAGTCCATTATTATTCCAGTTTCGCAAACTCTCGACGCTCCAATAATCGAAGATGGTCGTACGGCCATCACGTCCACTGAAACCTTCCGCGTCCATTCCTCTTTCGCCAAGTTCCTGACCACTATAGATCATAACCGGATTCGTATTCATGGCAGCGGAGACAATCATGCCCGGAATACCCGGACGAGCATCCCCCGCAAAGAAATCAGAAGCGACACGCTGTTCATCGTGATTCTCCAAGAAATTCAACATATTTTTCTGGATTCCCTCCAACGATTGCCAACAATGCGATATATTACTAGCCGGAGCCTGTCCGCACATCACCGCACGAACCGTATCATAAAGACCAACCTTGTCATACAAATAATCAAAGTGTCCCGTATAAATATAATTCCTATACTCATCCGGATTATACACCTCCGCTATAAAGATCACATCACGCACCTTCTTCACCTGAGGAATCACCCAGTTCCAAAACTCTACCGGGACCATCTCAGCCATATCACAACGAAAACCATCCACCCCCTTATCAGCCCAGAACAACAAGATCTCCAACATTTTCTCCCACGTATTGGGAATGGTATTGAAATGGCAAGCACCACCGTGCATATAATCCACGCCGTAGTTCAGCTTCACCGTCTCATACCAATCGTTCTGGCTTGGATAGGCATCGAAATGATTGTTACCGGTCACCTTCGCCGGAAACTCACTATAGGCAAAATCCTCCTCACGCTGCGGATCAAAACGAAGCGTCAAGGTCTGCCCCGGAAGATAATAAAAGTTATTATTCACATCAAAAGCCTTGGACACATTATCCGTTTGACCTAAGTCCTCCACGAAAGGTTCCCGTGCGTCCGAGAAATATTGACGTGCCACATGGTTGGGTACAAAATCGATAATAACCTTCATCCCAGCCTCATGCGTACGTTTCACCAAATCCTCGAACTCACTCATACGGTTCTGGATATTATCCGCCAAATCCGGATCTATATCATAGTAATCTTTTATAGCATATGGAGATCCGGCCTTACCTTTTACTACGGCAGAATGGTCTTTCCGGATGCCAAACATGGTGTAATCGGTTTTTGTAGCGTGCTCTATCACCCCTGTATACCATACATGAGTAACACCTAGTTCTTTGATTTTGGATAAAGCCAAAGGAGTAAAAGCCGAAAACTTACCCACTCCATTCTCGGCTAAACTACCATTCATTACAGGAGATGGTCGCAGATTCCCAAACCAACGCGGGAATACCTGATAAATTACCATCTTGTTTTTTTGTTCCATTGCGTTCATCTATATATAAAGTTTTTGTGGGAAAGCGCTTTGTCCAGACAGACGATTTGTCACGGCATCAGGCCTTTCTTTCTTGCCGCGATCGCTTTCACCAAGGTTTCATATTTATTCTCATCCAACACTTTCTCAAAGCAACGGGCAGCGGCGGAATAGCCAATCACGTCTACATTCTCAAGATCGAATGTCTTATATAAGCCAAACTCCTCCGCCTCTATTAAGACATCACACATCTCTCGATCCTCCAGCGTATTTGCCCGGAACATATAATGATAAGAGCGCTCGGCGATATGGAATATGGTCTGCTTATATTTTTGCGGGATCAACGGGCTTACGTTCACCCCGATAATACGCTCACATTCCTCACGGATGATGGAGACCGGAAAGTTGTGAAATAATCCTCCATCCACATAATGAACGCCATTGATGACTACAGGACTGAAAATAATCGGGATACTACAAGAAGCTGTCACCGCCTCAACAATAGGACCACTCCTAAATTCATGGCTTTCGCCATTATCCAAATCAGTCGCGACAATCACCATCGGAATCTGCAAGTCCTCGATGTTCTTGGTCCGCAAGTGTCGCCTCAAGAAATAACGAAAGCGCTTACTATCGAACAAACCCGCCTTCGGAATCTGCAACTGGGCGAATTCCGAGAACTCACGTCCGGTAAAAAGTTCTTGGATCTCCGCCGCCGAATAGCCATCGGCAAACAAGGTGCCCATTAAGGATCCGACACTGGTACCGGCTATGATATCCGGCTTCAGCCCGCATTCCTCCATCATCCGGAATACTCCGATATGCGCAAAACCTTTCGCTCCGCCTCCGCTAAGCGCCAAGCCCAACCTATAGGGTTTATGGTTTGTCTCTTCTGCCATTTATTTCTTATCTCTTAATCAAGTGACAAATATGCTGTTTTTTTTAATTACAAACATTATTATTAGGGAAAAAGTTTCCATCCTCTTTTATTTTTGCTACATTTACACGGAAAGTAAAGGTGTTGTCACATTGCTTTCTAAGTATAACATTAAATCTACCATGTTATGATTACGAGTATTTTCTGGATTATCCCGTTAGCGTCTGTCCTAGCGCTAGCATTTGCCTGGTACTTCTTCAGGCAGATGATGAAAGAGAGTGAAGGAACTGAGTTGATGAAAAAGATCGCCTCCTTTGTGCGTGAAGGGGCGATGTCGTATCTGAAACAGCAATACAAAGTAGTCGCCTCGGTTTTCGTTGTCCTAGTAATCTTATTCTCTATTATGGCCTATGGCTTCCATGTTCAAAACGAATGGGTTCCGATCGCCTTCCTGACAGGAGGTTTCTTTTCCGGATTAGCGGGTTTCTTAGGCATGAAGACAGCGACTTATGCCTCGGCCCGTACGGCGAACGCGGCCCGCACTTCCTTGAACAAAGGCTTACAAGTCGCTTTTCGAAGCGGGGCGGTCATGGGCTTAGTCGTTGTAGGACTTGGATTGCTGGATATCTCATTCTGGTATATCCTGTTAAATGCTTTCATCCCAGACGAGGCTTTGGACCCGACCCATAAACTCACCATTATCACGACAACCATGCTTACATTCGGAATGGGTGCCTCCACGCAAGCCTTGTTCGCACGTGTGGGAGGAGGAATCTATACGAAAGCCGCCGATGTCGGAGCGGATTTAGTAGGTAAAGTTGAGGCTGGGATCCCGGAGGATGATCCTCGTAACCCGGCGACAATCGCCGATAACGTAGGCGACAATGTAGGTGACGTCGCCGGTATGGGAGCCGACCTATATGAATCTTATTGCGGTTCTATCCTAGCGACCGCCGCATTGGGAGCCGCCGCGTTCGTTTCTTCCGGAAGCGTAGAATTACAATATAAGGCGGTTGTCGCCCCAATGCTTATCGCCGCTGTCGGTATCATTTTATCTATTATTGGTATTTTCGCCGTCCGTACGAATGAGAACGCGACGATCAAGCAACTATTGAAAGCCTTAGCCATAGGAACGAACTTGAGTTCCGTATTGATCGCTATCTCCACGTTCGGGATTCTTTATGTATTAGGCATGGAGAATTGGTTCTGGATCGGTTGTTCCGTGATCGTAGGTCTGCTAGTCGGAATCGTGATCGGGCAGGCGACGGAATATTATACCTCCCAATCCTATAAACCGACCCGGCTCGTCTCCGAAGCGGGACTGACTGGGCCGGCAACGGTTATTATCTCCGGTCTCGGACTAGGTATGCTCTCTACGGCCATCCCGGTACTTGCCGTCGTGGTCGGTATTATTTGTTCCTTCTTGTTCGCCTCCGGATTCGACTTCACGAACGTGGGCATGGGATTATACGGAATCGGTATAGCGGCCGTAGGTATGCTATCGACCTTAGGTATTACGTTGGCTACAGACGCTTACGGTCCCATAGCGGATAATGCCGGAGGCAACGCCGAGATGTGCAACCTAGGGAAAGAAGTCCGCAAGCGTACAGACGCATTGGATTCATTAGGAAATACGACTGCCGCTACAGGTAAAGGTTTCGCTATCGGTTCCGCCGCGTTAACCGGCTTGGCTCTGTTGGCCTCTTATGTAGAAGAGATCAAGATCGGTTTGCTCCGTTTAGGAGAGACCGTCCTGAACTTTACCGATGGCAGGAGTATCGAAATATCTAAAGCCTCATTCTCGGACTTTATGGTATATTATGATGTTACCTTAATGAATCCTAAGGTTTTAGCCGGAATGTTCCTAGGTTCCATGATGGCATTCATGTTCTGTGGCCTTACGATGAACGCTGTAGGGCGTGCGGCCGGGCACATGGTGGAGGAAGTTCGCCGTCAGTTCAAGGAAATCAAGGGTATTCTGACTGGAGAGGCACAACCGGATTATGCCCGTTGCGTTGAGATCTCGACGAAGGGAGCGCAACACGAAATGGTACTTCCCTCCGTTTTAGCTATTATCGCCCCCATCTTAACCGGACTCATATTTGGTGTGACAGGCGTTGTCGGACTATTGATCGGTGGATTAAGCACAGGCTTCGTATTAGCCGTATTCATGGCGAATGCCGGAGGAGCATGGGATAACGCAAAGAAATTCATCGAGGAAGGAAACCACGGCGGCAAGGGTAGCGAGGCGCATAAGGCAACCGTTGTCGGCGATACGGTCGGCGATCCGTTCAAAGACACTTCCGGCCCGAGTTTGAATATCCTTATCAAGCTGATGAGCATGGTAGCGATCGTGATGGCGGGATTGACGGTGGCTTGGAGTTTGTTTTAATAGTTGACCGTTAGTAGTTGGCAATTGACAGTTAGAGAAGTAAATTGACAAATTAATAGAGAAAACTAAATAATTGTCAATTGCCAACTGTCAATTGTCAACTGTTTTGTATTTTTGCGTCGTAAAAACATAAAACAATTCAACAATGTCAATCTCACGCTTTAATGCTGTGGAGAAGGCATCCAACCGAAAGGCCGTGGAAGCCGTTACTCCCGAACACAAAGTATCTGAGTACTATGGCGAGAATGTCTTCAACCGGAAGGCGATGCAAAAATATCTCTCCAAGGAAACGTACAAAGCCTTGACCCACGCCATTGACAATGGCACACCTATCGACCGGGAAATCGCCAATCATGTGGCAGCCGGCATGCGTATGTGGGCACTGGAAAAAGGAGTCACTCATTACACCCACTGGTTTCAACCGCTTACCGATGGCACCGCCGAGAAGCACGACGCTTTTGTAGAACACGATGGCAACGGCGGCATGATCGAGGAGTTCAGCGGCAAGTTGCTCGTCCAGCAAGAACCGGACGCTTCCAGTTTCCCGAACGGTGGACTTCGCAATACCTTCGAGGCCCGCGGCTACTCCGCTTGGGACCCTTCCTCTCCCGCTTTTATCGTAGATGACACACTTTGTATCCCAACCGTATTTATCGCTTATACCGGTGAAGCGCTGGATTATAAGACCCCGCTGATCCGCTCTATCGAAGTATTGGGAGAAGCCGCCAAAGACGTATATCAGTATTTCGATGAGGATGTCAATAAGATAATTACTTACCTTGGTTGGGAACAGGAATATTTCCTTGTTGACGAGGACTTGTATTCCGCCCGTCCGGACCTCTCACTCACCGAGCGTACCTTGCTAGGACATGAGAGCGCGAAGAACCAACAATTAGACGACCATTATTTTGGCGCTATCCCCTCTCGTGTACAAGAATTCATGAAAGACTTGGAAACCGAATGCTATAAACTAGGCATCCCGGTAAAGACCCGCCATAACGAGGTAGCCCCCAATCAGTTCGAGCTAGCTCCTATTTACGAGGAATGCAACCTTGCCAACGACCATAACCAATTATTGATGTCGGTCATGAAACGTGTCTCCCGCCGTCATAATTTCCGTGTATTATTGCACGAGAAGCCATTTAACGGGGTAAACGGTTCCGGTAAACACTGTAACTGGTCTATGGGAACAGACAAGGGGGTAAACTTATTCTCTCCGGGTAAAGACCGTGAGGACAACCTGCGCTTCATCACCTTCGTGGTGAACACCATCATGGCCGTTTATAAATACAACGCTTTATTAAAAGCGAGTATCGCTTCCGCCACGAACGCACACCGCCTAGGCGCGAACGAGGCACCTCCCGCTATCATCTCCACTTTCCTCGGAACGCAAATCAGTGATATCTTGGATAAGTTCGAGAATAGCTCTATCGAGGACGCTATCGAGGTAGACGATAAAAAGGGCTTGCATCTTGGCTTCGGGCAGATCCCCGAACTGCTGTTGGACAATACGGATCGTAACCGTACCTCTCCTTTCGCCTTCACCGGAAACCGTTTTGAGTTCCGTGCCCCGGGCTCTTCCGTGAACTGCGGATCGGCCATGTTAGCGTTGAACTCCGCCGTAGCCTATCAATTGCAACAATTCAAGAAGGACGTAGAGGCTTTGCAAGCGGAAGGAAAAAGCAAGGAAGTAGCGATCTTCAAGGTGCTGAAAGCCTATATCAAGGAAACTAAGCCGATCCGCTTCGATGGAAACGGTTATTCGGACGAATGGAAAGAGGAAGCTGCCAAGCGAGGTCTGGATTGCCAAAACAGTGTTCCCTTGCAATATGACGCTTATCTTAAACCGGAGTCGATCGAGATGTTCACGTCTACCGGCGTACTTACCCAGAAAGAATTGGAAGCGCGTAATGAGGTAAAATGGGAAGTCTATATCAAAAAGGTACAGATCGAGGCTCGGGTATTAGGGGATTTATCCTTGAACCATATCATCCCGGTAGCCGTTCGCTACCAGAGCGTATTGCTGGATAATATAGCGAAGTTGAAAGAGACATTCGGCGATGACCCGGAATTCCGCGATATGTCGGAAGAGCCCCGTCGCTTGGTTCGTAAGATAGCCGGGCATATCTGTGCCGTGACCAAGAAAGTGGATGAGATGGTAGAGGCCCGCAAGAAAGCGAACCGCTTGACCGATATGCGGGAAAAGGCGATCGCTTACCACGACTCGGTAGCCCCTTATTTGGATGAGATCCGTGACCATATCGACGATCTGGAGCTGATGGTGGACAACCAGATGTGGCCGTTGCCAAAGTATAGGGAACTCCTGTTTATCCGATAAAAAACACCAGTACTGGCGTTGCCTTGCGCCAGTATCGGCATAGCCTCACACTGATATAGGCGCAGCCTTATACCGATACTGGCATAAGGCTACGCCTATACTCCCGTTTACCACTTCACATAAGAAGCATTCATCAAGAAGTCATAATCATGTTTCATCGCTTGCAGCGGTGTCATATTATAACGCTCTTGCTCAATGAAGTAATCCTCTAATCCGGCTTTCTCCGCCACAGCGAATAAGGATTTGAAGTCTACGATTCCGGCGCCCATCTCCGTGCTGCCCTTTCCATCCGCGTTCGCGTCTTTCAAGTGCCAGTTGGCGAAACGACCGGGATAACGGTTCACGTAATCATGACATTTAAAACCGCCATACACTAATTGAGCCGTATCGATCTGGAAAGTAACCAACCCCTTGTCCGTATTCTCGATCATCACGTCGAACGGGATCCTCCCTTCCAGCTCATGGAACTCATCCACATGGTTATGGAAAGCGAAACGCAACCCGTTCGCCTTCGCGATCTCACCACATTTATTAAATTGATCCGCTAAACGCTTCACGTCCGAAAGGCTCTTGATATCTTTGGAGGGATAACCCGCCTGAACAATCCATTTACAACCTACCTCTGCCGTATCGGCGGCATTCTTTTTCCAGAAGTCCCATCCTTTGGTATCACCCTCCGCCAGCAAACCGCTTCCGGTATGGGAACCTACCATACGGGCACCCAGATCCGCCAGATATTTCTTCATCTCGGCCGGGGATTTCCCGTAGAATTTGCCATCCCGGTAACCGGCGGCTTCCATCCGTTTATAACCGATATCCACCAAAGCCTTCATCGTACCGTCAAAATCCGTCTTCAAGTCGTCCCGGACACTATACAACTGTACACCTATCGCTTTCTCTTTCTTAGCCAAGATAGAGGCAAAGCCGTTCGGTACTACACTCAGCGCAGCCACAGCGGCACCCGCTTTCAAAAAATTCCGTCTCGTTATCATCATACTATTCTTTAAGATTAACGTCGCTAAAGGTAGCAAAATTATTTCTACTTTCGCGCACATTTAAACAAACGATCATGCAAGGAACAAAAAATCTGACCGAAGGGGTCATCTCCCGGCAACTATTCAATCTGGCGATGCCGATCATGGGTACCTCATTTATCCAAATGGCCTATAGCATCACCGACATGGCTTGGGTAGGCCGATTGGGAAGCGAGGCCGTAGCCGCTATCGGCGCCGTTGGTATCCTTACTTGGATGACGAACTCGATCTCTTACTTGAATAAAGTAGGCTCGGAGGTGAGTGTCGGGCAAAGTATCGGGGCGCAAAACGTGGAAGATGCCCGAGGATTCGCTTCC
>ERZ791925.1713-NODE-1713-length-10261-cov-2.577405_pt1 | contig 10261 bp, 5 predicted proteins | sample MGYA00510132_ERZ791925 | MGnify/ENA primary metagenome ERZ791925 (study PRJEB30046, sample SAMN00792075) | human gut metagenome | study: EMG produced TPA metagenomics assembly of the A metagenome-wide association study of gut microbiota in type 2...
CTTCTCAAATAATTCGCTAAAAGTTTATTTCTCAATCGGTTAAGTCTAACTGACAAAAATCTAAAATAGATAATATAAACTCTTTGATTGCATCCATAAAATAATTATGAGAATGCCCCCTAAAAACCTAGAATAATATTATGATTGCCAATATAAAGAATATCTTGTATTCTTTTTTCATACGAACAACTGTCCCTAAAAATTACCATATAGGATGACAAATAAAAAGAATCTATGCTTTCCCATTCATCTTCTATTGAAAATAGTTTATCATTTGTGCAAAAACCATTCTTAAGTTTATAATAAAAACCTTCATCGTTTATTATAAACGAGTCGACAGTTTATTATAAACTTTCATATAGCATTTAAGCACTTCCGGACTGAATTTATGCAACAAAAAAGGCTGCAAAACTCCTAAAAGTTTGCAGCCTTAAGCTCTTTGTCGGGTTATTTATACCCTAATCCTCATAAGGATCACCTAGATGTTTTGTTATAATCTTATACTGTTTCATCGTCAGATAGCGATGATTGTAGGGCAGATACCCTGTCGGCATAAGTTCTTTGACCAACGGGTTACAACCTTTAATCCATCGGCTGAGACAACGTACCGCGTTCTTGCTGGTAGTACATCCGGGGAAGTACATCACGGCAAGTTCGGCAAAAGCTAAGATTTTTCTCATTTCACTTTTAAGTTTTAAATTGTAGTTTTATTGTTGTTATTATACCTACAAATATACAACATAAAAAAGCGTTTGTCAAGTCATTCGGGCTGTTGAAGATTAACGAAGCGTAAAATTAATAATATTCTATTGATAACCAACAAATTACACATTAATTATTTATTCATATACAGCGTCAATAAAGTTCAATAATTCATAGTTGTTCTACAAATTCCAATGCCCTACTACCTAACCCTTATATCAATCCGGCCGTAACAAGGCAATACTTCCAAAGTTTTACAATAATTCCCCCATGCTATCTCAGGATAATCCCAACGATTATTAGCATATAATATCAATTGTTCATTGGCACACTTGTTTATACGGCAAGCCACTGAAGCATCCTGAGAAATAACTGATAATTGATGCTCACCTTCTGCCCCAGTAGAAAGTGAATAATAATAAATATTTTCTTTCATACCTTTTGCCATTTGAGTTAATGGTTCCTTACAATTCGCACCGGCGTCAGCCCAATAGTAATAATTGTGCGTATCAACCTGCCAGGACTGAACAGGTTTCTCACCATATCCCTTTTGCTGCGATTCGTAAAGCGAGGCCTCACCCTCATTTCCTGCAAATGCTCCTACAGGATAATAATTCCAGTACCCTTTGCGCCTCCAATTTAACTGATGTATACTATGAGGTAAATAGAAAGATAATCCTGTTTCACGTAAGAATCCGTTAGGAACACCCTCTGTCCGATAGTTTATAGACAATTCACCAGCCGAGGTTACTTTTATATCAAAATCAACATTCACTTCCCGATAAGTCCCGGTAAGAGAAATACAGACCTCGTCCTTTTGTTGACTGTAATCAAAAGATTTCTTTTTCCAATCAATATCAGAAGTGGCAAAATGGTTAGCCGTTTTACGTACTTCAGCCCCTGTCAAGTGGTTCAAATTCACATACAAGTTCAAGAACGGACCTTTTTCAATAATTACTTCCCCTCCTACTGTTGCATTGACAATCAATCCGGTTTCTTTATCGAAAGGTATTTCAAAACCATTACCATGTACAATCACTTTGTCACCTTCATCTGTTACGGATAAATTTTGTCCGGCGAGCAAGGAAGGGTAAATTATCTTTTCCGTTCCCAATACAAAACGATACACATCAATCAACTCATTAGCAGCGGTAAAAAACTCGACCTGCAAAGTTTCTCCATTCTCCCATTGCTCAACGGGAATGACTATCATACCTTTCGTATGAGGTGCGACCGGTTGCAATTCCAAAGATTTTGTCACACCTCTATAAGTGTAGGTAGCATGAATTTCATTCAAATTTGTATGGTCAAATCGGTTATGTATAGTCAACATCAATTTTTGTCCGGTAGTAAATGAAAGATTATCCTCCACAAGTAACCGAACAGGTGAATAAGCCTTTTTAGTTGACCAGAACTCCGGTTTTTGCCGACGCCATACATCAACAATCCCCCATTCACCATATCCCACACAATTTCCTTGATAATCCAGCGGCTTGGCAGTACGTGCGAATTCTTTCCAGAATGAAGTCCCGAATTTAGGTTCCGGTAAGGAGAAAGTCTCATCCACATATCCCCAAATAGCACCTCCCAGACCTCCCGGAGCATTAAACAATCCACTCCACATCATATCAAGAGATTTCCCCCAAAATTCACGGATATTGGGATCAGTTTGTAATGTGGCATATGTATAGCAAGCCGGATGCGCCCATTCGTCAAATAAAGCCGGAATACCATGTCCCTGAAAATTACGGGTAGCCATTCCCCACTGCCCTACATTTCCATATACATTCTGATAATGCATACTTAAGATATCAAATATTTCTGCCTTTTTTTCTACAGCCGAACCCGGATAACTAAAAATAACAGGGCGAGTGGTATCAGTCGCCTTTATCCAATCCCAACATAACTGAAAATTACTTCCGTAAACACTTTCATTACCAATACTCCAAAACAGGATTGACGGATGGGAACGAAGACTCTTTACCATCTCCCGGCATTGACCCAAATAACGTTCGGCAAACGCCGGATCATTTTGCGACCTGCCGGGCTTATAATTCTTCTGACGATATGTATCTACAAAACAAACAGCCGTTTCACTTTCCACATAAATCCCATAACGGTCACAAAACTCCAGAAAACGTTCAGTAGGAGGATAATGCGAGGTACGGACAAAGTTCATATTAGCCTGTTTGAACAGCACCGCATCCAGACTATCCAGCTCTAAAGTAGTGGTACGCCCCAAAGTTGGATGAATATCATGGCGGCAAGCACCGCGCAATTTCACCTGATGACCGTTGACCAGCATACGGTCTTTTATAATCTTGACTTCACGAAAACCAATATTGCGACTAAACCGAGAGGTTTCTTGCCCATTCTGAAAAACAATTATTTCCAGTTCATACAAATTTGGATGTTCCGCATCCCATTTAAGCGGATTTTTAACAGGTAACGAAAAAATATTTTGTCCGTCCGACAATGCAAAACGGGACTGCGACAATGGTACATATTTTCCGGACTTATCTTTCAAACGCAACTCCATTTCCGTGCTTTCCTGCCCGGAGAACTTGCAAAAGAAACGTAAATCTGCATCTTGATATAAAGAATCAAGATGAGTCTCCACACCTATGTCATATAAATGGGATTCGGGCAATGCAAATAAGGTTACGTCACGAAGAATACCACCTATAGGATGATGAGCATATCCGGAAGCATACGAAATTTCGTCCAGCCGATCCACTACTGCCAGTTGTATCTCATTCTTCTTTCCGATGCGTACAAAAGAAGTAATATCCGTCTCCCAACGGGTAAAGCCACCATGATGTTCACGAACAAATTTTCCATTAACACTCAATCTGGCATGGCTATATACCCCATCAAACCGTAATATAAGCCGTTTGCCTGCATAATCAGCGGGTATCGTGAAATCTTTCTTATAAAAAAATGGTTTGTCATGTTCAATGGCAAAACCTTGCATAGCTGCCTCACCGGGGACTTGAATACTTGTCCAGCGACTTTCGGGAGAGTATTTGAAATCCCAAGTTCCACTCAGCAGAAGCACCGGCCGGCAACTTCCCTCCAATCTGGTAGGCAATAAATAAGTCCGTTCGGTAAATGAAGAGGCAACAGAAGGTCTAATTGCTAAAAACAAAAATATACCTACCATTGCTAATGTCTTTTTCGTTTTCATGATATAACTAATTATTATCTAAAGTTTAAAACCGTCTGATATATATATTTTATACTTTCTGATTTGCCCCGGAGCACCTTTCTCTGCACGGGTAAATAACGGAAACCCGTAATTTTCTGTTTCTCACCCAAATCTATAACAATTTGGTGAGGATAAGAAATTTTATCGACAGTTTTCCAATAGGTAGACTCTTGTAAATCAAAAACTTTATCCGCTGTATAATTACCTTTTTCCGTCTCTTCGCTATCAGTATATATCACTTTCCATGATTCACGGCTGACAGGTTTGCCATCTGATCCTAAAATATAAACCTCCCATTTCCCATTCTGCACAAACGTAAGGACCGGAACGAACAATGAAAATGAAATTTTACCTATTGAAAAGATGTTTGATTATTTTTATGCCTATACATTCGTTATAGAAATAGATAACAATAACCAAATACTAAAAAATAACAGACTCTCTTTATCATATTTATTCTAAATAGTCAGTTTATAAAAACGGCAGATATTATAGTATTCCCTACAAATATCTGCCATTACGTTCTTATGTACTTTACAAAAGGCATTTCCTAATTAGCCGTTTGGTTCTCCTTTTCTTTCGGACGTTCTTGCTTGGCACTATCCCGGTACTTCATATAATCTTTAGTATTAAGCCGTGGAAATCCATCTTTTTTTAATTTCCGCCCTACTTCCTTTAATACTCGTACATTCTCCTCCAAAATCGATCCATCCGGACGAGGCCCTATATTCAGCAATAAGTTTGCATTTACTTTAGCACAATAGTCTAATAAGTCCATTACCTCTTTAGCCGATTTTTGGCGTTGCTTAGAACTACTATGATAAGCCCAGCCCAAAGTTTGTATCGGAATATTCAATTCTGCCGGCTTAGCTTTATTGTTCTGCCAAGAATAATCTGCAGCATCCTGAACCTTTTTAGGTAATCCTACACTCTTGAACACCGGTGCCAAAGAACCAAAGTGACGTTCTCCTGTAATAAAGTCCTCATTCCCATTTGCACCTGTTTTAAACACTACTAATGCATGAGGCTGTATTGCATGAATCATATCATATACTTCTTGTATATTGAACAGGTCCGAATATTGATAAACCCCTCCGACTGTGTCAAACCAAAAACCCGCTATAGGACCATACATCGTACAAAGTTCCATAATCTGTGTTTTTGCAAAGTTCATATAATGTTTAAAGTCTTCCGGCTTAGAATATTTATATTCCTCCGGAGTCTTCGCATAATGAGGACGTGCCGGGTCATACATCGTATTAGGAATATAGTAAGGATGATGCCAATCCAGCCCGACAGAATAATAAATAAATAAACCTAATCCTGCTTTCTTACAGGCAATGGACAGTTCCTTTAAGAAATCTCTTCCCGAAGGATACTTCACACTGTTATAGTCTGATGCTTTCGAATCCCATAATGCAAACCCATCATGATGCTTAATAACGAAAGTAATGTATTTCATATTTGCATCTAAAGCCAAATTCACATAATCCTGAGCATTAAACTTATCTCCTTTGAATTCCCGGGCTTTCTGTTCATATTCCTTAATGGGAATCCGGTTATTATACATTACCCACTCGCCTTGTCCGTATAAAGAAGCCGGCCCCCAATGTACAAATAATCCAAAACGGGCATCTTTAAACCATGACAAGGCAGCTTCTTTCGGAGATTTCTTATATTGTTTCTCATATCCTTTTAAGAAATAAGGCATTTCCCGCCATGTACTCTCTTGAGCACAGACTTCTGCCAATACGCCTAAAAGGCAAATAATAAATAAATTTATTCGAATCTTTTTCATATATATTTTTTATTTATACTCCAACCATGCAGTAGCGTTAGTATCAGAATCTGTCGAAAAGCGTATCCATCTTGCCTGAAATGGAGCTTTCAATTCATAAGCCAACTTCTCCCCAGGTTTTACAGTCAAAGTAGTATAATTCACCCATTTCCCATTACCTGTTGGGTCAATTTCTATGGTAAAGGTTACATCTTTTTGAGAACTATGTGACAAGGTTAAATTCTTCTTATCATAAAAGCCGATCAGATACGGATCGGACACCTCTCCTGCCTTTACTAAAGTGTTTTTCCAAGGACCGCCTTTGCCTGTCGGTTTGCCCATACTCCACAAATCATCAATAGCACCTGCCCATACGGCAGCTTTACCATCCTCCGACACGATGACATGTTCATTATCTTTATCCTTTTTAGGATCAATACCGGTCATCACTAACATTCCCCGGTAAGAAGCATAATCATTAATCCGGAAATTATGAGAAGCAATCGGACGAATCTTGGCATAACCATCCGCATTTTCAGCAGGTAGTTCATAGAAAGTACCATGACAATTAAATAAGTCACGTTCTGTAGCCACTTCGCGACAAATACGTACCACATCTTGTCCAATCAACTTAGTGTAATTTTCGTCTCCCAACGGTAAACGCCAACGTCTTTGTCTGTCGTCAACGATCAGAACCGATGATTCGTCAATAGTAACTACCTGATGAGGTATCGCAAATTTCTCACGAATAAAATCGGCAGTCTGAGTATCATCCTTACGCACCAATGTCAAAGTATCGCTCATCTCATAATACCCGTTTTCTATTACTTTACCGTTTTCAATATTGGAAGCTAATACACCTAAAGCTCTTCTATTCTTGCCAAGGCCGTATAACAATCCTCCAAGAGTATTTTCTTCCGATACTTTCGACAATCCGTTGAACATAGAAGAAGAGGCGGAAGAACGAGTATCAACAGTAGTATATACGAAACTTACAGACACATTACTTTCCTTGTCTATTTTCACACGAATCCATTCGCCCTGCTCTTCGGCAGCAAAAGGAAGATAAGCCGATTGTCCCGCTTTTACCTGCACAGCAGTCAGTTCCTTCCAAACATTATTTCCCTTCTGATCTATCTCAAATGTGAAAGTAATATCTTGCTTTCCGTCATTTTGCATCCAGCAACAACGTTGTTCCCAACCGGCAAACATATAAGGATCCGAATAAACATTTGCCTGTACATCTTCTTTTTCCCAGATTGCTCCATCTGCTGTTGCAGGGCCCAGCTCGTCAGGTTTAGTCAAAGACGTGAACCAAAGATTAGAATTGGATTGTCCCGGACCTTCTATATTTCCTTTTGCCTTACGTTTGTTTAAAAATTCTTTTTGGGCAGAATCATCGCAGCCAAACACCAATTCATCATTCCAACGGGCAAAGTCTCCAATTACTTTCAAATAACTTGAACGAGGACGAATACCGGCAGAGTTATCAGCAGTAAACAGTTTTGGGAAACGCCAGAACAGGCCGTGCATAGTCATCAGATAATCCGGTTGGTCATCTGTTCCTACATTACGGATACGTGGCCATTCGGTATTCCACCCGTGTGCACCATCATAAGAATGACTTGCTTTAGGCAAACGATAAAAGGTCCATCCTTTCTGCGAATCTCTTACTCCAAGTAGCACTGATTTATGATCCCAGCCTGTAGCCCAAATAGGATCCGTTTCCGGATTTGTGTTACCGTATATACCGCCGGGACCGGTCAATTCTACAAATTGATTACGACGCACGACTTTCCAGTCTTTGCCGTCCCATTCTGATAATGAACCGGATAACGCATCAAAATACTTCATAGCAGCGGCACTATTCTCTCCGTTATTAGAGAATACCATCACTCCTTGTCCTGAATACAATCCTTTACCATGCGCTCCCGGCAGTAATTCTACGGGTTTGGGGGTATTTTTAGCGTCTTTACGATACAGACGCCATGCTTCATTACTATCTTTATATAACTCTTTAGCTTTCAAAGTATTAACATCTACTTCATAGAAACCTTCTTCCATCGTGCCAATATAAATCTTATTGGCAGGATCTGTCAAATGACGAGCCGAACCGGTATATCGCCCCGGAGCCTCCTGCCAAGGTAAAACTCTGACATCACCTGACTCGTTAATAAAATATGGTCCTATATTCAATTGGTTTGATTCCTTATGAATCAGTCGGTTAGCAGGTGTTCCTCCAATACTTTCCGAACGGACAATCATCTTCTTGTCCGGAGTTATCTGATATAGTTTATCAGATGACCCGAAAGGTAAATGAGGTCCATAGGTGATAGCCCATAGACTACCTGCCCAAGGAACCACTGCACCTGTTCCACACTCGCCCTCATTATTATAAAAAGCCAGTTTAGGATAAATTCCCGATATATTATCCTTCTGTGTTTGTTGTGGTGCAGTACATCCTACTACCCCTAAAACCAATAAACCTGTCCAAAAATGTTTCATGTTGTTCTTTATTAATTAATATAATTATTAAAATGTTACTTCTACTTTTTCTCCAGTTGCAGACACTGCAAAGACTTGAACTTTAGTTCCTAAGTTTCCATTTACAGTAAAAGAGGAGGCTGGAGATACAAAACATAATTTACCGTCCGAATAAACTTCGTAAACTGCTACATTCCTCCAATTGATCATTATAATTTTTTGACCTTCTCTTTGAGCAGTACCTTTTAGAATAGAACTAAAGGTCTTATAACAATCAATATTACTATCGCAGATATACTCTATAATTCCTTTTGGTTTTGGTAATCCTAAATCAGTAATACGTTGTTTAGTTTCATTAATCATTGCCTCGGTAACCACAAACTGTCCTTTACTATAATCTGATTTTTCAATATCTATTGGTTCAAAAAATCCCCATTTCACGAAGAATTCCGTTAAATCTAGTCCCAACGCCTTACTTGCCAAAAATGTAAACTCTAATTGACTTTTACCAGGAGTGTCCTGATCCGTATTAATACGTATGAGTTCATATAAGTCTTTATAAAAATCTTCTTGTCCAATAGCCTTAGTATATAGATATAATTGCCAGAATGGAACTAACTGGTTAAAGACATTCACATCCGAATCTGTAATGATATGAGCACGTTTACGTATAAAATACATACACATAGACTTCTCATAAATGTTAGTATAATCACCCTGTTTATCTAATAGACGTGATTGATTTCCAAACGAAGTCTGAACATATAAAGAATGAATATTATTAGTCACTTCAGTCATTCCCAACCAACAAAGTCCCGGCTTAGTTTGATAAGAATGTCCTACTTCATGTGCCGGTCCCCAAATTGAAGTAGTAGACAATTTCTCCAAATTACACAAGTCATTCATCGTACCGACAGCATACCCCGTATGATTACCGGCAGAATACATATAACTATCATTATACATGACAGAAAAACAAACATGATTCGGATCCATTCGATCATATTTTTCTAACCCCATAAATTGTTGCTCAAGTAATACCAGTCTATCATAAGCATCTATTAAAGCCTTACCATCCGGAGTGTTTGCCTTGAACTTGTCTACCGGAAAGATCAAATGAGCTTTCTCCCCAAGCACATCAAAATGAGGTCCTACTGCAGCATTTAACAAACGGTTCCAATCAGAAGGTTGATGTTTTCTAGAGTCAAAATATCCGTTTACTTGTCCTGACGGAATATGTATTTTTATCGGTAATGCCTCTCTATATTCAGGAGTATGGTAATAAATATAGATCAATCCGTCTGTATCCGCTATAAAACGATTAATCCCTTCTGACAAAGGATAAGAATAGTTATTATTAAACCCATCCCCTCCGGGTACATTCAGATTTAAGATGCGAGCCGAAAGCTGATATCCATGAGTGTCTTCCACCAGCACTACGACTTCTCTTCCTTTATTTACAAATATGCCGGTCGGATTATCCAGTAAATCGTGTCCAGCACTTGTCTTGTTTGCTTTACGGAATAATTCCGGATGTGGATAAGCTTTATACTCCTGGATACGAAAATCACGCGGATATTTATTGATAGAGAGATAAAAAGCTACATTACGGAAAAGCGGGTCAGGGCATGCATCTATGTCCTTTTCGGTAATTCCCGGTTTTAACTCAGAACACGTAATATCCGTAAACAAATTAAGGGGATCATAATTATCCGAGTTCTGACGATAAAACTCCATTTCTTTTATCACAAGATATTTACCCGATGACTCTGTAACCTCAAATTTAATCCCTTTCGGATTAATAACCGGGCTAGAAAATTTAATAAGCGCTGTAGTACTCCCGGACAAATCGACATCCATTAACTTTGTGTATTCTGGCTCTGCCTCAGTAGATACAAATATCTCTGCTTTTTTTAATATATTACTACTTGTTGAATGACAAACGCAATAATCAATTCTAGGTTGTTCCGTAAATTCAAAAGTTAATGTCAACGGCCAATTATTAGGAAAAGCATCTTCTGATGTATTAGAATGATATCCGGTCTCTTTACTTCCATCATAAGTCCTATGAAATCCTGAAGACCCCAATT
>ERZ791925.1760-NODE-1760-length-10012-cov-3.696394_pt1 | contig 10012 bp, 9 predicted proteins | sample MGYA00510132_ERZ791925 | MGnify/ENA primary metagenome ERZ791925 (study PRJEB30046, sample SAMN00792075) | human gut metagenome | study: EMG produced TPA metagenomics assembly of the A metagenome-wide association study of gut microbiota in type 2...
CTCTTTACCAAGATATTTTTTACACGGTAATTCTTGGTGATCTCATCCAAAGCCGCCTGCACCAGCTCTTCGCGGCTGACGGCCGCGCCGTAGGCTTCCAGCGGGAATTTCTTGATGCTCATAGGTATCCTCCGTTGCGGCGCAGCCGGGGACAGGGGGGATGTCGGAGCCGGGCCGCGCTCAGGTCTCATAAGCGTCCCTCTGTTGGGAGGCTTCTGCTTATAATACGGCGCATCCGGGCCAGAAATTGCATAAGACAAGAAAAAACTCCAAAATTTTTCAGACGGGGTTTCGACGCACATCAGAGGCCCAGCAGGGAGAGAAGGCTGAATTCCTCGGTCAGGCCAAGGTCGCTGACGCTTGCGTTGTAGTGGATGGTCGCTTTGGTCAGCGCTTCGTTTCCGGTGGATTCGACCTTCATGTTGGCCCAATCGGCTTCACTGCCGCTGTAGTAGATGTCCTGCAGCCCGTCGCATTCATCAAATGCGCTTCGTCCTATGTTTTTTACAGACCTCGGGATATAAATGGCTTTCATCTGGTCCGCATGATAGAAGGTCTCATTGACGATTGACGTCATTCCTTGGGAAAGCGCCACCTTTTTCGTTTTTATATAACAGAAGGCCTTCACGCCGACATTCGTTACAGTATCTGGCAGTCTCAGCTCTTCTCCTATATATCCCCGAAATACTACACCGCCTATATTCTTCAATTTATACGGCAGGTTGATTTTTTTCAGCTTGTAGCAGTAGCAGAACATCAAGTCCGGCAGTTCCTGAATATCGTCATTCAGTTTGACTTCTTCCAGATTCCCACAGTAGCAGAACACACCTCTTCTTATCTGTGAGCCTCGTGGAAAATTGCTGTTACCCTTGATGGTTGCTGTTTTCAACTGGCCGCACCTGTAGAAAGCAGCATCCCCAATTTGTGTCACACTTTCCGGAACAATGAGTTCCCGGAGTCCGCTCTCCTCAAATGCACTTTCTCCAATCGTCCGCAGACCTTCCGGCAGCATGATATTCTGGAGTGCTCCGCATCCATAGAATGCCTGCTTACCGATTGACTCCAACGAGCTTGACAGGGAAACACTAAACAACCTCTTACATCCGTTAAAGACATTATCGCCGACAACAGTCACACCCTTTGGCAGAGAAATACTGGTGAGTGATGTGCAGTTTCGGAATACGCCGTTCCCGATTCCATCAATATCCTTCGGCAGAGAAATGCTTGGCAGGCTTGTACAGCCATAAAATGCATTGTTTCGGATTGAGGTCACACTTTCTGGCAGAGATACCTTCGTCAGACTCGTGCATCCGCTGAATGCACTCTCTCCGATGGTGGTCACTCCATCCGGGACAACGGCGCTCTTCACTTCCGTGCAGTCTTTCAGTGCATATCCGCTGATCTGCGTCACAGGGAACGTGCCGCTCACGATTTGGATCGTATCCGGGAATACCACATCTCCCGCAGGCGTCTGTCCGGCTTTATCATAGCCGCCCACCGACATTCCCGTTGAGTTTTTTCCGAATTCCCAGATGATCTCGTTCGTATGAGACACGTTCCAAACGGATTCATACTGTTCCGGGGTCACATCATAAAAGATCCATGACTCCTCCCATGCATGGCTTCCGTCCTGCCCACCACCTTCGACGGGGACTTTTTTCCAATCCGCCTCACTTCCGGCATAGTAAACATAGCACGACGCATATTTTCCGAATGCATCGTTTCCAACTCGTTTTATGCTTTTCGGCAGATAGATCGAGCCTGTTGTCGTACTTCCAAATGCACCTTCCTCCACTTCTTCTACACCTTCGGGCAGTTTGACGCGCTTCAGCCCATTTGTATCGAATGCTCCGGTTTCGATTTTCCGGAGTCCGGACGGCACAACGATCTCTTCAAAATCAGTGTTCCTAAAGGCATATTGCCCCACACTCGTCACCGTCTGCGGAAGCTCAAGAGTCGGATGCTTTTGGGCATCCTGAAACGCTCCGTAGAATGCATATGTTCCGATCGTTTTGAGTTTAGACGGCAGGGTGAGCTTTTGCAGGCTACTACAGCCTCCGAACGCAAAATCCGGTATCTTTGTGATATTGTCATTCAGCTTTACTTCTTCCAAAGCCTGACAACCATCAAACAAAGACTTGCCCAGTTTAGACGGGCCTTTTATCGTCGCTTTTTTCAGTGCCAGCATTCCCGCAAAGGACATTTCATCGATTTTTTCCACACTGGCCGGAACGACGATTTCCTTTACCGTTTCGTCATTTTCAAAAAGGATTCGTCTTCCATCGCCGATTGCTGTGATGGTATATTTTCCAAGTTTTTCTGGGAAGTTTATAATTTGAGGAAGAGCCTTTCCGCCCGTTCCCATCTTGTTTTTGTTATAGCCGATGATCGTGCCTGTCGTCTTACCGGTCGGCTGCACACGCCAGAATACGCCCGTCTTATCCACCAGCGTTATCAATCCGTCTTCGTCCGGTTCCGGGTCGGGCGCTGGCGTAGGGTCTGGTGCGGGGTCAGGATCAGGAGTCGGAGTCGGGTCTGGCGTGGGATCCGGGTCAGGAGTCGGAGTCGGTTCCGGCACCGGATCGGGGTCAGGAGTGGGAGTAGGCGTAGGATCCGGGTCGGGGGTTGGCGTTGGGTCGGGCTCCGGATCAGGATCTGGCGTCGGCGCAGGGTCCGGCGTCGGCGCAGGGTCCGGCGTCGGAATGGGGTCGGGACCCGGTGTAGGCGTCGGAGTGGGTGTCGGGGTCGGCTCCACGGTAGACGAGCCACCGCCCGTGCTTCCGCCTCCTCCGCCGCCTCCACCGCCGCAGCTTGTCAGAAGCATCGCCACTATCAGGGCTGCGACCAGCACAGCCATCATCTTATGAGAGATCTTATTTTTCGACCGCATATCGTTTTCTCCTCTCTGGTTCTTAACTTTTATCTTACCCCCCCCCGGCGCTTTTTGTCAATGATTTCCAAATCTTTCTCCGTTTTGCTCAAATGCGTCGCAAAGTTTCGGAAAAACAAACAAAAGCTGCCACCCACGTGGGGCAGCAGCTTTTCAGGAAAAGAAAAAGAGGAAAACAGAACTCAGAACATCTTCTCGTGGTGATACCGGCCCGTGCGCAGAAACTCCACCCACTCGGCGATGTTCACGGCGTGGTCGCCGATGCGCTCGAGGTACTTGATGACCATCAGCACATCCAGCGCGGCGTCCACTTTGCCGGGGTCGGCGGCGATCTCCGCCGCCAGCATCCGCTTGATGGTGTTGAAGTCGTAGTCCACCGCGTCGTCGGCGTCGATGACAGCTTTTGCCGCCGCCTCATCTTCTGCCGCAAAGGCGCTCATGGCGTCCTGCAGCATCTTGTGGGCTTTGCGGCCCATCTCAATGCTCCTGCTCACGGCGGGGTCGCCCGCCTTGCGGACGCCGGCCAGATGGGGGACGATCTCCGCGATGTCGGCGGCATGGTCACCGATGCGCTCCACGTCTGTCACCACTTTCATGGCAGCAGAGATAAAGCGCAGATCGCTTGCCACCGGCTGCTGACGCAGCAGCAGGGTCATGCAGCGGTGCTCGATGTCCCGCTCCATCCGGTTGACCTCGGTGTCGCCCTTGACGATGCCCTTTGCTTCCTCGGCGTCCGCCGTGCAGAGGGCTTCCAGCGCATCTTCCACCGCGTCGGCAGAGAGCTGGCTCATCTTGGCCAGCGATCCCTTCAGGGCCGCGAGGTCGGCTTCGTACTGTGTGCGTGTGCTCATATCGCAAACCCTCCTTTTTAACCGAAGCGGCCCGAGATATAGTCCTCGGTGCGCTTATCCTTCGGGGTGCTGAAAATTTCGCTCGTGGGGCCGCACTCCACCAGCTCACCCAGCAGGAAGAAGGCCGTGCGGTCGCTGATACGGGCCGCCTGCTGCATGTTATGGGTGACGATGACCACGGTGTAGTTCTTTTTCAACTCGCTCATCAGCTCTTCCACCTTCATGGTGGAGCCGGGATCGAGGGCGCTGGTGGGCTCGTCCATCAGCAGGACTTCGGGCTTGACAGCCAGAGCCCGGGCGATGCACAGGCGCTGCTGCTGGCCGCCGGAGAGGCCCAGCGCGCTCTTTTTCAGGCGGTCTTTCACCTCGTCCCAGAGGGCAGCGCCCCGCAGGGAGCTTTCCACCAGCTCATCCAGCTCCGCCTTATTGCGGACGCCGTGGAGCTTGGGGCCGTAAGTAATATTGTCGTAGATGCTCATGGGGAAGGGGTTCGCCTTCTGGAAGACCATGCCCACGCGGCGGCGCAGGTCGGTCAGCTGCATCTCCTTTGAGAAAATATCCTCGCCCCGAAGCCGGACGTCGCCCTCGATGCGGACGTTCGGCACAAGGTCGTTCATCCGGTTCAGGGTCTTGAGGAAGGTGGATTTGCCGCAGCCCGAGGGGCCGATGAGGGCAGTGATCTCCTGTTCGCCCACGTCCAGCGAGATGCCCTTGAGGGCCTTGAAGTCGCCGTACCAGAGGTTCAGGTCATGGGCCGTAATAATTGATGCCATACAGACTCCTTTATTGGTTGACTGCTCCTTCATCCAACCTCTCAGTCGGGCTTGCTCCCGCCAGCTCCCCTTGTAGGGGAGCCTCTGGAGAAGAGGCTGACTTTTCCGATATGCCAAGGCCTCCCCTCGATAGGGGAGGTGGCATCGCGTCAGCGATGACGGAGAGGTTTACTGTTTCTGTTTGAGCTTTGTTTTTGCCAGACGGGCTGCGAGGTCGATGAGAAGCACCAGAACCAGCAGCACTGCGCCGATGCCCCAGGCGGAGGCGAAGTCGCCGTCCTCGAAGGCCCGCAGATAGAGCAGGACGGAGAGGGTCGCGCCGTTGGATGTGTAAGCCTTGGCGATGCTGCCTGCAATAACTTCCGCCGCACCGGCGGTGAAGAGCAGGGCCGCGCTCTCACCCACGATACGGCCCACGGCCAGGATGCAGCCGGTGACGATGCCGTCGATGCTGCAGGGCAGCACGATGGTACGGATGATGTGCCACTTGCCCGCGCCGAGGCCCAGAGCGCCCTCCCGGTAGCCCTGCGGCACCGTTTTGAGGGACTCCTGCGTGGTACGGATGATGGTGGGCAGGTTCATGACTACCAGCGTCAGGCTGCCGGAGAGCAGGCAGGTCTTGAAGCCCATGGTCTGGGCGAAGACCAGCATACCCACGAGGCCATAGATGATGCTGGGGATTCCCGCCAGCGTCTCATTCGTGAACTCGATGACCTCAATGAGCTTCCGGTTGGAGGCGTACTCCGTGAGGTAAACTGCCGCGCCCACGCCCAGCGGAAGGACGATGAGCAGGGTGAGCAGGATGACATATAACGTGTTGAGGATGGCGGGCAGGATGCCGTCAGTGCCTTTCAGGACGCTGGCGGTGGTGGAAAGGAATTCCCAGCTGATGTGGGGGATGCCCCGCACCAGTACCAGCCCGATGACGCCCACAGTGAGGGCGATGACCAGCACTGCCGCCGCCCAGACCACAGCGGTCATGATGACGTTCCATGCGCGACGGGAGGGGGAGAAGTCACTTTTCATCCTTGTTTCCTCCCTTCAGCACAGCGTTGAGCAGCACATTGATGACCATGATGAAGATGAACAGCACCAGCGCGATGCTGAACAGCGCCTGTTTCTGCAGGCCGCTGGCGTAGCTCATCTCCTTGGCGATGGCTGTGGTCAGGAAGGTGACGCTGCGGAAGAGGCTGTCCGGCATATTGGGGCTGTTGCCGGCCACCATCATGACGGCCATTGCCTCGCCGATGGCACGGCCAATGCCCAGAACGATACCGGCTGCAATGCCGCTCCTGGCCGCCGGGATGCTGATCTTGAACCACGTTTCCGTATCGGTCGCACCCAGTGCCAGACTGCCCTGCTCATACTCGGGCGGCACGGCGTTGAGGGCCGTCACCGACACCGACACGATGCTGGGCAGTATCATGATGGACAGCACCACGATGGCCGACAGCAGGCAGGCGCCCGACGCCTTTCCAAACACCTTCGCCACCGCAGGCACCAGCACCTGCATGCCCAGCAGACCGAACACCACGCTGGGGACGCCGCTCAGCAGCTCCACCGCCGTGACGACCACATTGCGCACGCCGGGAGCTGCCGCTTTCGAGAGGAACACTGCTGTCAGCAGACCCACCGGCACGCCGATGAGGGACGCGCCCAGGGTGCCGTAAATACTCGAAAGCACGAAGGGCATGATGCCGTACTTCGGCTCGGACGCCGTGGAGGCCCACTCGGTGCCGAAGAGGAAGTTCAGCGGGCCGATCTTTCCGATGGCGGGCAGGCCCGACAGGAACATATAGATGGTAATGACAGCCACGCAGCCCACAGCGAGGATGCCGCAGAGGAAGAAGATGGCGTTCATGACAGCTTCCAGCCATTGGGCCGGGGTGCGGGGCAGCTCGAATTTTTTCATAAAAACACCTGAGGGATCCCTCGCAAAATCACTCGTTCACCGGCACAGCGCCTGCGGTGCGGATGAGGTCGGCAGCGTCGGTGCTGGCAGCAAAGTCGAAGAACGCCTGAGCCTGAGCGGAGAGGGTGACGGAGTCGTTGGTGACGAACACGAAGGGACGCTGCACCTCATAGCTGCCGTCCTTGACGGTCTCCTCGCTGCACTCCACGCCGCCGACGGTCACAGCCTTGACGGTGTCGCCCACAGCAGACAGGGAAGCGTAGCCGATGGCCAGAGGATTGGCCTCCACAGCGCTGATGACAGCGCCGGTAGCCGTCAGCTCCTGAGCGTACTTGCAGGAATCCTTGACGTCCACGATGCTCTCGAAGCCATCGCGGGTGCCGGAGCCAGCCTCGCGGCCCACCAGAACGATCTCGCCGTCGTCGCCGCCGACCTCGGACCAGTTGGTGATCCCGCCGGCAAATATCTGCTTGAGCTGGTCAACGGTCAGGTCCTCGACCTTGCTGTCCTTGTTGACGATGATGGCGATGCCGTCCAGAGCTACGATCGTGCCGGTGACGCCGGTCTCGTCAGCCTTCAGGGCGCGGGAAGAAAGGCCGATGTCCAGAGTCTTATCGGTAGCGCCGGTGATGCCTGCGCCGGAACCGGTGGGGTCATAGCTGATGGTGACATCCGGCTCAATCTCAGCGAAGCCCTCGGTCAGGGCGGCGATGACGTTCTTCATAGAGGTAGAACCGCCGGTGGCGACATTGCCGGACAGCGCAGCCGTAGAAGAAGCGGAAACTGCGGTGCTGGATGCGGCGGCAGAAGAGGCAGCAGTGGAAGAAGCTGCACCGCCGCAGGCGGTCAGGGCAGCAGCAGCGGCAGCAGCGCCGCAGATGGACAGGAACGAACGACGAGTGATCTTTTTCATAATAATATCTCCTTCAACTGGGTCGGCCCTTTTGTTCTGGCCGGGCTGTTTTCCTTTTCCTTGTTGTGTCTCTCTTGGGACGCCTTTATTGTAGCGCACCGCCCATCCAGCTGCGACCATGGCGGCGCAAAATGCAGGTAAAGCTTTGTGCGGTGTTTTTGCGCTGCTGTCATCCTCTGGTAAAGCCGGTGTGGAAAATAGGACACTCGATTTTACATTCCCGGTCAAACTGTCAAAAATCTGCACTTTCGTTTGTGCATCCCGCCCAGCGGAGGGTGCAAAAAAGGCTGCTTCACAGAACGTAAAGCAGCCTTTCAGACCCTATTATCGAATCAGAATTTCTCTTCCGTGCCGTCCGGGCGGTAGAGCTGGACATATCTGCGCCACTTGTCCGCGCCCATCACCCGGCTGTAGCAGTCGGCCAGCTCTTTGTTGGCCGTCTCCGCATCCAGTGTCTCCCCCTCGGCAGGCAGGACCAGCACCCGGAACCATGCGTCGAAAAGATGCTCCGTCCAGCCGGTGTCAACGGCCCCGCAGCGGGCATAAAAGCCCAGACGCCGGACGGCCATGGCCTCGTCGTCGGCCTTCTCGGGACACTCGGCCTCAATGAGGATAGCCTTTGCGCCCTCCTCGTGGGCGGGCAGAGCGGCCAGCAGACGTGCGCCAATGCCGGTGCTGCGGTAGACGGGCAGGACGGAGAAATAGTCCAGTTGGCTCACTTCACAGCCCATAGGCCGCACCATCAGCAGATAGGACACCAGCGTCTCCCCCTCGAACACGCCCCAGGTGTGGGCCATGCCGACGGCTTCACTGTTCAGTATCATGCTCAGGGGTTTCAGCTCGCTGGGCGGGAAGTCGCGGCGCATCTCGTCCAGATACACCCGCGTCAGCTCGTCGGCGGTGTCCAGGGGTCCGGAGTGGCTTCATATCAAAATTCCTTTCTGATAAAAATACCGCCGGGCCGGGCGCAGCGGCCCGTTCCCGGCGGTGCTCAATCTTTGCTTTTTACATCTGCTTGCGCAGGGCATCGTACACAGCCTGCACATCGCCCTTGATGACCACCTGGCAGGCGTTCTTGGCCGGGCGGATGACGCCCTCTGCGCCTGCGGCCTTGGCAGCGGCCTCATCCACGGAGGCGTAGCTGTGTACCTCAAAGCGGAGGCGGGTGGCGCAGTAGTCCACCTTGACGATATTATCCTTGCCGCCGAGGGCTTTCAGGATGCCGGAGGCCAGTGCCTCGCTCTCGGCAGAGCTCATGCTGGGCGTCTCGGCCCCGCCGTTTTTATGGTTGTGATAATACTTGCGTCCAAAGTAGAAGCAGGCCATGGCCACCATGGCGAGAACGATCTTGAACGGCAGCGTGATCGGAAGGAATGTGACGATGAGTGCGATGACGATAGCAGCGATCCAGCTGTAAATATCCATTCCCAAAAACATACGATAATTCCTCCTTTGGGGAACGATGCGGCGGGCGCTTCCGGCAGGAAGCCGCCCGGACCCAGTCCGGGTACAACACCATATTAACATACTGCCGGGAAAAAAGAAAGCCTTTTCGGGTATCTTTCGGCCCGAGAGCTTGCATCCCGGGCCGGAATCGGGTACTATAAAGACAGTATATCCCCAATACACGGAAGGAGCATCCTTATGGAATGGACTGATATTCGCCTGACCGTATCCAAAGCCGACGCCGAGGCCGCTGAGGCCGTGGCCACCATGATCGCGGAGGGCGGCATTTATATCGAAGACTACAGCGACATCGAGGAACAGGTGGAGCAGATCGCCCACGTGGACCTCATCGAGCAGGAGCTGCTGGACAAGCCCCGGGACACTGTCATCATCCACATGTACCTCGAGCCGGGCGCTTCGCCGGTGGAGACGCTGGCCCTCATCGCAGCCCGGATGGAGGCCGCAGGCATCCCCTACACCTCCGAGACCGAGGGCGTGGAGCAGGAGGACTGGCAGAACGGCTGGCGCAAGTATTACCACCCGATGGACGTGGGCCAGCGCCTCGCCATCGTGCCGTCCTGGCAGGACTACAACACCGACCGCGTCAAGCTCATCCTCGACCCGGGCCTTGCTTTCGGCACCGGCGGCCATGAGACCACCAACCTCTGCCTCGAAGTGCTGGACGAGCGGGTCAAGGGCGGCGAGCGGGTGCTGGACATCGGCACCGGCAGCGGCATCCTCGCCATCGCAGCCCTCAAGCTGGGCGCAGCCGTGGCTGAGGGCGTGGACATCGACCCCGTGGCCGTCCGCACCGCCGGCGAGAACGCCGCCCTCAACGGCGTGGCCGACAAGCTGACCGTCCTCGTGGGCGATCTGTCCGACAAGGCCAGCGGCAAGTACGACATCATCACGGCCAACATCGTGGCCAACGCCATCATGTCGCTGGCCCCTGCCGTCCCCGGCCTGATGGCCGACGACGCTGTCTTCATTGCCAGCGGCATCATCGACAGCCGGAAGGATGAGGTCATCGCTGCGCTGGAAGCCGCCGGCCTCGCCGTGCTGGAAGTGAAGGAGAAGCGCGGCTGGGAGTGCATCGTCTGCAAAAAAGCGTAAATTTTTTAACAGGCTTGCCCTCTCAGGCGGCATTGCGCAAGCAATGACAGAGAGGGCAGGGACGCTCAAGGAGGAACCATGCCGCACCGGGCGATCATGGCCTCGAAGCGCACG
>ERZ791925.1766-NODE-1766-length-9984-cov-3.241414_pt1 | contig 9984 bp, 7 predicted proteins | sample MGYA00510132_ERZ791925 | MGnify/ENA primary metagenome ERZ791925 (study PRJEB30046, sample SAMN00792075) | human gut metagenome | study: EMG produced TPA metagenomics assembly of the A metagenome-wide association study of gut microbiota in type 2...
GGAAGGATTCAGCCTGTCGCCAAAAGATAAAATAAAAGTTCCCAAAGACAAAGGGTTCATCTTTATTCTGGAATAAAAGTAGATACATGAATGGGGGCGTGCCGAAAATGCTGACCAGGCGGGAAAGTACATCCCGGCACACCTCCATTTTTAAACTGACTCAGTCTAATTTTCGAAGCTAATATATAAAAAAACAGACATATTAGAAGAATCCACAAGATTGACAAAATTCACTTGCAGCCAATGCTACGGCCTCAGGTTCAATTGTAAAAAACAAAATTTTCCGGTATCGGATTTTCTTTGTTTTCCTCGTCATCCTCACGCTGAGAAGCAGTTAACAGTAATACTCCATAGTCCGTGTCATTATCAGTCTATTGTTGTTGATATTATATAAAAAATGTTTTTGATTCTGAGCATAAGTCCACACTGCAAGTCCTGCTCTTTATCATACTTAGATAGATGCCTTAGTAATTCTCAATAATAACATTCCCGAATATATCTTTTTTAATAATTTGCTTTTTCCCATGATTATCTTCGATTATTTTATTACCGAATATATCTGTCTTAATGGTCTTTTTATAACCTTTATTATTTTCAATGACAGTATTTCCAAAGATATCTTTTTTGATGCTTTTCCTATTACCGCGATTGTCCTCAATGACAGTATCTCCAAAGATGTCTTTCTTAATGGTTTTCATATTACCGCAATTGTTCTCAATGACAGTATCTCCAAAGATGTCTTTCTTGATAGTTTTCCTATTACCGCGATTGTCCTCAATGACAGTATCTCCAAAGATGTCTTTCTTGATAGTTTTCCTATTACCATGATTGTCCTCAATGACAGTATCTCCAAAGATATCTTTCTTAATGGTTTTCCTATTACCGTGATTGTCCTCAATGACAGTATCTCCAAAGATGTCTTTCTTGATGGTTTTCTTTCCTTGATTAGTTACCGAATGTCCATGATTATTTCCGATAGAATTTGCACCATAACTCCCTGTTATCCGAGGGATCAGAATAAACTGAACTGTAAATAGAATAAATAAAATCTTTTTCATGATGTTTTTTTTAGGTTTGCAACAAAAGTAAAGCAGGAAAATCATACCCGATCTGTGAATTCTATAATTACTTATAGGGAAAAACCTAAATTTATATGGACTTAAACGGTAAGAACTTATAAAGTACCCCAATTCGCACATCAAAAATCAAGCATCTATACCACTAAAATCAGTACATATCGGGACATCCACTCCAGAGTGAATACTAAAATAATCTGCAAGTAACGTTTGGCAATAAGAAAACAATCAGCACATGCAAATAGCATAAGCATAAATAGAGTTTTTTTTCTTGGAAAAGCTGAAATAAGAACTGGTACCTATATAGATAAAGTGGATGGTAAAAAAAATATTATTTTTTCGGCTCTGCATAAACGATATAACGTGTAGAGTCTTCTTCATCAGGTAACAAGACCGCATTGGTATTATCCGTCACCCATTATAGCACACGGATAAGCATTCGGATATTCTTTTTGCTCAGAAAACAAATCGTTATACAGTCGAAATATCTTTTGTTTATCCTTCTTATCTTCATAAGTAGGTTGTGAATAGAGTAAGCAGAGGTAATTGTAAAGTGAATTGTAGCTATGACTCATGCATAATAAAATAATCCCTCAAAATTTAGGGACGATCCCGAATTCAGATATGATCCTTTACTCCCTTTTCTTTAAGAGGTTCCTGGCGTTTTTTTTAAAATTTCCCTAATATCATTGATTATCAAGGAAATTAGCAAATACAGTTCTTACATTCGACTAAATTAGTCTTGATTTAAATTATATATCTATTTCTTTAATGCGTTCCAACTGCCTATTTAGAAAGTAGTCAGAATACTTAGTGTAATCCCCCGTTTCATAAAATCGAATCAACCCTTTCCTGTAATTCAAAATATCAGCATCTTTTGCTGAATATACAGGAATAATATCAGCATTCATCATGACAACACTTTCTATCATGCGAGAAGTTCTTTTATTCCCATCTATAAAAGGTTGCAGCCGTGCAATATTACAATGTAAGAAAACTGCCTTTTCCAATGGATTAGTATAAACGTCTTGCTCATATAATATCTCTCCCAATTTACTTTTTATTTCTTGCAAATCTTTTGGAGGAGCATAATCAGTACCGCTGATCCTAACTGCACGTGTCCTTAAAAAGCCTGATTCCTCATTAGAAACCAAACCTGTGGAAATAGATTGATGAAGTCTGAAAAGAGTACGTTCATCTATAATCTCCTTATTTTTCTCTTGATGAATATATTCCAGTTCGGAAATGAATGTATTATATAGATTTTTCAGCATTTTAGCATCTTCATATTTTTTTTCGGAAGTGATGCCGTCCTTAAGCAATGCTTCTGTTTCAACATAGGTATAGGTATTACCCTCTATTCTCCCCGAATAATAGCACCATACAACAGCCAAGTCTTTTATCTCGCTTGAGTAAAGTTCCGACAGTTTAGCCAAAGGGCTTTCAAGAATGAATGTTGCTTTTTGGCATTGTTCCTTATTGAAGATATGTTTCATATATCCTATCTATTGCTTAAAAGAGAGATTTTATTTCTCGATTTCATTATTATGCAAAACTACTAAAAAGTACTTAGATACAGCACACTTCCATTATAAAAGTTCTATTCTTAACACCCACCTCTAAGTTTTTGGCACACGCCACATCCTTGTCTATATAATCAGTAAAAATCTTTCCCCATCTTAACGCATAATAACACACGGCCTTTATATCCGGGAATTGCTTGAACAGAATTCCAGCCCTCCGTTTTTGGCTGTCCGTCCACTTGCCCGGTACCTTGAACAGCAGATACCGGCTTCTAGCCAACAATTGCCTAAGAGTATCCCCGTTGCTAAAGACCTCCGGCTCATAGCTTTCTCTGCTTTGCCCTGGCCTCTTTTCCAATCGTGACTATAGGTCTGACCTGTTTCAGGATCTTCCCAACGACAACGTTTGATACGAAGGTATACTGTCTTGCCGCGAATGGGGAAGTCTTGTACTTCTATTTCCGGAAAGAAGCCTTTGGAATGAAGATGTAAATGGGAGTATTTTTCAGGAATCGAAGACTTTTCCTCAAGGAAGAGGATGAAGCAAGTTGCTCAGGAGACATGATTGACTAAATCAAAGTAAGCGAGTATGCCTGAAGGGAGGAACATAGTCAAGATTTTTACGGTGAGCCCCTTCTAATCCTAAAAAGAAAAAACTCTTGTAACATATACTGAAATTCAGTTAGTTACAAGAGTTTTTTAAGAGGTTCCTGGCGGTCACTAAATGCTGTTATCTAATGATATGCCCTGCAACCTCTTATTTCTTTAGCCCGGATTAGAAAAACAAACTCTTCATCTCACTAAGTAACGCAAAGACTCATTATAGATTATTAAAACGGTCTCTATATTGGTCCCTGCAATAATGAGCCAATAAAAACTTCCATTACTATAAATCTAAATAGAACAATTAAAAAAACATATAAAAACCCACAATGCAAAATAGAATAGAAAATAAAAAGTTTTTTGGGCAGAAGCCCTAAATACATAAACTATATAAATCAATTTTCATAAACGCCATGAATCCCCAAATTTGTGACAACGTGAGTATTATCACTAAAGTAGTCTATTTGTTTAGAAGCAAACTGATTTGTCTGTTTAGATACAACTGTGGTATAAATTTTTACATCTTTACACAACAAACATTGTCTAGCTATTATGACACGAAATTCTTTGTACACAGGAGAACGTTCAATAACCCTTCTCAAAATATACTTCACATCAGGATTTACAGGTTGTTCAGGTAAACGAAATTTCTGCTGAGACTCCTTAACATATTCAGAAGCAAATGTGTATGATTTACTATATTTACTAACAAGTTCAGAATTAATTTTTGACTTCATTTCTCGAATTCCAACAGCAGAAAGGTTCATTTCTGCTTGCAATTTACTCTCTAGCGAACTTTCTAACTTAATTGTATCTTCATACTTATACCTCTTAGCATCTTCTATATCTTGTCCAACTACTATATCAAGAACTACTTCTTTTTCTTCTTCCCTAATGATATCTCCATTTATAGGAAATACATTTATAAGAAGATACTTTATGCTAAAAAGTTGTTTCCAATCTCGATAAAGTAAAACTGATTTTTCTAGAGAATATTTCTTTAAGATATCTATTTCATATTGAATATATAAGCTTAATACAATTTCCGGCAACTTCAAGATTTCTCCTTTATTCAAATAATTAGAAAAGCCTAGTCGCATAGCAAGCCCAACTTCATCACTGGAAGCCTCTCCTGTCAACATAATAGCTTTAATAGACGGATTTATATTCTTTATTTCTTTATACAAGTCGGTTCCTTTCTTTCCCGGCATAACTTGATCTAAAACCACAACTCTAATATTGTGTTTTTTCACAACTTCAATAGCCTCTACTGAAGTACTAACTGCAATTACATTGAAGCGTAAATTAGCTTTTATCAATGCTGCAAAATCATTAGCAGCAACTTCAACATCATCAACTATCAATATTTCCGGTTCCCTACTTATCATATATTTTATTAAGCTTTATTTCGAAAGTAATCTTATTATCACTAATCTCAAAATTCAACTCTCCACTTTTTCTTAACTGAAGAAGATGCCTTACAATTAGCAGACCTGTACCTGTATGATTTTCTTTAGAAGAATAACCTACCGTATTTAACAACTTTGCATCTGGTTTATCTATACATATATTTGTTATTGTTATACTATAGAAGCTACCTTGTTCCTTAATAGCAACTTCTATAAATCCATAATCAGGAGACGCACATACTGCATTTTGCAATAATGGCGACATTAACGATATTATTAAATTATTAGAATATCCTGGTACTGTATCATTTGCTTCAATTTGAAAATTCAAATTTGGCTTAGCATATTCTAATTGAAATAAATCAAAAGCTGCGGATAAACCCTGCTTTATGGTTTGAGATGAATCTACAAAAGAGTTGGAAACCTGTGTTATTTCACGATATGCCTTAATCACACATTGACATAAGTGAACACTACTAATGATTCTATCAATATATAATGTTGCACTTGTTATGTTTTTCTTCTGTAGTATTTGCTTTCTTAGCAATTCCCCATTAGTTACAATCGATGAAAAAGGAGTAGCAAGAAAGTGATTTAACTCTCTTATTATATCTAAATTGTTAAACCCAGCTATATCAAATTTAGAATCTTTGTATGATGAAAAAGTAGCAAAAGCATCTTTTAATTCTTCTATTTCACCTTTGATCTCATAAAATAAAGGACGAACATCATCATATTGCTTATTATTCCCCTGTCTGACTATTGAAGAAACATCGGTTAAAGTTCTTAAATCCAACGAGGTTTTATGTAAAGTTCTCCTAAAATCATTTGTAACTGAAGTTAACTCTTCTAATAACATTTTCTCATATGGACTTCTAAAAGATTCAATCCTGCTAGAATTAAGATTCTCAGCATCTTTCACAATATTAGACAAATATTCAATAGACTCCAATATTGTCCGATTCTTTCTTATCAAAAGTCGAGCTACCATATATAAAAGTATAGCAGCAAAAGCAACAAATGATATTATTATAACATCTAACGAATATGTATTCTTTAACGATGGCAATAACACCTCCGACGGAGTTATGTTAAGATTTATAAGGAAAGGAATAATTCCCAATAACAGAACCCCGAGAAATGAAAAAATATTATTAACACTCTTTCTTTTGTAAAAAAAACAAATTATTAGAATTAAGCAAAGAGGAATAATAGATAAAATTTTCCAAACAAAAACAGCCGTATCTATCAAAAACAGCTCTTTCAATAGAACAAAAATAGCAGATGATAAAACACAAGACAAAAGATATAAATAACTTATCTTCGCATCCTTTTCCGCTGTATTTAAGGGTGTTATTAAAGTTGCAATATAAGAAATCCCTAAAATAACTAATAATGTCCAAATTACAATTTGTAAATATAGCATACCGACATAGTATAATTCATAATCTTAAATAAAAGATATCTAAATCCTCATTTAAAGTTATTTCTATTTTCCTCTTTTCTCCAAAATTCAAAACACTTATTTTGCATTTCTTTATAATCTGTTGAAACATTTAATTTAGCACATAATTCAAAATATCCAATACCTGGAATTTTTGTATCTTTTTGCACTACAAGAGAAGACAATAACAGTTTTCTATCTTCCCATTCTACCTCAGAAATATAAGTTAAAATTTTACTCAAATGATTCATATGCCGATTGTCACATAGTACATTAGGAACAAGATCACTATAGCATATAATTTTTGATTGAGCAGCACACTCTATAAGTTTTAAACGAATCTCGTTAGCAAGCTTTAAATCCAACCCTTTCATTATCATAATATTTTTGTTATAACAATATACAAAGTTAAGAAAAACAAACCAGAATTTCAACTTTTGTGACACAAAAGAATAGATTACTTATACCTAAACATTAATTTAATATGCTTTTTTTATCAAACAAGGGCTTCTGCCATAAAGACATAAAGAGTTTTCTAGTTAGTGTCAAATTGACACAATAACAAAGAAATGTTAATAGGTGTATTTCTATTGTATTTTCTTAACTCTTTAACTTATTAGTACAAGACAACACATCACATTGATTATCTGACAATTATACATCATACAAGTTTAATTTAATAGACAAAGTAAGCACTTTGGCACGCTACGGAGGTGCAATCTTTGTGAACAGGTTACTGACAAGTGGTCCGATCATTTGACAGAGCGTCATATTCTGCAATCAGATAAAAAGCAGCAGAAAATCACTCATGACGCTTCGTCATATAAGAATGTAACGGAACGACCCTTGAAAAGTAATAATGGAATAATTAATACGTTGAATATATGATTAAAATTAAAACATGCTACACCGTAGCAAATCCTAAATTCTCTCTTAAAGACTCTAATGCAGAGTTCTCCGCAATAAGAATGCGTGTATTTATTAATAAGGTAAGATTAAACATTCACCTTCCGGCTGAATACAAAATCAAACCATGCCATTGGGATAACGCCACAGGAAGAGCAATCGAAGATCCGAAGCGGAATCCAAACTTAAAAGGAAATCCATTATTGCAGGTACAATTGCGTAATATCAATAAAGAGATAGAAAGAACACTTAATCTCTTCATTTGGGTAATGGAAAACTTCAAGTTACACAACATACAACCAATGGCAGACCAAGTGAAAGCTGAAATGATGAAAGAGCTGAATAGAGTGCAAATAGAAAGCAAACGCACCTTTACAGATTTCATTTCCTATATTGACTTCTTCATAACCTTATGCAGAGAGGGTTCAATTTTAAATGATAAGGGGGCAAAGCTAGTTCCGGGTTCAATACGAAACTACGTTTCAACGCAAAGTGCATTGAAAAGATACTCAAAAGATCGTAACGTGAAATTAACTTTAGAATCTATTAATATGGACTTCTATAATGACTTTGTTAGTTATTTAAACGAAACCAAGCACTCTCGTGGGTTGTATCGCCCTAGTGTAATCGGTAAATTCATAAAAAACATCAAAGTGTTTATGAGATATGCAAACGAGAATGGATATACCATCAATGATGATTTCAAGAAAAAAGATTTCAAAGCGTTTCGTGAAGATGCCGAATCAATCTATCTGAATGAAAGCGAATTAGAGAAACTCTATACTTTAGAACTCCCAGACAATCAAGCACAGGTAAGAGATGGCTTTCTAATAAGTTGCTATACAGGACTTAGATATAGTGACATTGCCCGTCTTGCAGCAAAGCATATTAATTTCCAAGAAGAGACTATTACAATTGTTACTCAAAAGACAGCCACAAAAGTTGTTATCCCAATTCATCCCGTTGTAAAAATCATCTTAGAGAAATATGGCAATAAGCCCCCTGTAATACAATGTAACCAAGCAACTAATCGTATGCTTAAAAAGATATGTCGCAAAGCTGGAATTACTGAAAAGATTAATATAATGGAAACAAAAGGAGGAATACGGCAAGAAGTTACCTATGAAAAATGCGAAATGGTAACATCTCATACAGCAAGAAGAAGTTTTGCTTCCAACGCTTCAAAGAAGGGGATCCCCTCCTTAGCAATCATGCAGATTACAGGACATAAAACCGAGAGTAGCTTCATGCGTTACGTTAGAATAACCAAGGAAGAAAATGCAAAAATGCTATTAAATCATGATTTTTTCAGATCAACAATCTAGTTTTACAACCAAAATGTTGATGGTTTAAAGCAAGTACAGTATCTTAGAACAAAATATTATATTATGGATTCAACAACGTTAAAAGAACTACTAAAGTATGATGGGGCAGAATTTCCCAAGAAAGAAATAAAACTCCCTCTACAGTCAGTATGGGAGTATCTGGGCTATCTTGAAATTTCCCTTGATTGTTTCAAATTGGCAATACAACATTTAGATGCTGATTTTTTTATGATTACTTCTCAAATAGGCTTCTTCTCCAAAGAAAAAATAGAGGATTTCATAAGTAATAACGGGTATCAACAATGCAATGAAGAAATCTGTTCTTTTGAACTCTTTAACAAACAGATATATTACGATGGAAATCTACTTTATAAGTTGTCATGCGAAGATTTGATGGAGAAGTATCTTCTTGAAGAGCATAAACAAATACTTGGATATGATGCATTAAACGCTCCCCTAAAAAAGAACATAATTGAAAACGGATACTACAGAATAGATGAATTTCCCCATATTAAAAATCAAAAATATAAAAATGATTTTTTCAGATTCTTTACAGACAAGGAAATATTCCAAGAATTGTATGAATGCGCAAAGTCTGAAAAGAAAGAAATTACAGACTTTAGTACCTTATTAAATAGCAAACTTCAACTGCTTAACAGCAAGCTATGTGGATTCTCCGAAGAGCTAATCTCACATTTAACTAATCAAACCTTAATTCATTGGTATATTCTGCTACAAAAACACATTGGAAATGCCATGTCTTTATTAACAGATTCCTCAGTCAATAAAATAGATACAAAACAAATAGTTTATATTATCAAATCTTTATTTGAGTACTATTTAGATGTTGACACAAAAGAAGTTTCTTTCGTTGAATTTACCAGAAACTTAGTTGGAACCACCTACAGTACAGCAGAAAAATATCTCCGTTCTCCTACAATGGGTTATAAAGAAACACCTTTTACTAATAATTGGATAGAAGTAATAGAACTACTGGATAAATTGGATACAGAAAATCCAAAAGTACGGGAGTTTATTCGATTCATTCTTGAAGAAAAGTATCGTCAGAAAAAAGGATTGAGCCATGATTTGCAAACAAAAATAAATGGCTTCATCGCAAAATACCCCTAATCTAACGACATTCCATTTTATAAACTACACGATGGCATATCCTCACACGGTATGCCATTTTTATTTCTATAAATCAAATACTTACCTAAAGCATTCGACTTACTTCTACATAAACCTTTTTTTTGCCTCAGAATAAAACTAACGAAATTCAGAATAAACCAGCCATTTTACGGAATAAGCTTATCCCCTGTAAACCTGCACTTTGCCATACCTTTGCATCGTTGAAGTTGCGCAACTCTTCAAATCAAAACGATTAATAATAAAAAATAGAAAACAGATGAAAAAGAAAATCTTTATTCTTGAAGACCCAGAAGAACTGATGATCCAATTCGGTTCACAGGTAAGGAATACTATCAAAGAAGAGTTAGCCGATGCCCAGAAGAGAGCAACAAAAAAATCCACTACTAATACTTATATGAGTAGACAAGAAGTCTGCGAACTTTTACACATATCTTATTCAACTTTACATCGGTGGGTGAACTTAGAGATTCTGGTATGTTACAAAATTGGTAGACGTTCTCTCTTCAAAGCAAAGGAAGTTGAAGCTACTTTAGTCAAATTAAACGT
>ERZ791925.1775-NODE-1775-length-9935-cov-30.628543_pt1 | contig 9935 bp, 9 predicted proteins | sample MGYA00510132_ERZ791925 | MGnify/ENA primary metagenome ERZ791925 (study PRJEB30046, sample SAMN00792075) | human gut metagenome | study: EMG produced TPA metagenomics assembly of the A metagenome-wide association study of gut microbiota in type 2...
CAAGCCCATTGGCAGAATTAAGTATGCACTAAATTAATTCCGCCAACAGGTAACATATATAAGAATATGACATAAGCCATCATACCAACATTCCAATTTCCCCAAAAATCAAACACAATCAATATCAATTTCATAATGAAGAATAACTTGAACCATAAATCTATATAGTTCCAATTCTTTAAGAATTTCCATATGTAAAAAATGAAAGGAAGTGTTCCTATTATTCCAAATAGAGAATAATAACCAAAAATGCCAATATCTGCCCTATAAAATTTCAATACATCCATTGCGTATGTGTTAACTCTCCCTAATTCAGATATTGATGGTATGCCTGAACCAAGCCAAAAGTAAAGTGGTGAGTCAGAAAACTTAAATAAATAATAGTCCAAGGCCAAAAAACGAATGAAATCTTCACCTTCACCTTGCGCTTCAATTGATTGTTCGTTCATTTCTGCAAAATCTGCATAGAAATTGTAAATTATGGCAAAGACTAATAGTGCAAAAACAAAACGTATAAGATTTCTATATTTGCTTTTAATTAATAAACTTACAATACCGATTGTTAATAATGATACATATATGTGTTTGCGTGAACAATAGCATAAAAGACCTATTAAAAAGATAGTTCCTAAACACAATAAATTAATGGAAAATTTATTCTCCCGCTGTGCCAATAGTCCTACACAATAAGCAAATGCTATCATTACGAAATCTACTCCCCAAATGTAAAAACGATATAATCCCATCCGCTCGGCGATTCCATATCCTTCATCAGGCCGACCGGTAAACCAATAATTTGGATAAGTAAATTGTTGCCCAATCTCAATAATAACCCAAATAATAGATAGAATAATGATATATTTCATTATATACGAAGTGCATATACTCCATCTTCGAAGAATAAAATAGATAAATAAAATCCAAGTATATTTTATTGAGGCTTGTAAGCTCAGTAATATGGATTGATTCCAATCAATGTATGCAGGAATAAAAGAAAGGAACATTGTAATAATTGTCCATTTTAAAACTCCTGCAAATTCCCATTTATACGATTTCCATTCTGTCGATTTATCAAAAAGTAAGATTAGGCAATAAATAAACACTAAAGGATATGCCCATCGGGTTCCCCATGGGTTTATATCTAACGCTAAATTTGACCAAAAACAAATTCCTATTAATAAGCTGAAAATAAATAGGATTTTTTTGGGAAATGATAATTTCTCTAACAATACTTTTCCGCTCATAAATTACTCACCGAAAAATAGCCGTTTTAAATGTGGACTAATGATTATTACCTTATAAAGCAATAGAGATAATACAATAGCAATAATAGATATAACGGCTGAATAAATTATTTGCAATACGATTGAAGTTACTGCGTTTTGCACAATAATGAACTCACCTATAGCAGGAATTTGAATAACAAACATTATATGCAACATGTAAATTGGGAGAGTCATTCTTCCTAAATGGGATAGCAAAGGTCTGAATCTTGCCAATAAATCTTTTGCAAATATATGGAAGACTATGAATGACCCCATAATAGCCAAGAATGTAGTACTATGAATATAGATGAGTTCCCAAAATTTTCCGTATTCTAATAAATATCTACAGGAAAATACTCCTACAAATAATATTAAAGCCGAAGAATAAAACCAATCACTATAGATGCATGCATTAAACAGGAATTTGTGTTTACGAAGTAATATACCTACAAAAAATGGAATGAAAGCACCAACAAACCTTCCTAAAGAAATTCCATAAAGATGCCATTCTTGTGCATGGAATATACGTAATAGGACATATACAATACCCATGATTATAATATCAATAATCAAAAATCTTTTAGGGTTAATTTTTTCCAGTAATGTTATTAATAGAAAACCGACTATTGATATTTGGAATAAGCATAGTAAAAACCAATATCCTATAGCACCACGCACCAAATACACAAGCCAAATTGTACAAATCCATGGCAGAAGTAAACGTATGATTTTTTTTCTTTGTAAATGATAGGAAATCACTCCATTGATACGCTTTATACATCAAAAAACCTGATACCATAAAAAATAATGGCATATGGAAAGAATAGATAAGTTGCCAAATCGCCCCCCCCATTTTAACATTTATTGTCTGTTCGGGATGAAAATTGCAAACAGCGTTGTAGTCATCATAGTTCCATGCAATTGCATGTCCCATAACCATCAGGAAAATAGCAAGCCCTTTAATGGCATCAATATATTCAATTCTTTGTTTCATATAAAGTGATATTCATTTTTAGGATTATAACAAAAATTCTTTTTCTCACGATATCCGATTATTTTGGCTGGAACCCCACCAACAATAGCATAGGGCGGAACATCCTTTGTAACTACTGCGCCAGAAGCTATCACAGCACCTTTACCAACTGTAACTCCGGGCAATATAATGGAACGTGAACAAATCCACGAGTAAGCTCCCAATGTTACGGAAGCACCAATAACATGAAAATCATCCGAGTTATAATCATGATGAAGTGTCCAAATTAATACATGACTGGCTATTACGCATCCTTCTTCTATACGCAATCCTTTACGTGCATCGAGCATAACATGTTTGCCGATTGAATTTTTTCCTACTACAACAAGATTCTGAGGAGAACGTAATTCCAAACACCTGTACATATAAACATCTTTTCCTATTTTGGCTTTAAATAGCCGGGTATACATAAAGTACCTTATATGACGACACAATATCATAGGGATTATGTCATTTAAGATAAGTTCATATACAGAGTTTCTCCAAATGAGAAGTTCATGCTTACATGATTTAAATAATTCAAACATAGTATTTATCTTAAAAGGAGTATTCGTTTAATAGCTGATTTTATCTGCATTTTTGTAAGTTGCCACTGTGTCATTTTGTTTTCATGTTCCAGATTAACGTTGAATAGTTTCTCCACAAGCTGTCCATAAGGTATATTGTCATTTGCATATATAGCCTTTCTTTTAGCTGGAATATTCCGATTTGTTGGCAAAAGTGCCGGTTGTACAAAAACCGATTCTACAGGAATTGCATATAAATCATAGAAAGATTCTATTTTGTTGCCAACATTTACTCCCTTCATTGTGTTACATATAAGGATACTCACTCCGTTTCTCATATTATATGAAGTGAATAATTGAGGGTATTTCTTATTTAGCCCCCATGCATCACCCACTGTCAAATCACCATATCGACCTTTGCCTCTAAACGGACAAGAATAACAGGATGGTCTTATGTTATAGCTGTAACCATCACCACTATATGCGAAACATCGATATGTGGGCGATGATTTGGCATGCCTTTCAACATGAACCGTTTTTCCTTTTGAATCTGTTATGTCGAAATTTACAACACCTCCCATAAACCAAGGAAAAAACCGTTTGCTGCGAAAACGTAAATTAGACAATTTGCCATTAAACAAATTTTCCCAATATTCCACTTCTAACGCCACCAATTTAGAACTGAATACACCATGACAAACGATATCAATAGTCAGTAGTGTTTCATAAGGTTTTCGAAGAAAAGCTTTTAAACCGGCAATTTGGCAAGGTGTACCGATATATAAAACATTTTTTTTATCATTCAATAACGATTTTACCTCTGAATAGGTATTTCTTGTTTCACTCTGGAGATATTTTGAGTTTCTCATTTTTTCAATCATACTTGCGCTATCTGCACAAACATGATTTGCTTTCCATTCAGACTCATTAAGAACGACTCCAAAAGAGACACCATTATCTTGAATACAATCCTTTGAAAGATATGTACACAACCCTACAGTCGCACTATTTAAAGTCAGGTTTCTATCCTTGGTTGTAACCAAATATGCGAAACCTTCTGGATTCATGTTTTCTTGATGACTTTCACTTATCATTGGACATATCACATCACATAATCCACATTGGATACATTTTTCTTCATCAAGAATTGGGTATAAAAAGCCCTCCTTATCAGGTTGCATCGTGAGTGCCTTATGGGAACAAGCTTGGGTACATGCACCACAACCTGAACAGAGCTTCTTGTTTTGCTTAAATGGATAACAGTTCATCGTGATTTAACTAATATATTCATTCAATTTGTTAGCCATCCGTAAAGGAAGGTATCTATAAATTAGATATGTTTTTTTCGCATGAATGGTGCTATTGGTATATGGTATAAAATGAAGCCCCTTTTCACCACATTTAGAAAGCATTCTGTCAATACGAGCGTCATATCTAAAATCATAATTAAAAGTAGACAACGTTTCATAATACGCAATAACTCTTCTGATTCCTTCGTTTAATGATGTTTGAAAACAAACTTCTGGGACAGCCTCTTTGATTTTTTGATTGTTAAATATTGCGTTAAGGCTTCTATCGCCTATAAGTTCATTTTTATATTCTGGCAAGTATTTTATAATCAATGATGTTGGAAGATCCACAAAATTAGGTTTAATTTTTAGTTCTTCATAAATAGTGAATAATACATCTTTCCATTGATAGCAATAATCACTCGTTATATGGAAATCCTCATTTGTGGCTTTAGGATTGAGAAATAAGCCGACTAAAGCCTTTGCAAAATCTTCACTATAAGTAAGTGTACAATAATTTGTTCCACCATTCCATACGAACATTGGTTTACCACTTTTAATGCGCTCTATAATTGTACGGTGGAAACGATATGCTGGTGCTATTCCCCATGGAATACGCTCATTATTGTATGTAATATATGGCCTTACAATTGTATAATAACAATCACATCGTTTCGACATTTCGATGAGTTGTTGTTCAGCTTCATACTTCTTTATACTATAGTTCCAAAGTTTATTGGGCTTGCCACATTTTTCGGTCAAAGCTTCTGTTGCTTCATTATTATGGCAATATACACAGGCTGAAGAAATAAAAATATATTGTGTACAACGTTTTGATAATATAGGGAATAAACTTGATATATTTTCTTTAGTCCTAGAATAGAAATCAACTATGACATCGAAAGTTTCTTTACTCAATACAGCATCAACCGTTTTGGGAAATCTTAAGTCTGAAATGTACACACTAACCTCCTTATCAACATTGACGTTATTTTTACCTCTATTCAGTATAGACACTGAGTATCTATGCAGTATTGAACATTTTAAGACTTCAGAACTAAGAGTACCTGTTCCACCCAACAATAAAATCTTCATATATCTTTATGAAATATTTAATTATAATATTTATTACAACTTATTTTCTAAATCGGTTAATGAATTGAGAAGCCTTCATCTTCACAAAATTGCGTTCATTTGAAGTACATCCAATCCAATAGATTACAAAAAGAGATGATACCAAGCTACCCAATATTACAACAATTAGCCGAACTATAGGCTGCATAATTTCATGGTATAATATAAGTGGAATGATACTAGAAATTATACCTGTAATAATCACATTAAGTAGGACCTTTTTCAAATATTGATTAAATGATATTCCTAATTTTTCATTCAATATTATTAAGCGAATAACCAAACAGCCTACAGAAATTATAATCGCAATAATAACAGTACATTCTGGTGGATTTCCTAAATATAGAAATAGATAGGATAATGGGAAATTTAACAGATTAAAACCTCCTGCAAGTAAACTATATCTTTTTATATCCCCCGTTGCAAGTATAGCAGTAATCAGTGGATAGGATATCGCATCTGTCAATGCCAAGAACAGCATTAATCGTACGAATATCAGTGCATGTTCTGGTATATGTCCCAGCCACAAAGTTAAAATCGTATCTGTTTCAATAATGATAGGCAATGATAGGATATAAAGCAAAAAGAATGAATATCTCGAACCACGAAACAATAAGCTTTTTAAATAGTTCTTATCTTGTGACGCATAAGACTTTATTATTTGAGGATTTAATGCTGTCATAAAATTACTAACAAACCCTTGTACTGCATTATTTACTTGTATGGCTATTCCACGAGCGGCATTGACTATCGGACCACAGAACAAATTTATTATGACATTAACTCCTTGATCGCGTAATATTCCTGCAGATGCTCCGATAAAATTCCAACCGGCAAAACTGAACATCCGTTTTAATAACTCTTTATCAAATATGAAATGATAAGCGCATTCTTTAAAATGCCGTTTGCAATATGCCCCATAAGTCAAACGGACTATCAAAGCAACCGAACACATTAGGATGGCATAGAATATTAGTTTGTCTATGGGGGAAATCACAATCAAGAAAGCAATCACCAGCTTTCCTATCGCTTCCAAGATGCTGATATAAGCGAAAGCTGACATTCGCTCATGAGCGATAATACTTGCATTGTATGGAACGCTAATCAAATTAATTGCAAACGTTAAGATAGAAAACTGGAATACCCAGTTCGCGGCCTGCATTCTTGAATCAGGAATATTCATCTTCACGTTTAAGAACCATATGCCTATAGCTTCAGCCACTACAATAATTAATATAGCTAACCCCATCTGAATAGTAACAGATGAGGAGAATATTTTTTTAAGATTCTCCTGATTGTCTTTTCCTAATTCGTAAGTGATAAATCGAGTAATAGCAGCAGATAGCGAACCTGATAGCATGGAAAACATAACCACTACTCCGCCTACGACATTGTAAATACCGAAATCTTCTACGCCCAAGGCATTCAACACGACACGGGACGTATAGAGACTGACTGCCATCATAAAAAGCATTCGGAAATACAAAAGAAGCGTGTTCTTGGCAATTCTCTTATTTTTTTCGGAACTATTTACCACGATACAGAAAATGGATAGTTAATAGGAAACGCTTTCTAATCAAAATTATTCACAGATATGTAAAATCCGTAATGTTTTGCTAAATAGAACAGTTGCCGCCAAAACAATTAATGGCGAACAATATAAGTACATTTCTTGCCACATATTGGACAAATACTTGTTTGCCACAGAAAAAATGTCATGAATAACGGGTGTAATATGTATATATATAAAGAATCCTTTTCCCCTAATTTAGAAAAAACATTGACTTTTGACTGCTTTAAAGACAAAAACAATAAGAATAATGAAACGGCTAAGAATGTAGAACTGATATAATGGTCTCTTGTTGTATTCATATCAAACCAAGTAAGTAATCTATCCTCAGCTAAAGATGTTAACGAAAACAGAATCCCCCCCTCGACGCTAATATTTGTAAATTGTCAAAATTCAATACACGACTTTTATGTCGTTTTAGCAACATTCCTATCGTGAAATAGGGAAGTCCAACACATGTAAAATTACGTACATAATAGAAAGGAAACTCTTTATGCCATAGAACCAGACTATATTTACCCAAAATTCGATACATATTCATTATTTAGATTAATAATTCATTCACCGGCATTGCTACCCCATTCAAATATCCCGATGCCCTTTCCACGAGTTTTATTCCGTCTCTCTGAACAATTGCCGATGGTTTGGGACAGGAGTATGTTATTAAGCATATGACCATTTTTACTGATTATGATTCACTATAATTTTTTATTCGTTGTGTGAAACCGGGCGTTTACAGCGAATTTGTCGGGACTGTTCAAAATGACAAATTTACAAACGTGACTGGCGGACCACCCTTTATGGCAGTTTCACTAATACCTTGTTTCCGGATACCTTTGTTCCTGTGACATCGCCTTTCATGCTGATTTCTATATCAGAGTATTGCGGTTCGATCATCATTGTGCCGTCAATGGCAATGACACCCCACTGGCTGTAATTCTTCTCCACGGCGCAATACCTGCCTATGGGAGGCCTGACACTGCGGTATATCGGAGGAATGGTGATACGCTCACCGACTTTCAGCCCCCATTTCATCCCTGAACGGAACGGGACAGCCTCGCCCGACTTCTCCAGAAGCAGCCGCCTCTTTTCCAATTTCTCGGATTCCGCCATATTCCGCATCTCCCTCGCACGTTTTACCAGTCGTTCCATCTCGGCCAAACATCTCTCTCCCTCCTCTGCCGAGATGTGACATCCGATGTATTTTTTTTCCCCACCCTCTGTCACATGATAGTATTTTCCTCCGCTGTCCGTCACGATGATGCTTCCGTCCGCCAGCCATCGGTATATCCAATAGAAACTGTCATGGTCGCCACCGAGAAGACAGGCATATCCCCATGGAAAACCAGCCATATGCGGATCGTCAATATAGCATTGGACGGAAGCATTATAATCAAAAATCGCCACATAGAACTTGTGGTCATAAATATAGCCGCCGCTCAGGTTCAGTTTGCTTGCATACAGATTTTTTGTACGGCTGTAATACATGCGTCCGACTTTCAACATCTCCACATCCCCGAAACGCCTCACCTCGGGTTTTTCCCTGTATGATCGCAGGTTGTAAAGATCTATATAATCAGACCTGCCGTTCGGTTTCTGCACGGTCAGGAAATTGTTTCTCATGAATTTCATGGACAGGCAATGCCCTTCCTTCCTTATGATCTCACCGCAGGCGTTTACCAGTCCGCAGTTCTTGTCCACAAACCTCACCGCTGCCATGTCATGCCGGATGTCGAAGACTGTGACGAATACCGGGTCCGTCATCTTTTTTCTTCCCCTGCGCAGCCCCCATAGCCCACTGTCCCTGTCCTGCCATGCTTTAAGTTCCGGACTCTTGCAGGGATTCGGAGTTTTTTGCAAAGCTATAACGGAAAGCAAGCTGTCATGGGAAACGATCACTTCCATACCGAAGTCCTGACATGAATCTTCCGCGGTGACAGTTTCCGGACTTGTCCCGTTTCCATGCCGAACGGTCCGTATTCCCTTTCCTGCCATATCCCCGCGGAACATCGCCTCCCAGTCCCATGCCATGGTGGGCAGACCGAACACACGGTAGAGCCCCACATTATCTATCAGCACACATGTCTCCTTTCCGACTGATTTTCTCAGTCCGCGCCCGGCCTGTTGCAGATATTTGGCCAGTGAGAGTGTCGGGCGTGCCATCTGCACGAACTCCACATCGGGGCAGTCAAATCCCTCGCTGAAAACGTCCACATTTACCAGTACCTTTATTCTGCCTGTTTTGAAATCCCCCACCATCCGTCCGCGTTCAGCAGTCGGTGTGTGACTGTCTATGGCTGCGGCGTCCAGTCCTTTTCCACTGTAATACGCCGCGATGTTCCGCGCATGGTCAATACTGACGGCATAAACAATCCCCTTCTTCCCGTCCGCATACTCCAGAACGCTCCGGTATAACCGTTCGATGCTTGTGTGGCGATTCAGTACATCATTCATCTCCCTTATCTGGTAATCACCGTCGGCACCGCGTTTTTCCAGCGAGTCTATCAACCGTTGCTCCCTGCTGTTTGCACGTATCGAGACATAATCAAATGACGACAGCCACCCTTTCCTTATAAACTCCGCCACGCTCCATGAGCATACCAGCGAGTCGAAAAGGTCCGTGAACCCGGTACGTCCCATCCGGCAGGGAGTAGCGGTAAGTCCGAGAAACTTCGCTTCCGGAAACTTGCTCCACAACATTCGGTAAGTCCTTGCCTGTGCATGATGCGCCTCGTCGATGATGACCAATTCCGGTTTTTCCACCACATCATTGTAATGCCGTGTGAGCCATTGTATGGACATCACCCTGATGCGCCCGTCAGTCAGACTTGTTCCGTATTTTGCAACGGTCTCTTCTATCTGTTCCACAAGTTCCCTGCGGTGTGCGACGATCCAGACCGTCCTCTTTCCATCAGTGAGAAAACTGCTTACCACCGCCGCCAATACATGGGTCTTGCCGGTGCCTGTAGGCATCTGCACCATCACGCTGCAGCGCGTCCGCCATTCCTCCGAGAGACGCTGTATAATATCTTCCTGATAGTCATGCAGACATACAATTTTTGCCATATAGTTTTCGATTAAAACTCCGGGAACAAGCGCTCTCGTTCCCGGAGCTCCCCCTGCACTTTTCACAAAGGA
>ERZ791925.1776-NODE-1776-length-9933-cov-5.363535_pt1 | contig 9933 bp, 6 predicted proteins | sample MGYA00510132_ERZ791925 | MGnify/ENA primary metagenome ERZ791925 (study PRJEB30046, sample SAMN00792075) | human gut metagenome | study: EMG produced TPA metagenomics assembly of the A metagenome-wide association study of gut microbiota in type 2...
CCGCCCTGCATCGTGATTCTAAAAGTGGCATTCTTCACCTGCACATTGATGCCAATCGTGTGGATATGAATGGAAAAATAAATGATAGCCATAAGATTGGCGAGAGGGCAGTCATGGCTGCGAATATCATTAACGAAAACCGAGGATGGGTACAGTCCAAAGAAATCGGCATACGGCACAGGAAGGAAATCTCAAACTGTTGCATGGAGATACTTCGTGCGATGGACAAATTCAGTTGGCGACAATACAAAATGGAACTGACAAAACGGGGTTACAAAGTGCACATACAAGAAAATGATAAGGGAAAGGTTTATGGTTATTCCATCAAACGGGGGAACTCCAATTATAAATCATCCGTGTTGGGTATCGGGAGAAATCTGACTCCATCAAAGATTGAGGCTACTTGGGCAAAACTGCATCAGCAGGAAAGGAAATCCGAGCCAACAAAATCTATTCCTCAACAAACACAGACAGCCAACGCTGATTCTGTTGTACAACCCAAGATGGCTCCACAGCCTGTTATAAGGTACTATGATATAGCGACAGACGAATATCACAGCTACCATGTGGAGATACCCGAAGCCGCTGACAATATCATCCGGCAAGATTGTTCTTTGGATGAAGCTCATCCGTTGGCTAAGATTGAAGAGATACAGCACATGGCTCTTTTACTCTTTGCCGGGTATTTGGATGCTGCCACAAGTATGGCTGCTTCAAGTGGTGGTGGCGGTTCTGACACTGGTGGCTGGGGACGAGACAAGGACGAGGATGAACTTGAATGGGCACGTCGCTGCGCAAGAATGGCAAACAGCATGTGCAAACGCAGAAAAGGACTTCACAGATAATCTACCTTTTATAAATATAAGAAAATGGGTATAGGAAAATCAAGGGGCACTTCACCTATAAATGTCAACGACATGCTGGAGAAAGTTGAAATCAACCAGCAAATTGAGTCAGAAAAACAAGAAATTGATAAACTTCTCATAGAAATAAGAGAAGCAAAGGAAACGCTGATAAAGTTCAATGAGGATTTGGAGAAAGCTATCGCTGCCGAATGTCGCATTGAGGGTGCACTCAAAGCGGCAGCTGGCAGTTGTGAGAATATAGTCAGGGGCATCTGTAATGCAATTGTGAAAGCTGAACGGGACACGAAATTCAAGACAACAATTACCCCAGAGCAACTTACAAAGCTTAGGCAACTTATAGACCATTCTATTGAAAGTTGGATTTCGGTATTGGCAAATCACCGCGCCGAACAAGCAAAACTTATTGCCGAGCATGAATCTAATATGCGCAAAATCATCAGACGGAATGAGGGAGTTTGGTTTGCCGACTTCTGGATGAAAGTTTTGGTGATATTCTTGATTGTTTATACGGTGGGATTGGGACTGGTCGTATATTGTGTCACTTGAAACTATGAGGAATATCTTTCCACTTTTTTCATGGTAATTGACAGATTTATAGTAATTTGCAATAGAGGTAGGAACAGGGTTGGTAGCAGAGTTAGTAACAGAGTCGGGGCTCTTGATTGTAATCCTGTAGAGGCACTATCAGTACCATATTCTGGTTTTGGCTTTACACCCAATTCTGGCACTCGTGCTACCTTCCCGTGACAAAATACCCGTCTTCTGTATGACAGAAAGGTCACGTTGAACTGTACGATGAATTACTGACAGAACTATAGACATTTCTTGTGCTGATATGAATGGGGTTCTTTTATAAGGCTTACTATTTTATGCCGTCTGTCAGTTGACTGGACTTGCGACATTACTTGTGACATCACTTGCGGCATTTATTATCTGCACAAACTTTATCTGCTCAAGAATGACAACCATCCTCTCCATATTATTGGAGAAGATGACTATTCCTAATCTATATTTTTTACAAGTTGAAGCCAATCCCTCATATTCATTTTGGGGTATTTGCCCTCATAAAATTTTTCTGCAACCGATATAGCTTCAAGTGTATGTGGTGAACTAATTTTTATTAGAGGCCGTAACTGTTTAAGCAGTTCTTCTTCTGTAATCACCTTGATTTTACCATCTTCTACTACAGGATGAGTTGAATCGGACAGCCCCTTTGACTTAACATCGAAGAAAGTATTAATCTTATCAAAAAAATCAGTGATAGATTTTCGTTTAAAAACGATTGGATTATCTCCATTTTTTAAATTGATACGAAGAAATTCTCCTTCCTCGACCTCCTCTTGGTATGAAATACGTGAATAAAATGACACACTCTTACCAACATTAAGCCTTTCTTTTGCTACATTAAAATCCCAACAGACAAAGACATCATTCTCTTGGTCGTATCCAAGAAATATAAAAATATTCGGTGATTTTTTAATCTCGTCAAATAAGTCTCTTTTTGGAAGTTGCGCACGAGTTGTTCCTGGTCTATCTTTAAAAAAGGCTGAAGATAAGTTCTTGATGTAGACATAATAAGGAACATTATCATATTTCATCAAAAAAGGTTGAACCCCTTCAATATATTCAAAGCAAGACCTTTTGTCAAGTTCCTTTCTTATCAACTCTAGCAATGTTTCTGGAAATATTTTTTCAATTTTCATAAGCCTATACTATTGAATAGAATTGTGTTTAGAACTGGATTCGTTTCTTTTGAAGCGACTTTTATTCTCGTTAAGTCACAATCAAATTTGATATTTGATAGTTCAATAGGAATTACGTCGGATGGAATATTGGGGATTTCATTTACATCAAAGAAAGACAAACCATCAATAGCCATTTGGTAATCAAAATAATACTCAAACGCCTTATCAAAATCAGTCCCAAGAGTTGATGCAATTACTTCATTTAATATAAGGTGAAGTTTCAAATCTTGAACTTTTCTTAATATGGAATCTTTCAGGTCGAATACATTTTTTCCTTTACCAGACCTTGTCGTTATTACACTAGCAATGAGAATCTGTGATTTAGTATTGGGCGTAAGTTGCTCATACGAAAATCTATGCTTTCGTTGAGAATTTACCGTACACTTTACTTCTACTTTATCATTGCCATCATTAAAATCGTATTTATCCTCTGGTGAGACATGCCACGACTGTAACATATACACAGGATCTTTAGCTTGTTCTATTACGAACAATTCAGCCCACAAGCCTTGTATTGTCTTTCTTGACGGTTTTGAAAAGACTTTGAAAAGTTCTATCAATTTAGATAATTCCGACGTTACTTCCTTATGACTAGGTCTTTTGTTCATTCTTTGCAGAATTAAGCTGGTTACGTCAATAAAATATCTCAAGAAATCAGGATTGATTGTCTTCAGAGAAATTATCGTATAACGACCTTCGCTGGTCTTCTCTTTGTTCGTTAATCTGCATAACTGATTAAATTGAACAGATATTAGTTCTAAATCAATGTTTGGAACAACTTCAAAATCAATACATTCTACAAAGAATAAGGGATAGCCATTGGAATCAATCCCGATTTTGTGGTTGGGGTTGAAAGGTAATGGCTTAGCTGAAAATTTGTCATCTTCAGCAGTATTATTGCCTTCAAGGTCCAAAAATATATCGTATATGGAATTGTTCATACTATTTACTGTTTTGACTATTTACAAAATTGATGGCCATTTCGTCAGGATAGTAAATTGCCAAGGTATAGAGTTCTTTACCTCCCCAACTATTGGATGTTGACTTCAACTTAATATGATGAATCTGAATCGTTATTGAGTCATCGAACTTAATTTCTTTATCACCTGGATAAGTTGTCTTTCCCTTGATTGAACGACCTGTATGAAGATTGCCAATTTTTAGGGTTTTATCATTGAATTGACGCAAACGAGGTTCCCCGTCATATGCCATTTGTACGATATATGCGTGAGTAATAGGGGAAGTCTCATGTGAAGCATAATACTTCAAGTATCTCAGAGTTGCCTGTTTTCTTGCAGAATCAGGCATATTTTGAAACTTAAAACCTGTTAGAAAATCAATAACATCTTGTATTGGTAACTTTGCGAAACGATGGTTACGATCAGGCGTACCATAGTTCTGGCAAACTTCAAATGTAAGACCACCTAAGAAATTATGTACAAGTTCATTGTTTTCATCTATGGCTTGTACAGCATTCGTAAGTCTCCATCCACGTAGTTTATCATTAACTGTATCAACAGAGAGAATATTCTTACGCGTTGCATTCATTCGTGGGGAAATAATGAGAAGACGCTCTACTTCATCGATATTCTTACATTCCGTCAACCATTTGCGCATTTCTTCCTCGTGCTCAACATATTCAGAGTACTCAACTTGTACTTCGTCTGGTAAGAAGACTCGGCAAGACCATAGATACTTCTGCTTATATCCAAAGAACCTGCATCTCTGCTGAATTGTATCAGCAGTTGATTTTCCTACACTATATCGAGGCATATATGTAACAGCAAGGTTCTTCACCGTGAAACCACGATTCAGCATCTCTGCACCAACAAGTATGTGTGAAGGATAATCCTTCCACGCAATTTTAATATTTTTCTTGCGCTTATTAGAGATAATAAGTTCAAGATTGGTGTCACATATAATATCTGGGAGAACATCTGCAATTTGTTCAAATGAAGGATAATCTTCGTCATGCTTAGAATACTCTCTAATTGCTTCACTATATCTGTTCTTAAAATCATTCATCAAATTGATATATGCAATATCATCCTTACCTGCTCTGATGAAATTAGTCCACATGTCAATTGTACTTGCAATCCAAGTGTGAAATGTTTGACTCGCATCTTGTTCTCTATCTGCATGAACCATCATTGATAAGAACTTTACTGTCTTCTTTAGGCGTACAACGATGGCAACCCCCATCATATGAAGTTGCAGAGCTTCTATTAAAGATGGAGGACATTCGGTCAAATTATTGCGTCTATAATTATAGACTTCAGTCTCTGGTATGGTTAATACCAAGCCAGGTTCATCTTTGAAGAACGTTTTTCCTCCAGTATAACCTTTACCTGGAGTTAAAACTGTATGGTATTTTGGTGACAACAGGTCTAACAAACTAATCAAGAGAGGACCTTGGGGAGTCGCTGTATATTGAACGTAAGAGTGATTAGGAAGGATACTCCGCAATTTTAAGATTGCTCGATAAGTGGATGTAAATTCTGCATCATCTTCCCAGTTTTCAGAATGGTTCTTACTGTTCTTATAGGCATAGCCATTGAGCGAAGCTTGGTCTGCTTCATCATCAATAATCATTACCCCCTTTTTCCCAATCTCATGACTGACGGTTGTTGTTGATAGCAATTCAATGAGTTTCTTAATACGATTTGGATTTTTATGAATTGTTATCAGAATTGTGGGCTTAGAACTAAGGAGTAGTTCACTTTTTATTCTTTGAGCTTCATCTACAGTAGGGTTTTCATGAAGTTTGTAGACCTGATTATTGTTTCCGTCATCCAAAAGATCCTCACGTAAGCGTTCAGATGTCTGCTCTACTAGATTATCTTTAATGCCTGCAAAGTAGATAATAATGCGATAACCATTGTCGCTAGCTAAAGCAGAGAGTGTGGTAAAAGACATGGTTTTACCACTTTGGACATAGCCCACAACCAAACTTGTCGATGATTGCACTTTGTCCACTGTGGGATTTGAACAATGAGACAATACTTCAATAGCTTCTCTTTCTATAGTGTCAACTCCTTCGGAATCAATTTCCTTCGCTAGTCTATCGAGTAGATTTTGAGTCCGTTCTCCCCTAATGGGGCAGAACTTTTCTTGTGTGTCGTTTGAAATAATCTGTATATCCATACTACTGCAAGATGTATTGATTAAACTTGATGCGAAGGTCTGATACGTTACTAATACCGCTTAATGTAGCAGTAAGTTCTGCCATCGCAAATGACTTAAAAATAGAGATAATAGGCATATAGTCATTACTCTTTTTGAATTGCTCGAATCTTGTAAAGAATGGGTGTGCAAGGTTAATCTTGCATACATACTGTTTTACAGAGAAAAGATCGGTGCTTTCATTCGAATTCAGAGTGATTGAATATAGTACGTCTACTCCAGCATCAGTGAACAAATCCATTCTTAGCGAATAATTTTCCCCTTGATAGAAGAAGTCCTCAGTATGACTGTCAATCGGTTTAACATCTTGCACCTTCCTTTCTTCCTGTTTGACAAATTCCTTATTACTTGTCTTATTTTCAACGTCTTGAATTTGTCTTGTCAAGTCTTTGGGCTTTACTTGCTTATCGAGTTTCTTCTTGATATCTTTGGAAATCTTGGCATATTCCTCCTTACTACGTTGTCGATAGTTGTCTGCTTGAGCAAGCAGATTGAAATTATCGGAACGTAATTCATCACGCAAGGCTTCCATAAGAGCGTAAAGATTATCCTCGTCTCTAAAACCATTCTTGTTAAATGTCACTTCAAAGCCTTCTAATTCTAACTCTCCAAAAATCCTGCGATATTTAAAACTACCGACTTGACCAAATATTACACTTGGGAAGTAGCGATCTTCGCCACCCCCAACAATAACACGACCATTTCGCATTAAGACCAGACCATTAGCTCCATTCTGAATTTTGTCCAAAATGGCAATAAATCCTTTGGCTTTATATTTTCCATCATATGACTGATAGTCAATTGCCTTCTTCCATAAAAGACTGTCACCATCTGGCGTTTTGTAATAAGGAGTATTCAAAATCGCATAATTTGCAGCTTGTATTGATTCTCCGTTTACTACAATTTTCAACTCTTCAGAACGCAAATATTTTCGGTAAATGCTTGAAAGATGTCTTCTTATCTTGTCCATCTGATTTGCAGAAGGGGCATTAGAAGATAGTGCTGTCAAATAGATTTTCGTATAATGTTCTTCCGGAGCTAAAGATTTATTTTCTACGATTAGTTCTTCACGGCCTTCTGATGTTACCTTCTGTAAGTCAAAAGACGTGGTTCTTTCTACGTCTTCACCTAATGCCTTGGTTGAGACTGACCATTTATCCGCTAACCAAACAGAAGCGGTTTTCATTCCCATTCCAAACTGGTTTAATCCCGTATTATCTAAAGGAATATGCGCAGGTTCAAACGCTCTTTTAAAATTGAGCGTATCTATACCAGCTGCATTATCAATTATACTAATAGTGTCGGCGTTACGGTCGATAGTTATTTCTACTTGCAATTGATAATCGGGGTCAAGAGTTTTAATCTCTGTCTTATGATTGAGATAGCTTTGTACCGCATTATCTACATACTCGGCAAGGGTATTAGAAACCGTATTGACTAAGTTCCTAAATGTATTATACACATTGGGCTTCAGAGCAATAGACACTTTATCAATATGTTCAGTTTGCATCATAATCACCTACTATTAATAATTTTTCTGCTATTCTTTTGACTACTTCTACATTTACGGCATTACCAAAAGCCTTGAAAGCTTTAGCGCATGTATCCGGATAGTATTGAAGTTCCTCCATACATTGTAATGCCGCAGCTTCTTTACGTGTCATGTACCGTCCTTTTTCACCATTAGGTGTTTCTATCCATGGGAAAATAGGTATTTGCGTAGTCGTTAATACTAACGCTGGTGAAAAAGTTGGTCTTTTAACACGAATTCCAGAAGGTCTAAATTGAATTATCTTGTTGTAGAGTGTTCGAGGAACTTCGGGGTCTTGTCCACAATTCCACTCAAACTTTTGATGGCTATTCTCAAACCCGGGTTCTCGAATTTCATGAATCCACTCATCAATCCACTCCTTATTATCATTATAGAACTTACGATTATACTCAATAAACTGCTTTTTCCAGTCTGGGAACTGACGATTTTCAAGTTTATTAGTTTGTGAGTATATGGGCAAGCATTGTAGATAATCATCCTTAGAATTACCCATTATTGGTTCCCCAAAGCGTCCTAATTTACCATCCATTTGGCGGCGTTGTTGGTAATATGGAGCAATACCCTTGTAATCGTAATTAGCCCCAAATTCCATTGCCCAAATGGGAAAAGTGGGCACAGGAACATTGTGCTTATCTAGCAATTGCAGGAAGTGCTCCCATGCTTCAAGATGTTTTCTCGTTATTGGTCTAAGCGACATATAATCAGTATCTTCTGGATGAATGATAGAACTGATATGACACTCAGGGCGTTGAGTGTAATCGGGGAACTCAAATCCTTTAAGACCGCCTTTTGAATGAAGGCGACCTACTATATAAATACGGTTTCTATGTTGAGGAACACCAAAGTAATGTGGAGAGATAATTGCATCTTGCACATCATACAGAGAAGAAAGTTTCTCATAAATCACGTGATAGGTGTTGTGATTATCGTGAGTTTTCAAGTTTGACACGTTCTCCAAAAAGACATATTCAGGCTTATGAAACTCCAAAATCTCCATAATCTTATAAAATAAATTACCTCTATCTTGTTGATCGTTGAAACCTTCTTGCTTTCCTGCTTTGCTAAATGGCTGACACGGGAATCCCGCACAGAGTATATCATGTGACGGTATGTCGTTTTTTATATTCACTTGATTAATGTCACCGTGACATTTAATACCGTGATTTAGATAATACAATTCTTGTAGTTCTTGCTGAAGTTCTGAGGCAAATACACACTTACATCCAAGTTTTTCAAGAGCAAGATGGAATCCTCCTAAACCTGCAAACAAATCTATAAATCTATATTGCTTCATATTATGGCGTATTTAACGGGATATTTGCTAATGTTAGAACTTATATAGTTCATTTTTTACTTCTCCTATATTTTTGGTTGCTCGCATTAGGATGTTCTGGATTGGTCATTTCAAGATAGCCAGCCTCTACCAGTGACATGATATATGTTTGTCTATTCTTGCTATGATTTGTTACTCCGATTCTATTAAGAATTTCCTTGCTGCTGCGTGGCACACTACAGAAGTTTACAATGTCTTTTTGCTTATTTGTTATTTTAGGACGCTTGGTGTCTAAGTAGGCATTGAGAGTGTCAGAGTTAGTGTCTAAGTCTGTGTCAGAGTGTCCAAGTCCAGTGTCAGGGTTGGTATCCAAGTGTCTAAGTTTTGTGTCTAAGTTGCCATTAACTTGGTTACTTTTGTTGTCGACTTGGTTACTTTTACCATTAACTTGGTTACTTTCTTTGCTAACTTGATTACCTACTGGCCTATTTATAGTAATCACAAATTCACTTGTCCTGTCATTGTTTGTGAATGAAACATTCATGCCCTCTGACAAGGCACGAAGCATACCACTACCTGCTCCTGTGTAGGGGAGCAAATGGATGGCATTGGTGAATAGGAACATGTTGCGAGGCATAGATGTGCCCACAACAATATCGTCCACAGTAAGCCCGTTAGGGAGAGTTCCGGGACTATGTATCTCCACTCTGTCATCAAAAATGAAAATACGGATCGGAGCTTTCGCATTCAGCGAGCGATGCACCAAAGCATTTACGGTGAATTCTACAAGACTGGTATAGGGTATCTCCAATACTCCTTGTGAGTTAAACTCTTTTCCTACTTGTATGTGACGTAAGTTTCGGGTAAAGAAGTCCATGATTGTTTCAAACTGATGAAGCAGATTGCCTTCAATGTCGGCATCATTCACTTTATCACGAAATTGTGTACCGCCGAGACTATTACCCACAAAGCAAATACATTTTGCCGTCATTGCTGGAAGCCAACGCTGAGTGTACTTGCCAAACAGCAACATCGCAGCCGCTGTGATTTTTCCATCATGACGAATGAAGCGTAGATTACGCAGCAGTTTCTCTCCATCGTGGCCGCTGGCAATAGCGGAGCATACAGTATCTAAAGAGGCTTCGCGAAAAGCATCGCCCACGAGCCCTTTTCTCACTAATACTTTTTCAAACTTGTTGCTTAAAAAGGTTTTGATGGTATTCTCGTCCAAGTCCTTAATCGTAGCATCCCGAACCCCAGCTTCATCAGGCGAGAAACTGCCGCAGTCGGTCATCATCTCGGCAAGCTCGGCAT
>ERZ791925.1784-NODE-1784-length-9904-cov-3.161336_pt1 | contig 9904 bp, 8 predicted proteins | sample MGYA00510132_ERZ791925 | MGnify/ENA primary metagenome ERZ791925 (study PRJEB30046, sample SAMN00792075) | human gut metagenome | study: EMG produced TPA metagenomics assembly of the A metagenome-wide association study of gut microbiota in type 2...
TGCCACTCACCAGTAACACCCACTCCCCGGTTCCCGCGCCAATATTGTCGATGGCGACGGCGCATTGCCCGTCAGGATTACCTTGTGGATCAATCATTTCCACCATCAGCAATTTGTCATGCGCCAGTCCGTGATGGCGTACGGTACAAACAATTTGTCCAGTGACGACTGCCAGTTTCATACCCGCCTCCGTGGCGTATTTCAGGTAAAAGCTCCCCCTACCCTCCGCAGAAGGTAAAATGAAAAAGGAGAGAGCGTGACGCCCGAATCGACGTCACACAGGGTGATTACAGGTTGCTGCTATCGCCTTTCAGGCCGATCGGGAAGACTTCTTCCAGGTCGCCGTGCGGACGCGGATAACGTGTACAGATACCAGCTCGCCGATACGCTGTGCCGCTGCGGCACCTGCATCGGTCGCGGCTTTACAGGCTGCAACATCACCACGAACCATGGCAGTACACAGGCCGCCGCCAATCTGCTTAACACCAACCAGCTTGACGCGCGCAGCTTTCACCATCGCGTCAGAAGCCTCAATCAGTGCAACCAGGCCCCGGGTTTCGATCATTCCTAATGCTTCCATTGTGCTTTCCTCTTTATCAGGGTCCAGAACGGGACCGTTCATTCAACCAGTGTTTGTAAACTGCTTTCGCGGTTCACTTCTGTCTGACGCGGCACAGCTGCCACCAGCGCCAGCTCGATAATTTCCTGCACGCTACAACCACGAGAGAGATCGTGCATCGGCGCGGCAAGTCCTTGTATCAGTGGCCCGACGGCACGATATCCGCCGAGTCGTTGTGCGATTTTGTAACCAATATTTCCGGCTTCCAGCGACGGAAAAACCATCACATTGGCCTTGCCCTGTAGCGGGCTGGCAGGCGCTTTTTGCGCCGCCACTTCCGGCACGAAGGCGGCGTCAAACTGTAACTCGCCATCCACCACCAGCTTTGGTGCGCGCTCACGGACGATTTCTGTCGCCTGCTGGACGTTAGCAACACAGGGGTGACGGGCGCTACCATTGCTGGAAAACGACAGCATCGCCACGCGCGGCTCTTCTCCGGTGATGGCGCGCCAGGTTTCGGCACTGGCAAGCGCGATATCCGCCAGCTGCGCCGCCGTCGGCTGTGGCACCACGCTGCAATCGGCAAAGCCCAACGCCGGGCCGCTGTACTGTGGCAACATCAGGAAAATGGAAGAGAGCGTTTTACAGCCTGGCTGCAAGCCGATAATGCGTAATCCGGCACGCAGCACATTTGCCGTGGAAGAGAGGTTGCCCGCGATACAGACATCCGCTTTACCGGCGCTGACCATTGCTGCGGCGAACATCAGAGGGTCGGTAAGTTTTTCCAGCGCATCCGGCGGCGTTTTTTCGCCCGCGCGGGCCAGCCAGCGATGAGCAAATTCTTCCCGCATTGCGAGGTTGCCATGCGGATCAATCACCTGTAGCCCGTCCATCGCCACGCCGTGACTGAGCGCAAACTGACGAAGTTCAAACGGATTGGCGACCAGAATGGGCGTTGCCAGACCTTGTTGATGTAAATATTGCGCGGCTTTCAGCACACGTTGGTCTAACGCATCCGGAAAAACCACTCTGGCGGGCGCTCGCAACGCCAGTTCACGACAACGTTCAATAATCATTGCGTTTCCCCCAGTCGTTGTTGGATCTGCTTCACCGTTAGCGGCTGCTTCGTTACGCTCAGGATCATCATCACGTAGACCGTGCTCGAAAGGCGGTTCAGCGCCTGCAAAATGTCCGGGCGTAATACTTCAAAGCTGCGGGTGATAAAGACCTGCGCCGCTACGGTTTCGGTTTCCCGCACTTTGGTGCGTAGCAGATTGAGCAACGCAGCATCGCGCCCGTGGCTGGCTTCCGGCACCAGATGATCGTGGTCGAGATAGCGCAGCGGCTGATGAGAAAGCCGATGCAGATCTTCGTCAGAAAGCCCGACAATCGCCTGGCAGCCCAGCGGTTCCCCCAGCGCATCGGCGCGCATAATGTTGCCAAGACGCGAACGGATATCCGCCAGCCACGGCTGCCACGGTTCCGCCAGTTCAATTTGCAGCCACACTGCCAGCGCAATGGTGCTGTCGAGAACCGCGCGAAAACCCAGACGCGGATCGCTTTTGGCGACCATTTTTTCCGCCGACAGGTGAGTCAGCGTATCCGGCTTTTTTGCCACCGGCTGGCGACACAGTTCGCAGCACGCCTGCGGATGTTCATCGCTACTGGTCAGCCCATGAACGGGCTGCGGCTGCTGCTGTTCATCGTCAACAAACAGGCGGCCCTGCTCGTCAATAAACTTGATGCGCAGATGGCGGCTTTCCAGCAACTCCCGGGCAGAGGGCGTCAGGCGACTGTCCGCAGGGAGATGGATCTCTGCGCCTTCGCTGAGCGTATGGTTCGCTCTTAGCCATGCTTCGGTGATGAAATCTTTCATAGGGATTGCCAGTTAGCCGGCCAGGCGACATACAGGAATTTCACGCTGGATGTCGTACCAAATTCGATGCTGGAGCCTTTCGGGATAAACATCACGTCGCCTGCTTTGGCGATCATGGTTTGGCCTTCGTGGCGAACATGCAGCTCCCCTTCCAGCACCATGTCGATTTCGTCGTAGTTCAGGGTCCACGGGAAGAATGCGTTCTCCCACTGCATAAAACCGGCGGCCATGCTGCTGCCGTCGTCTCCGGTCACAAGATCAGTCAAGCCCACGCAATGCGGCTCTGCGCCGTCGAAACGACCAAACTTGACGCTACTGCCATCAATCACTTTGATGCCGCCTTTGCCGGTCACCGATTTGAAGCTCGGCTGCATTGCGCCCTGCTCCAGCGACTGTTTTTCCTTCATCACTTTTTCCATCAGCTGTGCGACCAGGCTTTCGGTAAACTGGCCTTCCGGCAGCTGGGCAATGATGGTTTCGCGGATGCGCTGGCTTTCGGTTTTGTCGGCTGGCACGCTGGCGGGCACGGACGCCGTTACCGGGATCGATTCATCACATTCGGTGATGGTAAAACCCAGTAGATCCGCCACTTCACGGGCTTCCGGGGTAATAATGCTGGCGCGCAGAACCACGGACATTGCCTGTTCGCCGCGCGCGTGTGCTTCACGAATATCATTCGCTGTGATGAGTTTTTTCACCTGCTTCCTCCTGTTTGGTGAGAGATGCCAGATAATCCACCAGTTGCTGCACGCTTTGCGGGTCGTGGCTGTTTAGCTCGAAAATCGGCTCTTCGAAACCCGTCTCAAGCAATAACTTTCGCGTTGCGGCGACGTCAGCATCTGGCATGTCCGTTTTACTGATGACGGCGATTTGCCGTTTGCTGACGCCAATATCCAGCAACCCGGCAGGCAACCGACTTTCCGGGTCATTTGCGCCATGGACATAGATCAGCATGTCTACATCCTGTAGCGTGGTAATTAAGGCGTGATACCAGCGGGGATGGTTAAAATATTCACCCGGCGTATCAATATCGCCCTTATCATTAAATTCCACGGCCTGTGTTTTTCTGGCGAGGGTATAATTCCCCTGCAACGCATTAAATAACGTTGTTTTTCCTGCCCCGACGCTACCCACAAACGCAATTCGTTTCATGAATGCCTCGTATTAACTTTTGGTCATTTCACAAAGCGTATAATTTAATAAGCGACCTAAACCGCTGACGGTTTGTGATAACGCTTCTTCTACTGCGCCCACCGAGCCATAAATCACCAATGCACCGCTGAATCGGTCGAGAAAACCGATATGCACATCAGCGGCTTTCAGCGCTAAATCACCGGCGATCATCGCCGTTTCGCCGGGAGTTAGCGTCATAATGCCAATTGCGCCCGCATCCGGAACGCCGATTTTCTTCGCCAGTTCCTCACCGGGATGCGCGATGAGATGCGCCAGTGTGACCTGTTTGCCGGGCACAAATTCCTGAATGATGCGTTCTTTATCCATGAGTCGCCGCCTGTGAAAAACTTTCGTGTATCGTGACAATTTTTCGTCAGAGTAAATAACAAAATTCGGCAAGCGCGTTTAAAAGGTGAGGTAGATCACTAAGAATGGAGAGATATTCGCTGTGGTGCATAAACTTTCATATGCAACGCATGAATATAAATAAAATAATATCGAGATATTATATAGACTGCTTTTTTTTATTATTCGCAAACTCAGTAATAAGCTTTACTAATATATTGCAGCTAAACTGCTTACCCTGAATATTCAGGGTAAGCGTGAGAGTTAAAAAAAATTACAGCGGTTGGGTTTGCGCTTCTACCACGGCCAGCGCCACCATGTTGACGATACGACGCACCGATGCGATCGGCGTTAACACGTGAACCGGTTTCGCCACACCCATCAGCACCGGGCCGACAGTCACACCTTCCGAGCTGGAAACACGCAGTAAGTTGTAACTAATGCGGGCAGCTTCCATGTTCGGCATCACCAGAATATTGGCGGAACCTTTCAAAGAGCTGTCCGGCATACGGTCGTTGCGAATCGCTTCCACCAGCGCTGCATCGCCGTGCATTTCACCATCAATCATCAGTTCTGGTGCACGTTCCCTGACCAGTTCCAGCGCCTGACGCATTTTGCTCGACGACGGGCAGTCAGAAGAACCAAAGTTGGAGTGCGACAACAAAGCAACGCGCGGCTCAATACCAAAACGACGGACAGTTTCTGCCGCCATCAAGGTGATCTCCGCCAGCTCTTCTGCATCCGGTTCATCATTAACATATGTATCGGCAATAAAGGTGTTACCACTCGGCAGCAGCAGCGCGTTCATGGCACCTGCGGTGTGAACGCCATCGCGATAACCAAAGACATTTTTCACCACGCTAAAATGTTCATGATAATCACCCACCGTACCGCAAATCATTGCATCGGCTTCCCCACGCTGAACCATGATCGCGCCGATCACTGTCGGGTTACTGATCAGCGCCCGCTGCGCCTGTTCCTGAGTGACGCCGCGACGCTTCATGATCTGGAAGTATTCGGTCCAGTACTCTTTAAAGCGCGGATCGGATTCGTTATTGACGATCTCAAAATCAACGCCCGCTTTGATCTGCAAGCCCAGTTTCTGAATGCGCATTTCGATCACGTTCGGACGACCGATAAGGATCGGTTTCGCCAGTCCCAGCGTTACCAGTTCCTGAGTGGCATGCAGAACGCGCGCCTCTTCCCCTTCCGGCAGAACAACGCGCTTCGGCGCTTTGCGAGCCTGGGAGAAAATCGGCTTCATAAACAGGTTGGTTTTGTAAACGAACTCAGTCAGCTTGTCGATGTAGACGTCGAAATCAGCAATCGGACGAGTCGCCACGCCCGACTCCATCGCGGCTTTAGCGACCGCAGGAGCGATCTTAACGATCAAGCGCGGATCAAACGGTTTTGGAATGATGTATTCCGGACCAAAGCTCAGATCCTGATCGCCATACGCTGAAGCCACCACTTCGCTCTGTTCCGCATGGGCGAGTTCTGCAATCGCACGTACCGCCGCCAGTTTCATCTCTTCGTTGATGGCGGTTGCGCCAACGTCCAGCGCGCCACGGAAGATGAACGGGAAGCACAGGACGTTGTTCACCTGGTTCGGATAGTCAGAACGACCGGTACAGATGATGGCGTCATCGCGGACCTGCTTCGCCAGCGGCGGCAGAATTTCCGGTTCCGGGTTCGCCAGCGCCAGGATCATTGGCGCACGAGCCATTTTCTTCACCATTTCCTGGGTCAGCACTTTCGGGCCGGAACAGCCCAGGAAAATATCCGCGCCTTCAATCACATCATCGAGGGTACGTTTGCCGTCATCCACCACCGCATATGCGGCTTTGGTTTCCGCCATGTTTGGCTCACGGCCCTGATAGATAACGCCTTTTGAATCGCAAACCACGATGTTATGTTTTTGCAGACCCAGCGCTACCAGCAGGTTCATACAGGCGATTGCTGCGGCACCCGCGCCGGAAACCACCATCCGCACGTCGGAGATGTTTTTCTCCACCACGCGCAAGCCGTTGAGGATGGCGGCAGTGCTGATAATTGCCGTGCCGTGCTGATCGTCGTGGAATACCGGAATATTCATCCGCTCGCGCAGTTTCTGTTCAATATAGAAACATTCTGGCGCTTTAATGTCTTCGAGGTTGATGCCGCCGAAGGTTGGTTCGAGCGCGGCGACAACTTCAATAAATTTGTCCGGGTCGAGTTCGTCAACTTCAATGTCAAATACATCAATCCCGGCGAATTTCTTAAACAGAACGCCCTTGCCTTCCATCACCGGTTTGCCTGCCAGCGCGCCAATGTTGCCTAACCCCAGCACCGCCGTACCGTTAGAGATCACCGCCACCAGGTTACCGCGGGCGGTATATTTGTAGGCTTTTAACGGGTCTTTTTCGATTTCAAGACAAGGTGCGGCAACGCCTGGTGAGTAGGCCAGCGCCAGATCGCGCTGTGTTGCCAGAGGCTTGGTTGGAGAAACCTGGATTTTCCCTGGAACTGGAAATTCATGGAAATCAAGTGCACTTTGTTTTAACTGGTCATCCATTTGGTTGTTCCTTTCACGTAACGTTCACAAATAAAGTGTGTGGGCAACAGCCCCTGCCCACAACGTGGCGCACATTATTACCCTGCCGGAGTCTACAGACTTTGAGCAAGTCCAAACTCTCACCATTAATATAATGTTTTGGTAATAATCCTATAACACTGATGTTACCTGCTTAATCCAGCAATACCATGCCTGTCTGCTATGCTTTTTTGATGCGTTTAGCGAAATTTCTCAGAAGTGTGAATTAACGCACTCATCTAACACTTTACTTTTCAAGGAGTATTTCCTATGAACGAGTTAGACGGCATCAAACAGTTCACCACTGTCGTGGCAGACAGCGGCGATATTGAGTCCATTCGCCATTATCATCCCCAGGATGCCACCACCAATCCTTCGCTGTTACTCAAAGCTGCCGGATTATCACAATATGAGCATTTAATAGACGATGCTATCGCCTGGGGTAAAAAAAATGGCAAGACCCAGGAACAACAGGTGGTCGCAGCGTGTGACAAACTGGCGGTCAATTTCGGTGCTGAAATCCTCAAAATCGTACCCGGTCGCGTGTCAACAGAAGTTGATGCACGCCTCTCTTTTGATAAAGAAAAGAGTATTGAGAAGGCGCGCCATCTGGTGGACTTGTATCAGCAACAAGGCGTTGAGAAATCACGCATTCTGATCAAGCTGGCTTCGACCTGGGAAGGAATTCGCGCGGCAGAAGAGCTGGAAAAAGAAGGTATTAACTGCAACCTGACGCTGCTGTTTTCTTTTGCACAGGCACGGGCCTGTGCGGAAGCAGGCGTTTTTCTGATTTCGCCGTTTGTCGGGCGTATTTATGACTGGTATCAGGCACGCAAGCCGATGGACCCGTATGTGGTGGAAGAAGATCCGGGCGTTAAATCGGTGCGCAATATCTACGACTACTATAAGCAACACCACTATGAAACCATTGTGATGGGCGCGAGCTTCCGTCGCACCGAACAAATCCTCGCCTTAACCGGCTGCGATCGACTGACTATCGCACCGAATTTACTGAAGGAGCTGCAGGAAAAAGTTTCGCCAGTGGTACGTAAATTAATCCCACCTTCTCAGACGTTCCCACGCCCAGCTCCCATGAGCGAAGCGGAGTTCCGTTGGGAGCACAATCAGGATGCGATGGCGGTAGAAAAACTGTCTGAAGGCATTCGTCTGTTCGCCGTTGATCAACGCAAACTGGAAGATCTTCTTGCCGCCAAACTATAAACCAGCCACGGAGTGTTATATGTCCCGAAAAGACCTTGCCAATGCGATTCGCGCACTCAGTATGGATGCGGTACAAAAAGCCAACTCTGGTCATCCCGGCGCGCCGATGGGCATGGCTGATATTGCCGAAGTGCTGTGGAACGATTTTCTTAAACATAACCCTACCGACCCAACCTGGTATGATCGCGACCGCTTTATTCTTTCCAACGGTCACGCGTCGATGCTGCTCTACAGTTTGCTACATCTGACCGGTTACGACCTGCCGCTGGAAGAACTGAAGAACTTCCGTCAGTTGCATTCGAAAACCCCAGGCCACCCGGAGATTGGCTATACGCCAGGCGTTGAAACCACCACCGGCCCGCTTGGACAAGGTTTGGCGAACGCCGTCGGGCTGGCGATAGCAGAGCGTACACTGGCGGCGCAGTTTAACCAGCCAGACCATGAGATCGTCGATCACTTCACCTATGTGTTTATGGGCGACGGCTGCCTGATGGAAGGTATTTCCCACGAAGTCTGTTCGCTGGCAGGCACGCTGGGACTGGGCAAGCTGATTGGTTTTTACGATCACAACGGTATTTCCATCGACGGTGAAACAGAAGGCTGGTTTACCGACGATACGGCAAAACGTTTTGAAGCCTATCACTGGCATGTGATCCATGAAATCGACGGTCACGATCCGCAGGCGGTGAAGGAAGCGATCCTTGAAGCGCAAAGCGTGAAAGATAAGCCGTCGCTGATTATCTGCCGTACGGTGATTGGCTTTGGTTCGCCGAATAAAGCAGGTAAGGAAGAGGCGCACGGCGCACCACTGGGGGAAGAAGAAGTGGCGCTGGCACGGCAAAAACTGGGCTGGCACCATCCGCCATTTGAGATCCCTAAAGAGATTTATCACGCCTGGGATGCCCGTGAAAAAGGCGAAAAAGCGCAGCAGAGCTGGAATGAGAAGTTTGCCGCCTATAAAAAGGCTCATCCGCAACTGGCAGAAGAGTTTACCCGACGGATGAGCGGTGGTTTACCGAAGGACTGGGAGAAAACGACTCAGAAATATATCAATGAGTTACAGGCAAATCCGGCGAAAATCGCTACCCGTAAGGCTTCGCAAAATACGCTTAACGCTTACGGGCCGATGCTGCCTGAGTTGCTCGGCGGTTCGGCGGATCTGGCTCCCAGCAACCTGACCATCTGGAAAGGTTCTGTTTCGCTGAAGGAAGATCCAGCGGGCAACTACATTCACTACGGGGTGCGTGAATTTGGCATGACCGCTATCGCCAACGGCATCGCGCACCACGGCGGCTTTGTGCCGTATACCGCGACGTTCCTGATGTTTGTTGAATACGCCCGTAACGCCGCGCGGATGGCGGCACTGATGAAAGCGCGGCAGATTATGGTTTATACCCACGACTCAATTGGCCTGGGCGAAGATGGTCCGACGCACCAGGCTGTTGAGCAACTGGCCAGCCTGCGCTTAACGCCAAATTTCAGCACCTGGCGACCGTGCGATCAGGTGGAAGCGGCGGTGGGCTGGAAGCTGGCGGTTGAGCGCCACAACGGACCGACGGCACTGATCCTCTCAAGGCAGAATCTGGCCCAGGTGGAACGTACGCCGGATCAGGTTAAAGAGATTGCTCGTGGCGGTTATGTGCTGAAAGACAGCGGCGGTAAGCCAGATATTATTCTGATTGCCACCGGTTCAGAGATGGAAATTACCCTGCAAGCGGCAGAGAAATTAGCAGGAGAAGGTCGCAATGTACGCGTAGTTTCCCTGCCCTCGACCGATATTTTCGACGCCCAGGATGAGGAATATCGGGAGTCGGTGTTGCCTTCTAACGTTGCGGCTCGCGTGGCGGTGGAAGCAGGTATTGCCGATTACTGGTACAAGTATGTTGGTCTGAAAGGGGCAATTGTCGGGATGACGGGTTACGGGGAATCTGCTCCGGCGGATAAGCTGTTCCCGTTCTTTGGCTTTACCGCCGAGAATATTGTGGCAAAAGCGCATAAGGTGCTGGGAGTGAAAGGTGCCTGATGGTGATTGCCGGATGCTGATTGCCGGATGCGACGCTGACGCGTCTTATCCGGCCTACAGCGTCTTATCCGGCCTACATGTCCCGCCATTTTGTTTAACGGGTGATCCACAACGTGGGCCAGGCGTCTGGCCCAT
>ERZ791925.1809-NODE-1809-length-9789-cov-2.757962_pt1 | contig 9789 bp, 7 predicted proteins | sample MGYA00510132_ERZ791925 | MGnify/ENA primary metagenome ERZ791925 (study PRJEB30046, sample SAMN00792075) | human gut metagenome | study: EMG produced TPA metagenomics assembly of the A metagenome-wide association study of gut microbiota in type 2...
GATTTGTGCAAAACAATTGCTTAAAATATTTTATTTTCGACTTGACTATTTTTAAATTTTTCTGCTAAAATGTATGCGTTGTAAAATTAAATATATTAAGATACGAATAAGACAATAAATGTCACCTATCCAATGTCGGACGGATGGGTATATTTATTGTCTTTTTTTGTTGTCAGAAAGGAGCAATTATGATTAATAAAAATCAAAACGGAGGTAACCACAATGCCTAAAACAAGAGGTCAATCAATATTTTTCACTGCAATTACTGCGTTGATGATGGTATATGCTATGACTTTATACAATACTGTACTTGCCACTGGCAGCTTTACTAATCACACATTCTTAATCGCATTAAAAGGAATGTGGATAGAATATATAATAACCGCGCTGCTTGCTTATTTTGTCTCTGGTCATTTGGCAAAAATATGTGCTTTCAGGGTTGTCAAGCCCGGCGACAGACCTATTTTTATAATATTTGCAATACAGACCTTTACTGTAATATGGCAGGTTGCATTTGCAAGCATACTTGGTGTGTACCATGGTTATAGCTTCACCGCTAATTTTATACCTGATTATCTTACAACCTATTGCAGAAACTTTATTATGGCATTCCCATTACAGCTTATTATAGCTGGTCCTCTTGCAAGGCTGATATTCCGCAAAACATTCTTAAAACATATCAATAAAACTGGGGCTGAGGAATCTGAAACCCGTAATGAGGATGAAGAAATAATTGAAGAGATTATGTAGACTTTAAATGGTATACATCAAAGGTGAGAGTATAACACATTTACTCTCACCTTTTTATATTCATAAGTATATTCTATTAATTCATATATAAGTGGACCTGAGGGGAGTCGAACCCCTGTCCAAAAGCCCATCCGCTGTTCTTCTACTATCATAGTCAGTTATTTGACATTCCCTTATGCATACGGGAACTAACACCCTTATGCACTTAGTAGCTTCATAATACGTCCATAACCGCAAAGCTTAAGCTATGTCGTTTCTCACATATTCGAAGCCTGGATCCTAAAGTGTGAGTGCTCTAGGTCAGACTGCTGCAACTTAGGCAGCGTATGCTAAATTATCTTCAGCGTTTATATTTAAGTTTGCCATTTAACGCATTGCATACGGATAGCTTCACCAGTTTCAAAACCCCTGTCGAAACCTTTACAAGCCCATATATTAAATTATAGTCTTTAACGACCATATAATATATAACATTATATACCACTTAAAGTCAATATATTCTTATAAATAAAAAATTAATTTTTTTATAAATTATGATAAGATGAGCACAAAAGTGCTCACCTTAAAAGTTTTGCCTTTACCAGCCGAACACCCTCATCATTGCAATCTAACCATTCAAAACCTACCCCAGATTTCTAATCTTAAAGTCTTTAGCTGCCTCCCGCTGCTGGTCTTTCTTCGCTATTGAATCTCTCTTATCGTAATTCTTCTTACCTTTTGCAAGACCTATCTGCATTTTAACCTTGCCATATTTCAGATAAACCTGCAATGGCACAAGTGTATAGCCCTTGGTAGAAAGCTGTCCTGCAAGCTTATTAATCTCACTTTTATGAAGAAGCAGCTTCTTAGGTCTTAATGGGTCTTTATTGAAAATATTACCTTTTTCATAAGGTGTGATATTCATATTAATGGCAAATACTTCCCCATTAATTATCTGTATATACGACTCTTTGATAGAACATTTCCCCTGTCTTATTGACTTAACCTCAGTTCCACAAAGTTCAAGCCCTGCTTCAAGCTTATCTTCTATAAAGTAATCAAAATACGCTTTCTTGTTGTTGGCAATTAATCTGTTGCCGCTTGCACTGTCTTTGCCCATACATATCCTCCATTATCTAATTACTTAATTGCTTACTATTCTTCATAATCCTGTGCAAACATAAAATCTATCGTTCTTGATATTGCATTAGTATCAACAACAACAACCCTGACTTTCTGTCCAAGCTTATATGTCTGATGAGTTGTTTCATTAAACATCTCGTAATGATTTTCATCAAATACATAGTAACCACGCATATTATTGACAGAAACCATTCCTTCTATTGTATTAGGAAGTTCAACATATATGCCCCAATTCGTTACTCCTGATATTACACCATCAAAATACTCTCCGATATGTGCACTCATATACTGAACCATTTTCAGCTTATCAGTATCTCTTTCTGCCTCATCTGCACGGCGTTCAGTTGCACTCGCCTGTTCTGCAACATCTGGAAGGATTTTATCATAATGAAGCTTTCGCTTCTCACTCATTCCTCCATGAAGACATTCTTTAATTATTCTATGAATTTGCAAATCCGGATATCTTCTTATTGGCGAAGTAAAATGGCAGTAATATTTTGCCGCAAGTCCGAAATGTCCAATACATTCCGCTGTATACTTAGCCTTCTTCATAGACCTTAATGTAAGTCTGCTTATAAGATTTTCCTCGTCACTTCCCGCTATTTTTTCAAGAAGCTTCTGTAATTCTTTAGGATGAATTTCATCAGTTATATGCATTGAATATCCAAAATTATTAATAAATGTAGATAATTTTAATATCTTTTCCGGGTCAGGATTTTCGTGTGTTCTATAAAGAAATGGTACTTCCTGCCAGAAATAATCTTCTGCTACTGTCTCATTAGCAGCAAGCATAAAATCTTCTATAAGCTTAGTTGCTACATTTCTGTCATATGGCTTAATATCTACAGGCCGTCCATCTTTATCAAGAATAATCTTAGATTCAGGAAAGTCAAAATCTATTGAACCCCTCTTAAATCTTTTCTTTCTTAATATATCTGCACATTCCTGCATTAGCTTAAACATATCTACAAGCTCACTGTACTTTGCACATTCTTCTTTATCATTATCTTCAAGTATCTTTTTAACAGATGTATAAGTCATTCTTCTATTTACATTGATAACTGACTCGCATATCTTATGGCCTATTATGTTACCTTTCATATCTATATCCATAAGACAGCTTAATGCCAGTCTATCACAGCCTTCATTCAGCGAACATATTCCATTGGAAAGCTGGTGCGGTATCATAGGAATAACCCTGTCAACCAGATACACGCTTGTTCCTCTCTTAAGAGCTTCCTTATCAAGTGGACTGCCCTCTTTAACATAATGACTTACATCAGCAATATGCACGCCAAGATGATATATATCATTTTCTTTAGTTAATGATACTGCATCATCTAAATCCTTAGAGTCCTCGCCGTCTATTGTCACCATAACAACATCTCGCAGATCCGTCCTGCCTGCTATATCATTGCCATCAACCTCATCTGGTATGCCCTTTAATTCCTTCTTAACACTATCTGGAAATTCTTCTGGCAGGTCATAGGCTTTTACTATTGATAAAATGTCTGTTCCCGGATCATCCATATGTCCGATTACTTCAATTATCTTACCCTCAGGATTCTTTCTTGCACTGCCGTAGCTGCTTATCTTAACTACTACTTTACTGCCTGTAACCGCTCCTATTTCGTGTTCCTTAGATACAAATATATCACAGCCAATCTTCTGGTTATCAGGCACAACAAATCCAAAATTCTTATTCTTCTGATATGTTCCAACCAAAGTCTTAACTTCGTGGTCTAATATCTCTATTATCTTACCTTCACGTCTTCTATCACCATTCTTCTGTGCTGTAATTACAACTTTAACTTTGTCGTGATAAAAAGCATCCTTAGTATCACTTGCTTTGACAAATATATCATCATCCTGCCCATCTACAACAACAAAACCAAATCCCCTGCTTGTACTCTCAAATGTTCCTACAAGTGCAACATTATCAGGCTTCATATATTTCCCCTTCTTGCTTACACCTATAGTTCCGTCTGCAACTAAAGAATCAAGAACCTCCTGAAGTTCGTGTCTTAATTCTTTAGGAATACCAAGAAGAATTGCTATCTCCTTTGTCTTCATAGGAACATATAATTCATTATTGAGTATCAAATCAGCAAGGTTTTTCCTTCTTTCCTTGAAAACACTACTTTTCATAGTTTCCTCCATTCCATTACTATAATTCAATATCAATCTGCAATATAATATATATTTAATATTTATTACACAAAAACGCCCTTAAGATACTATATCTTAAGAGCGTTAATGTTATCAATTAGAAATTAATATTTAAAATAATAGCTATTACAACGAATAATACAGCAAGAACTTTAGTAATAGTTACAAGCTTACCTTCCATTGAACGACCTTTATTCTTACCCCAGTAAGTATCAGCAGCACCACTAATAGCACCTGATAAACCATTCTGTTTACTTTCCTGCATAAGAACTACTATTGTTAAAAATATACATACTAATATAAATATACCCATTAAGACTATTCTTAATGTATCAGCCCATGACATACCAAACATATATCAAACCTCCTATTGCAATAATCACAATGAATTGATTATAACAAATAAATATTAAATGTGCAACTAATATCTATAACTAATTGTCCATCTGTGCACTATATAATCCTATCTATGAATTATTTCTTAATAAGAAGTGATTCTCCTGTCATCTCTGCCGGCTTCTCCATTCCCATAATCTCAATAAGAGTTGGAGCTATATCACAAAGTCTTCCACCTTCTCTAAGTGTATATTCTTCATCATAATTGACAAGAATAAATGGAACTGGATTAGTTGTATGTGCTGTATGTGGTGCACCTGTTTCATAATCTATCATCTTCTCTGCGTTACCATGGTCAGCACATATGAATAATACTCCGTCAACATCCTTAACAGCCTGTACAGCCTTGCCAACAAGCTCATCTACCTTTTCTACAGCCTTAACTGCTGCCGGAATAACACCTGTGTGACCAACCATATCAGGGTTCGCGAAGTTGATTACGATAACATCATACTTATCTGACTTAATTGCCTCAACTAAATCCATACCAACCTCTGGAGCACTCATCTCTGGCTTAAGGTCATATGTTGGGACATCCTTAGGTGAGTTAACAAGAAGTCTGAACTCATCTACATTAGGATCTTCAACACCACCATTAAAGAAAAATGTTACATGTGCATACTTCTCTGTCTCAGCAAGACGAAGCTGCTTCTTGCCATTATTAGCAAGGAATTCGCCAAATGTATTCTTGATTTCTTCTTTCTTGAATGCAACTAACTTGTTAGGGATTGATTCATCATAATCCTTGAAGCATACAAATGTAGTTGGAATATATTCTCTTTCAAAACCTGTGAACTTATCATCACAGAAAGCTCTTGTCATCTCTCTTGCTCTATCTGGACGGAAGTTAAAGAATATTACTGAATCGTCAGGCTTAACAACTGAAAGTGGCTTGCCATTCTCTGTTATTACTGTAGGAACAACGAATTCATCTGTAACATCTGCTGCATAAGACTCTTCAAGTGCCTTAACTGCATTATCTGCTGACTTTCCTTCACCTGTTGTAAGTGAAAGATATGCTTCCTTTACTCTGTCCCAGTTATTATCTCTATCCATAGCATAGTATCTTCCCGCTAAAGAAGCTACTTTACCAACACCAATCTCTGCCATCTTGTCTTCAAGCCTGGCTACAAAATCTTTAGCTGAAGCTGGAGGTGTATCACGTCCATCAAGGAAAGCGTGTACATATACATTAGAAACTCCATTCTTCTTAGCCATCTCAAGTAAACCATATATATGTGAAATGTGGCTGTGAACACCACCATCTGATAAAAGTCCGAAAAGATGTAAATCGGAATTATTCTTCTTGCAATTCTCCATAGCAGCAAGAAGTTCTTCATTCTTATAGAACTCTCCGTCTTCTATAGCCTTTGTTATTCTTGTAAGATCCTGATATATAATCCTGCCAGCACCAATATTCATATGACCAACTTCTGAATTACCCATCTGACCATCTGGAAGACCTACATAAAGTCCAGATGCGTTACCCTTAACAAATGGATATTCTTTCATTAACTTATCCATAACAGGAGTATTAGCCATAGCTATTGCATTACCCTCTGTTCTATCACTTAAACCATAACCATCAAGTACCATTAATACAACTGGTTTCTTACTCATATTATTTTCCTCTTTTCCAAGATAACAATATCTTTAATATTCTCTCTAATTATTCCTGTTGTATGATAGCATACTTATTACTAATTTGCAATTTAGAATAATTATAATTATATTAAAAAGCAATAAGCCATACCAGGAATCACTTCCATGTATGGCTTACTATGTATCTTATTACATATTGTAATTAACGATTTCACAAAAATCCGGCTTAAGACTTGCACCGCCTACAAGACCACCGTCTATATCGGGCTGACTGAACAATTCTGCAGCATTACCTGCATTAACAGAACCACCATAAAGAATTCTTATTGAAGAAGCTGCTTCTTCTCCATATAACTTCCTTATATCTAATCTTATAGCCTCACACACTTCCTGAGCCTGACCTGATGTAGCAACCCTGCCTGTTCCAATAGCCCATATAGGTTCATATGCAATAACACACTTCATAGCATCTTTAGCCGACACCTGTAAAAATGCTGCGTCAATCTGCTTATTAATGAAATCTAATGTTATGCCTTCTTCTCTCTGCTGAATAGTCTCACCACAGCATATAATAGGTGTCAATCCGTATTCAATTGCTTTTCTTACTTTGCGGTTGATGCACTCATCATCTTCACCAAAATATTGTCTTCTTTCTGAATGTCCGACTATAACATAATCAACCCCCGCCTCTTTTAACATTCCTGGTGAAATCTCACCCGTATATGCACCTTTTTCTTCATAGTGCATATTCTCAGCACCAACCTTAATATCCGTTCCTTTGACCGCTTCCACAACCGGTATAATGTCTATTGACGGAACGCAAAATACTACATCAACATCACGATTAGAGAACTTATCACGAAGCTCACATACAAGTGATACCGCTTCCTTTGGTGTCATATTCATTTTCCAGTTTCCCGCAACTATCTTCTTCCTCATACTACATTCACGCCTCCATACAATATAACTGATCAGCTTATTTATCATTATTACCAGCTCAGTTATTTTAATAACAAAATTATATCATACAAATTTATAAAAAGCCACTAATAATGCAAATATTTAAAATAAATACAATGTATGTACCTAAGTATTTTATGTATACAACATATTGTATTAAGACAAGCTTAGTTTTATGATTATTTTCAAACAAAAGGAGCTGTATATATCAATATACAGCTCCTTTTGTGTATTGCCTGACTGAATTAACTGTTAATTAACCAATCAAAGCTATATGTTTATGTCAGTAAACACTCTATTTGTCATTAGCTGCTACTACACCTGGAAGTTCCTTACCTTCAAGGAATTCAAGTGAAGCACCGCCACCTGTTGAAATATGTGTCATCTTATCACCAAAGCCAAGATTATTAACAGCAGCTGCTGAATCGCCACCACCGATAATTGTAGTAGCATCTGTAAGCTTAGCTAATTCTTCTGCAACAGCAATAGTTCCCTTTGCAAAGTTAGGGAATTCAAATACACCCATAGGTCCATTCCATACTACTGTCTTGGCATCCTTAAGAGCATCCTTGTAAAGCTCGCAAGTCTTAGGTCCGATATCCATACCCATATCATCATCTTCCTGGCATCCAGCTTCAACTACATGGAAAGGAGTATCGTTCTTGAATTCCTTTGTTACTACTGTATCAACAGGAATAAGCATCTTAACACCCTTAGCTTCAGCCTTTGCCATCATTTCCTTAGCATAGTCAAGATAATCTTCTTCAACTAATGACTGTCCAACGTTGCCACCATGAGCCTTCTGGAATGTGTATGACATACCGCCACCGATAATAAGTGTATCAACCTTATCAAGAAGGTTGTTAATAACAGAAATCTTTGAAGACACCTTTGAACCACCAAGAATAGCTACGAAAGGCCTTACTGGATTATTAACAGCATTTCCAAGGAAATCTATTTCTTTCTGCATAAGGTAACCAACTACTGCTGTATCAACATACTTTGTTACACCTACGTTAGAGCAGTGTGCTCTGTGTGCTGTACCGAAAGCATCATTAACAAATACATCAGCGATTGAAGCTAAATCCTTAGAGAATTCATCACCATTCTTTGTCTCTTCTGCTCTGAAACGTGTGTTCTCAAGAAGAATAACATCTCCATTATTCATACCTTCAACAGCAGCTCTTGCATTGTCACCAACTACTGTATCATCAGCAGCGAACTTAACTTCCTGTCCAAGAAGCTCTGAAAGTCTTTTAGCAACTGGTGCTAATGAAAATGCCTTATCAGCTCCCTTTGGCTTACCAAGATGTGAGCAAAGAATAACCTTTCCTCCATCAGCTATTAACTTCTTTATTGTTGGAAGTGCAGCAACAAGACGTGTTTCATCTGTAATCTTATCACCATCTAATGGTACATTAAAATCACATCTGCATAAAACTCTTTTGCCATTAACGTTGATATCATCAACTGACTTCTTATTAAGCATATCTATATCCTCCAAATTATCATTACTAGCTTATTGACAGTGACCTGTAAACAACCCAGGTATGCCTGTTCTGTCCCGCCATACAGCAGGACAGTCTTAACATACTTATCAAAATACCGGAGAATGAATTCTCATCTCCGGTATTATTACAAGTTAAATAAATTAACCCTTAATGGTCAATGTATATTATAATTACTTGCTTAATTCAGCGAAGTACTTAATTGTTCTAACCATCTGGCTTGTGTATGAGTTCTCGTTATCATACCAAGAAACTACCTGAACCTGGCATCCACCGTTTGGAAGTTCGTTAACCATTGTCTGTGTAGCATCGAATAATGAACCAAATCTCATTCCAACGATATCGCTAGATACGATAAGTTCTTCATTGTAACCAAAGCTTTCTGTAGCAGCAGCCTTCATAGCAGCATTAACTTCATCAACAGTAACCTTCTTAGCTACAACAGCGTTAAGGATTGTTGTAGAACCTGTAGGTGTAGGAACTCTCTGAGCAGCTCCAATAAGCTTTCCATTAAGTTCTGGGATAACAAGACCGATAGCCTTAGCAGCACCTGTTGAGTTAGGAACGATGTTGCAAGCACCAGCTCTTGATCTTCTTAAATCACCCTTTCTCTGAGGTCCATCAAGTATCATCTGGTCACCTGTGTAAGCGTGAATTGTGCACATAATACCTGATTCAATTGTTGCACAGTCATTAAGAGCCTTAGCCATAGGAGCTAAGCAGTTAGTTGTACAAGAAGCAGCTGAGATAATCTGATCATCTGCTGTAAGTGTTTCGTGGTTAACATTGTAAACGATTGTCTTTAAATCGTTACCAGCTGGAGCTGAGATAACAACCTTCTTAGCACCTGCATTGATATGAGCCTGAGCCTTAGCCTTTGATGTATAGAAACCTGAGCACTCAAGAACTACGTCAACATCAAGATCTCCCCATGGGCAGTTGTTAGCATCTGGCTCTTTGTAGATCTTAATTGTCTTACCCTTTACTGTAATTGTACCAGCTTCATCATCAGCTGTTACCTGATCTTCCTCACCGAAATCAACATATCTTCCCTGTGATGAGTCATACTTTAAAAGATGAGCTAACATCTTAGGGCTTGTTAAATCGTTGATAGCAACTACTTCGTATCCTTCTGCACCGAACATCTGTCTGAATGCAAGTCTACCGATACGTCCAAAACCATTAATCGCAACTTTTACTGACATAAAAATAAATCCTCCTAATATAAAGATCGTTAATAAAAAATCAACTACATTGTATTCTACATAAAACAATTTAAAAT
>ERZ791925.1835-NODE-1835-length-9639-cov-2.840568_pt1 | contig 9639 bp, 7 predicted proteins | sample MGYA00510132_ERZ791925 | MGnify/ENA primary metagenome ERZ791925 (study PRJEB30046, sample SAMN00792075) | human gut metagenome | study: EMG produced TPA metagenomics assembly of the A metagenome-wide association study of gut microbiota in type 2...
CGCAGACCCGAACACGCGAATAAGCATTTTGTGTATCGGTGAGAAACGGTACAAACAGAATCTGCATTCCCTGGTCGGCCATCAGACGGGAGAGTTCCGGAAATTCCACATCATAACAGATCAGTATGCCTATCTTTGCACAGTCCGTATCGAATGTTTTAAGCTGTTTGCCGCCGCTCAGTCCCCAACTCTTTATCTCGTCCGGGGTGACATGGAGCTTTTCGTACATTTCGTAAGTTCCGTCGCGTCGGCAAAGAAATCCGGCATTGTACAGCAATCCGTCTTCTTTGATCAGCGGCATACTTCCTGTGATGATATTGATGTTGTAGCTGATTGCCAGATTAATGAAGCGATCGCGGATTTCTTCGGTATATTGGGCCAGCCCGCGGATGGCCTGTGATTCGCCTTTGTCATTGTACTTTGACATCAACGGTGCATTAAAGTATTCGGGGAAAAGCACAAAATCACTCTTATAGTCGGATACCGCATCTACGAAAAATTCTACCTGTTCGAAGAGATCGTCCAAGGTCTTATAACTACGCATCTGCCACTGCACCAATCCTACACGGACCGTTGTTTTGGGGGCCAGATATTCTTGCGTAGGCGGCTGATAGTAAATGTTGTCCCATTGCAAGAGACAGGCGTAGTGTTTTGATTCTTCATCGTTCGGCAAATAATTGGTCATCACCTTACGTACGTGAAAATCATTGGAGAGTTGAAAAGTGAGCACCGGATCATAGATTTCGCGCTGACGAACACGGTCGATGTACTCTTTGGGACGCATCTTGTCGGCATACTTATGGTAATTCGGGATGCGACCGCCAAACATAATCGCTTTCAGATTCAGCGTTTCGCAAAGTTCTTTGCGATATTCGTACATGCGCCGAGCTAGTCGTAACCCGCGATATTCGGGATGGATAAAGACCTCGATGCCATATAAGATATTCCCTTGGGGAGAATGGGTATTGAAAGTCTCCTTCCCCGTGACCTGGGCATAGGTATGATCGTTTTTCACTTTATCATATTCTACAATGATAGAGAGTGCACAGCCGACTATCTTTTCGTCGACCACAGTAACAATTTGTCCTTCGGGGAAAATTTTAATTAGTTTCTCAATCTGCTCGTGTGTCCAGAACACATCGCTTCCGTCCGAATATACACGTGTAAACGATTGGGATAATTGAGCGTAATCTTCAATCTGGAGGTTACGGATCTGTACCTTATTGATTTTATGAGGATAATCCATAGTAACTTGTATTAAAAAAACATTGCAAAGGTAAGCTTTATCTTTATAACCGGACAGCTTTCATATAATTTTATACCTTTGCATTTCATAACAACTATCAAGAGTATGCGTAAATTTATTATTTCTTTCTGCTGCTATGTCTTCTTTATTTTTACTTTGGCAGCGCAGGACAAGGCTCCGCATTACACCGTAATTGTTTCATTGGATGCCTTCCGCTGGGATTATCCGGCAATGTATGATACCCCTAACCTGAACCAGATGGCCCGCGAGGGAGTAAAGGCGACCATGCTTCCCTCCTATCCGGCGTCTACTTTCCCCAACCACTATACATTGGCTACGGGATTGGTGCCTGACCACAACGGTATTATCAACAACACTTTCTGGGATGTAAAACGTCGTCGCCAATACTCTATGGGAGATCCCGCCACGCGGAACAATCCCGACTACTATCTGGGTGAACCGATCTGGATTACGGCACAAAAGCAGGGAGTGAAGACAGGAAACGTTTATTGGGTTGGTTCGGATATTGCCATCAAAGGCGGTTATCCTACTTACTACCGGGAATATGCCGAGAAGCCTCGTCTTACTTTTGAACAGCGGGTGGATTCGACCATCGCTCTTCTGGAAAAGCCGGAAGCGGAACGTCCCCGTCTCGTTATGCTTTACTTTGAAGAGCCGGATGGCGTGACCCATCATCACGGCCCCCGCAGTGTAGAAGCTGCTGCCATTATACACCGTATGGATAGTTTAGTCGGAATGTTGCGGCAGGGAATTGCATCGCTTCCTTTCGGTAAGGATGTCAACCTGATTGTCACCGCCGATCATGGAATGACTGAGATCAGTGACGACCGCGTGGTAGACATGAATAAGTATCTGCGTCCGGAATGGTGTGAGGCTGTGGATGGACGGACTCCGACCTCTATTTTCACAAAACCGGAATATCGCGACTCGGTATACAATGCCTTGAAAGATGTACCCCATATTCATGTGTGGAAAAAGGAGGAGATTCCTGCCGAATTAAACTATGGAAGCAGTGACCGTATCGGTGATATTGTAGTGGCTCCCGAGTTAGGATGGCAATTTACCGATGTACCACGTGCCTTGAAAGGTGCTCATGGATATTTTCCGCAAAGTCCGGATATGCAGGTAATGTTTCGTGCCTGTGGGCCCGACTTTAAGGCAGGGTATGAATCGAAGGGATTTGTCAATGTGGATATCTACCCGCTGTTGGCCCATTTATTGAAAATTACTCCGGAGAAGACAGATGGACAGTTCGAAAGAATAAAAGACATTCTGAAAGATGTGTCTTTTTGATAATTTATTGCGTGTAAAATCGCATCTTTCTGTCCATCGGGCAAGATGACTAAAAAAATCGTCTGCAATTTGAATCAGCATTTTTAAAAAGGAAATCCATCTATATGTATTTACTGAAATATATATAGGTGGATTCTCTTTTTAATATCTCTATGATAAGTAAATAGGGTAAACAGTAATCATTCTTCTATTTTATTTCTATCGTACGAATATAACCAAATAGAGAAATATCCTCCTCGTTTTTGCTCCCATTCGATATCATTAGACCATACGAAGCATATGTAGTAACCATCCGGACCGGATGGTTACGCCTTAATGAGTGGATGAAGTAAGCTTTTTGCCCGTTTGCTTACTTTAATTCATCTAAAAGTCGGTAGCTCCACCCCTTTCAGAAGCAAGCTGAAAGGGGTGAAACTACCGACTATGGTTTGCTACGCTTCCGGTTTACCGGATTTTCAAGAAGTGCATGTTAGCCAAAAGGATGTATATGCTGCATTCGGTCGGCATTTACTTCGATTTACTTTCAATGTGGAATGACGTAAGATCTACTCCGGTTAACGCCTCTTCCAAAGTTTGCTCATATCCTCCAATGTTTTTCCTTTGGTTTCCGGTACCCAACGCCATACGAAGAGGGCGGCAATCACACAAATGATTCCGTAAAGACTGTAGGCAAACATCGGACTGAAATCATAGAGCGCGGGGAACGTAGATGAAACAATGTAGTTGAATATCCATTGAAATGCCACAGCAATGGCCACCGCTTTGCCACGGATGGTGTTGGGAAAGATTTCAGATATCAGTACCCAACAGATGGGTCCCCATGACATCATGAAGAAAGCTGCATATACAATGACCGACAGTACGGGAAGTATCCCCTTGATACCCATACTGTCACACAAGGCGACTGCAAAGGCTCCGACAGCCATACCGACGGAACCGATGATAAGCAACGGTTTCCGTCCGAAACGGTCGACGGTGAAAATAGCTATCAGTGTAAAGACGATATTGACAATGCCCATGATGACGGTTTGCATCATTCCTCCGCCTTCGGCACCGGCATTTTCGAATATTCGCGGCGCATAATAGAGCACGGCGTTGATGCCGATGGCTTGCTGGAAGACAGAAAGCAGAATACCGATAACAATCACCGCCGCACCGTAGGTGAACAGCTTCTCTGTCTTTTCCTGCGAAGTGGCTTTTATTTCGGCAAGAATCTCTTGTGCTTTTGTGGCTCCATTCACTTTTTTGAGAATGGAATAAGCCTTCTGATCCTGATCAATCATCACCAGATAACGGGGAGTTTTGGGTACGAAGAAGAGTAACATGCCGAAGAAAGCTGCCGGAAAGGCTTCGGAACCGAACATATAGCGCCACCCTTCGGTAACGGTCCACATATCCGACTCGCTACTTACAGAAAGTGTACCGGCAGCATCTTTCAGGATAACAGGATTCTGGTGGTCGCCCAAGATCAGGTAGTTTACAAAGTAAACCACAAGCATGCCGAAGATTATGGCAAACTGATTGCATGACACCAGTGTACCGCGAATGTTGGAGGGAGCTATCTCGGCAATATACATGGGACAAACAGCGGACGCCAGTCCCACTCCGATGCCTCCCAGAATGCGGTAGAGATTAAAGGTGATAAGCAAGTTCATATTAGCCTTCCCATATTCAAAGAACAGGAATTCAGGATAATAAGACCCCAGTGCCGAAAGGAAGAAAAGTACGGCGGCCAGCCGTAGTGAGTTGCGGCGCCCCAGCCGTGAAGCGAAGATGCCGGACAATGCACCACCCAAGACGCAACCGATCAGTGCACTCGAGGAGGTGATGCCGTGCATCACTTTGTCGTATTGAAAATCTGTGGCTGTGAGGAAGAAGGCTTCGAGCCCTTTCTCAGCTCCTGAAATTACAGCGGTATCATAGCCGAACAGCAATCCGCCCAGGATGGCTACCGATGTAATGGAATACAGGTAGAGCTTGCTACCCTCGTTGGTATGATTCATGGCATTAGCTTTTTTTGAATTACGGTCTGCAGGCAACAAGAGCCTGCAGACCGTGAAATATGGACTTATAATGAGTAGATATTAACGAGTGCTTCATACAGTTCCTGTTGGCCGCTGGTCTGCTTCGGCTCTCCGTTGGCTTTGGCATAAGCAACCAGTTCCTCCAGGCTGAGTTTCCCTTCTTCGAACTCCTTGCCTTTGCCCGCATCGAACGAGGCATAACGGTCGGACAACATTTTCTGGTAAGGAGACTCATTGAGCAGATTGGCTGCGCTTTCCAAGGCACGTGCCATAGCATCCATTCCGGCAATATGTGCGATAAAGATATCTTCCGGGTCAGTAGAGTTCCGGCGAGTTTTGGCATCGAAGTTTGTACCGCCGTTACCCAATCCGTCGTTACGGATAATCTGCATCATGGCTTGTGTCAGTTCGAAGTTGTCAATCGGAAATTGATCCGTATCCCATCCGTTCTGATAATCGCCGCGGTTTGCGTCGATAGACCCCAACATTCCGTTGTCTACAGCCACCGCCAGTTCATGTTCGAACGTATGTCCTGCAAGGGTGGCATGATTCACTTCGATATTCACTTTGAAGTCTTGATCCAGTCCGTGAGCCTTCAGGAAGCCGATAACTGTCTCTGTATCGACATCATACTGATGCTTTGTCGGTTCCATGGGTTTCGGTTCAATCAGGAAAGTGCCCTTGAAACCACGTGCACGTCCATAATCACGGGCAATGGTCAGCATCTGTGCCAGATGTTCTTTTTCGCGTTTCTGATCAGTATTCAGCAACGACATATACCCTTCGCGTCCACCCCAAAAGACATAATTCGTACCTCCCAGTTCAATGGTGGCATCAATCGCATTCTTTATCTGGACAGCGGCACGGGCCACAACATCAAAATCGGGATTGGTGGCTGCACCGTTCATGTAACGCGCGTGGCTGAATACATTGGCCGTTCCCCACAACAGTTTGATGCCTGTTTCGGCCTGTTTCTGCTTAGCATAAGCAACCAGCTCTTTCAGGTTGGCCTCATAGGCTTCGATGCTGTCGGCTTCCGTAACCAAATCGACATCATGGAAGCAATAATACCCGATGCCCATTTTCTGCATAAACTCGAAACCGGCATCCATTTTATTCTTGGCAGCCTGCACGGGATCAGGGTCACCGTTCCATGGGAACTGTTTGGTTCCGCCTCCAAACTTCGGCACAAAGTGTATGCCACCATGCCATTGCAAACTTTAACCAATCTTTCATACTACGCCCGTTAATCATTTTCTCGGCATCGTAATAGCGAAATGCCATCGGGTTCTTACTGTCTTTTCCTTCAAATTTAATTTTCCCTATACCCGGGAAGTACTCTTTTGTTGCCATCTTATTTAAAATTTTAGGGGCTTTGCCCTTTCTTCTTCCCAAAGGAAGAAGAAAGAAAGCCGGAATGATTAATATTCTATTCTTAATGATTACTTATTCTCTGTTTCTGTCTGCATGGACTGAGTCAGACATTGTTTCCACCGTGCGTAAGCATCAGTGTATTCCTGTTGTTTGCCGGCATCCGGTTCTACGACTGTCAGCTTATAGAGAGTGGCGAATGCTTCTTCATGGTCTTTATATATGCCCGCTCCCATTCCTGCTCCTTTGGCTGCACCAACGGAACCGTCTGTGTCATAGAGTTCGATGGTGGCTCCCGTCGTACCGGCCAGTGTCTCGCGAAAAACGGAACTCAGAAACATATTGGCGTGTCCGGCATGGATCTTTTTAACGGGGATGCCCATCTCTTCCATAATGTCGATGCCATATTTAAATGAAAAGACGATTCCTTCCTGTGCCGCCCGGATCAGATGTGATTTGTCATGCCTGTTGAAGTCTACGCCGTGTATACCGCAGCCGGTTGCCCGATTATTGAGCATTCGTTCTGCTCCGTTGCCGAAAGGAAGGATGCTGATACCTGCACTGCCGATGGGAACGGATGAAGCAAAACGGTTCATCTCGGCGTACGAAATACCTTCGGGGGCAACATTGCGCCTGATCCACGAGTTGAGAATCCCCGTTCCATTAATACAGAGCAATACGCCGAGGCGGGGATCGGCAGCAGTATGGTTGACATGGGCAAAGGTGTTGACACGTGACTGCGGATCATAATTGATTTCGCCGTTTACTCCGTATACGACTCCTGATGTTCCGGCTGTGGAAGCTATCTCACCCGGATTGAACACATTCAGGGAAAGAGCGTTGTTGGGCTGGTCTCCTGCACGGTAAGTGATCGGAGTGCCTTCTTGTAGCCCGAGTTCCCGGGCAGCCGTACTTGTCAGTCGCCCCTGTTCGGCGAAAGTAGGCCGGATGTCGGCTATCAGCGAAGGATCGATTCCGTAATATTGCATCAGGAAGTCGGCCGGGCGGTTGTTTCGGAAGTCCCAAAACATTCCTTCGGAGAGTCCCTCTATTGTCGTACATACTTCACCGCTCAGTTTCATGGCGATGTAATCTCCCGGCAACATGATTTTATCGATCTGTTCATAGATATCCGGTTCGTTTTCTTTCACCCATGCCAGTTTTGAAGCAGTAAAGTTTCCGGGAGAATTAAGCAAATGTGCCAGACAGAACTTCTCACCGATTGCCTCGAATGCCCTCTGCCCATAGGAGACCGCACGTGAATCGCACCAGATAATGGCCGGACGCAGTATGCGTTGCCGTTTGTCCACACACACCAGACCGTGCATCTGATAAGAGATGCCGATGGCTTTGATGTCTTTGGCATCTACCCGTGATTCCGAGAGAATGGATCGGGTGGAGAGTTTCAAGTTTTCCCACCAACTTTCCGGCTCTTGCTCTGCCCATCCGGGACGTATGGCAATGATGCCCGCCTCTGTTTTCGGAAAGAACGCAGAAGCGACACATTTACCTGTTTCTGCATCTACCAGGCTCGCTTTAACCGAAGAGCTGCCTATATCATAACCTAATAAAAACATGATACTGTTTATTAATTTATTTGTAGTTTAATATTAAATCCCGATTGGGGGTTATCGTCTTGTCTTATTATATATCTTCCTGTCGAACTTATAATTTGAAAGTGAACGGAATCACAGTACAGGTTGGTGAGAAGGCAACGTAGTCCATCAGAGCTATCTTTTTATGGAAGTTACGCACATCCACTGCTTTGTCATATACCAGTTCGAACAGGATTCGTAACTGAGATGCAGTGAACTTACGCGGCAACAAGTCGAATAGCATCGAAGGATTAAACTCTACGAATTGCCGGATATAAGTCAGCGCCTCTCTGATTATCAAGTTATGGTCGAAAGCCAATGTCTTTATGTCTTTCAACGCTACCCAACAGGCTTGAAATTCATCCAGATTCTTGTCCAGTGCCCGGTCTATCTTTACCATCGACAGATAAGCTATGGTGACTATGCGTTCCACTTTCGATTGCATAGCCCGTTCCAACCAATGTACATCTTTGGGATTGCTCGTCCGGTTTTTGGAACCGAATGCCTTAAATTGCATCAGGTTGACGTTTCGGATACCGGTCAGTTCGAATAAGACCCGCTGGGCTGCTTCGTCCAGGTCTTCATCCATATAGATCAGACTTCCGGGAAGTTTCATGTCACGATAAACTTTTCCGTTTTCCTCTCCTATCCGATTAATCAGCAGAACCTTGAGTTGTTCTCCGTCAAAACCAATCACTACACAGTCTACTGAGATGTGATTGTTTGCCAATGGGATTTGTTTGGGTATGTCATGCATAATATTGAGTCTTTGATTGCTGCAAATATAGAGATATTATCATGCGGTAAACAAATAAATAATATGCTATAAAGCATTGTTTTTCATATATATACATATCGTAAATTTTACACTAAGGAGTATTCATCTTATTGTATCGATAACAATATGTATTTCTACCCTCGGTGAACGATAGTAATTGTAGAAAGTACAGAAAGCCGGGGAGTCTTTATAATCAGTTCTTTCGGTCGTCGCATACCCTCGAGCGATACGAGGGACTTATTGTATTTTATAGGGTATGTCATTTTGTATCTTCTTTGTTTTTATCCTATCTTTGCCACCAAACTATTAAAAAAACTAAAATGAAAACTTATCCGGTCGTTCTTTCCATTGCCGGCTCCGACTGTTCGGGCGGGGCAGGCATTCAGGCAGATATAAAAACGATTTCTGCCTTGGGAGCATATGCGGCATCGGTAATTACTGCTGTTACCGTGCAGAATACAAGAGGAGTAAAAGCTGTGCATATAGTTCCCGCTGAGATAGTGCAGGGACAGATTGAAGCGGTTATGGAAGATTTGCGTCCGGATGCCCTGAAAATAGGTATGGTGAGTGAACCGGCGCTTGTGAAAATTATTGCCGGGTGCCTGCTAAAGTATCCTCATTGTCCGATAGTTTATGATCCCGTCATGGTTTCAACCAGTGGACGGAAGTTGATGGCAAAAGATGCAATACAGTTGATCAAAGAAGAACTTTTTCCACTTACAAGCCTGATCACTCCCAATCTGGATGAAACGGAGGTACTGACCGGAAAGAAAATCACAACAGCAGAAGAGATGAAAGAAGCTGCCCGGCAACTTTCAGAAGAGTATCATACAGCGGTATTGGTGAAAGGAGGACATCTGGAGGGAAACGAAATGCAGGATGTGTTGTTTACCGATGGGAACGCCTATATATATAAGGAGAAAAAGATAGAGAGCCGGAATTTGCATGGGACGGGATGCACCCTTTCTTCTTCGATCGCCACTTATCTGGCATTAGGACTTCCTATGGACCAGGCAGTTGGCAAGGCAAAGAGTTATGTAAGCAAAGCTATTGATGCCGGCAAGGAAATAATTATCGGACATGGCAACGGACCGTTATGTCACTTCTGGGGCCCTGAGAAAGCCCGGATATGGGACGATAATAAGGTAGAATAGGCTGAAAAACATATTGTCCATTGCACAATTTCACCAAATCTGTGCTATGATATTGCAAAAATATATACCTTTGCACCCGCAAATTAAATTAAAAAACAAAAATATGAAAGCATTTGTATTCCCCGGTCAAGGTGCCCAATTCGTAGGTATGGGTAAG
>ERZ791925.1872-NODE-1872-length-9477-cov-2.435364_pt1 | contig 9477 bp, 5 predicted proteins | sample MGYA00510132_ERZ791925 | MGnify/ENA primary metagenome ERZ791925 (study PRJEB30046, sample SAMN00792075) | human gut metagenome | study: EMG produced TPA metagenomics assembly of the A metagenome-wide association study of gut microbiota in type 2...
GACAGAGTTTGACGGAAAACCTTATGGCGGTTTTTATACGCAGGATGAGATAAGGGAGATCGTGAAGTATGCGCAGGAGCGATATGTTACAGTTATCCCCGAGATTGATTTGCCGGGACACATGTTGGCTGCACTGGCAGCCTATCCGGAACTGGGTTGTACGGGAGGTCCTTATGAAGTGGCATGTCATTGGGGAGTCTTTCCGGATGTTCTTTGCTTAGGAAATGAAAAGACGTATGAATTTCTAGAAGGTGTATTGTCAGAGGTGATAGAACTTTTTCCGTCCAAGTACATACATATCGGTGGGGATGAAGCTCCCCGAACTCGTTGGGAGATGTGTCCGAAATGTCAGGGATTGGCGAAGAAAGAGGGCTTGAGAACTGATAGAAAACATTCTACCGAAGACCGGTTACAGAGTTATTGTATGAAGCGTATCGAACGATATCTCAATGAAAGGGGACGACAGATTATTGGCTGGGATGAGATCTTGGAAGGTGATGTGGCGCCGAATGCTACGGTGATGTCATGGCGTGGGATACGGGGAGGTATCAAAGCTGCAAAGTTGAAACATGATGTGATTATGACGCCGAATGATTATATGTACTTTGATTATTATCAGTCTGACGACAAGGCGCAGGAACCACTGGCGATGGGCAGCGGAGTGACTGTTGAAAAGGTATATGGTTTTGAGCCGGTGGCAACAGAGTTGGAAAAGGAGGAAAAAAAGTATATTCTTGGTGTGCAGGCGAATGTGTGGACAGAGTATATTGCCACTCCTGAACATGTAGAATACATGATGGTTCCGCGAATAGCAGCTTTAGCAGAGGTGCAATGGATGATGCCGGAGGAGAAAGACTATCAGGAATTCTTGAAGCGTTTGAGCAGTCTTGTTGGATTTTATAAACGGGAAAGTGTAAATTATGCCAAGCATGTACTAATGAAATAAAATAGTTGTAGGGGAGTATTTCAAGATGAATTTTGTATAAAGGTTAGGTTGCTATTACCTTTTGGTCACGATATATAGCGATTTAAAATGGAAAAAGAATACGGAAGGATAGCTGGAATACACATTTCTTGGTATACCGGTTTTTCATTCCGATTATCTTAATGTACTATTTGTTTTATCTCAAGACTGTGGAGATAGCTGCGTGGATTAAGAAATACGACTCTAGTCGTTTGGTAAATTCGATAGTTGGTGGTAATCATTGTGTGTGCTGCTATGTTTGGTGAATATGTAGTTATTGATATGGTATTGAAAGGACATTTTTGGGTACCTGACAAGAATTGAAGATATATACAGTATAATGTTCCAGAAGAGGTAACGAATGAATATCAAAATTACGCCAATTAGTTATTCGAACTGATAAAGGAAAGTTTCTATGCTGTTTATATTCAAATCATAGGTGTAGAAGGGTAAGTAAACATACTGATTATAACCATAAAGCTGTTAAAGCGAATGAAGCTGTGGCACCAACGTTGCAAGCCTTTTTCCCGTGTATAACAAGATCGATGTGCTATGGATCACTACTAATGAGAATGTGTGGCAATATGATATAAAGAATAACAAAGCTGAATTGATTTACCCGCTTTACGCTGTGAAGAGTGTGTGTAACAGTGCCGACGGGGTACTGATGTTGTATCCTACTACCGAGTGGTGGTCTGATGGTCTGATAAACGAGAAAGGTAAGAAACTATTTAACATCTACGGCGCTAAAATCTATAAGGGTCGCTGGGTAATGAATAATACCTTCAGCTACCCCAAGGAGCATAAACCCAAGTTTGAGTAATATATAATGAAAGTATGGATATTAGGAGCAGTGGGTCTTTGGACGATATGTAGTTTTGCACAGCAGCAAGAGGTTCCCATTTATTTGGATAATAATCAACCTATAGAGAAGCGTGTGGAAGAATGCTTTGGCACGCATGATTTTGGAAGAAAAAGCGGTAATGACCCATGCCCAATCTAAGTTCAGTTCTCCCGGTGTTCTTCGTTTAGGGATTCCTGAAAACTGGATGTCTGATGGTCCACACGATGTACGTGAAGAACTGCTTTGGGATCAATGGAATATAGCTAAGTGGACGAATGATTCTTGTATTGCCTTTCCGGCATTAACCTGTTTGGCGGCTACGTGGAATCCCGAATTATCTTATATATATGGAAGCAATATTGGAGAAGAAGCACGCTACCGCAATAAGAATGTCCTATTGGGGCCGGGAGTTAATATCTATCGTAGCCCGCTGAACGGCCGGAATTTCGAATATATGGGAGAAGACCCATTTGGGGCATCCCGTATGGTAGTACCTTACATAAAAGGTGTACAGAAAAACGGAGTAGCTGTATGTGTGAAACATTATGCACTGAATATTATGACGATGAGAAACACGAATGGGTGGTGGAACCGGGAGAATTTCGAGCTTTAATAGGAGCCTCCTCAGCCGATATTCGTAGTAGTGTAAAGTTTAAACTTAGATAAATAGATTAACCAAAATAAGAGAATATGAAGAAATATATAGGCCTCGTACTAGTGGCGATGTCGGGCTGTATACTTACAGTTAACGCACAGCAATCATTTTCTTATAAGAATCCACTTCTTCCTACAGAACTAAGAGTGAATGACTTGCTGGGCCGGATGACACTGGAAGAAAAGATAGCTCAGATTCGTCATTTGCATTCGTGGGATGTGTTCGATGGACAGATCCTGAATCAAGAGAAGTTGGATAAGATGTGCGGTGGAATAGGATATGGGTTCTTTGAAGGTTTTCCATTGACGGCTGCAAGCTGTCGTAAGACTTTCCGTGAGATACAAACCTATATGGTAGAAAAAACACGTCTGGGTATTCCCGGATTTCCGGTTGCCGAATCTTTGCATGGAGTGGTGCATGAGGGAACAACTATCTACCCTCAGAATATCGCGATGGGGAGTACTTTCAATCCAGAACTGGCTTACGAAAAGACTAAACATATTGCAGGCGAACTGAATACGATGGGAGTGAAGCAAGTGTTGGCACCTTGTATTGATGTTGTACGTGATTTACGTTGGGGACGTGTAGAAGAGTCTTTTGGTGAAGATCCTTTCCTTTGTTCAAAGATGGCGGTTGCTGAGGTAAAAGGATATATGGAACATGGAATTTCTCCGATGTTGAAGCATTACGGTCCGCATGGTAATCCTTTGGGTGGATTGAATCTGGCTTCGGTGGAGTGTGGTGTACGTGATTTATTTGATATTTATTTGAAACCATTTGAGGCTGTGCTTGCTGAAACTGAAATTATGGCTGTCATGTCCAGTTATAATTCTTGGAATAGAATTCCTAATTCTGCTTCTCGTTTTATGCTGACGGATATTTTGCGCAATAGATTTGGTTTCCGGGGATATGTTTATTCGGATTGGGGAGTTGTCAGTATGCTGAAGACTTTCCATAAGACGGCGGTGGATGATTTCGAAGCGGCCCGGCAGGTTTTGACCGCCGGAATGGACGTGGAGGCTTCCAGCTCTTGCTATGCAGTGCTGGCTGATAAAATACGGAATGGAGAGTTTGATATCAGCTATATCGATCAGGCCGTGAGACGAGTGCTTCGTGCTAAATTTGAATTGGGGTTATTTGAAGATCCCTATCAGGAACAAGCAGTCTATCGGCTTCCTCTCCGTTCGAAAGAAAGTGTGAAACTTTCACGTAGGATTGCAGACGAATCGACCGTATTGCTGAAGAACGATGGACAGTTGTTGCCGCTGAATGTTCGGAATTTGAAGTCAGTAGCGGTGATTGGTCCTAATGCGGATAATGTACAATTTGGAGATTATACCTGGAGTAAAAAGAAAGAAGATGGAGTGACACCGCTTCAAGGAATCAAAAACTTGTTGGGTGATAGGGTGAAAATCAACTATGCTAAAGGATGTTCTTTGGCTTCTTTGGATACTTCGGGGATAGCGGAGGCTGTGGATGCTGCCCGTCATAGTGATGTTGCTTTGATATTTGTGGGGAGTTCGAGTACAGCGTTCGTACGTCATACTCAAGAGCCGTCTACTAGCGGAGAAGGAATCGATTTGAGTGATATCTCTTTGACCGGTGCACAAGAACAATTAATACGTGAGGTTTTTGCTGTGGGAAAGCCGGTGGTTGTTATATTGGTGGCAGGAAAGCCTTTTGCCATACCTTGGGTGAAAGAGAATATTCCGGCGATATTGGCGCAATGGTATGCTGGCGAACAGGAAGGAAACTCTATTGCGGATATTTTGTTTGGCAATGTGAACCCTTCCGGAAAACTGACTTTTTCATTTCCGCAAAGTACGGGGCATCTCCCTGTCTATTATAACTATTTGCCTACGGATAAAGGATATTATAAAGAGCCGGGAACTTATGAAAAGCCGGGAAGAGATTATGTTTTCTCAAATAGTTCCCCGCTATGGGCATTTGGATATGGATTGAGCTATACTCAATTTGAATATCTGAAAGCTGTTACAGATAAGGAACTCTATCAGGCTAATGATACCGTTTGTGTGACTGTTCAATTGAAAAATACGGGGAAAAGAACCGGGAAAGAGGTGATACAGGTATATATGCGAGATGTGGTCAGCTCGGTGATGACACCGGTGAAGCAGTTGAAAGGTTTCAGAAAAGTAGATTTACTTCCCGGACAGACACGGGAAACGACTATAATGATTCCTGTTCATGAATTTTATCTGACAGATGATTTGGGCAATCGTTATCTCGAATCGGGCAAATTTGAATTACAGGTAGGTACTTCTTCCGACCGGATTTATTTCAACCTTCCGGTGTATATCGGTTCTTCCGGAAAGGGAGGACAGACGGTGTCCGGTACTTCTTTCAAATCACGGACAGATGGAAAAGTGATTCAAGTAAAAGGAACTGTCCGTGATATACAGGCAACTCCGCTTGCCAGAGTGAAAGTCCAGTCCGAAGAATCCGGTGAAAGTGCGTTGACTGACTATCGGGGCACATATACTATCAAGGTGAAAGATAATGGCAGACTTATTTTCTCGAAAAAAGGATTTGCCGATAAAACAATAGAAGTAGAGGGGCAGACTGATGTCAGTATTCAAATGGCTAAAGGTGAGTAGATACATGAAATACTGTATGGCTATTGGTTTGCTGGGTAGTATGACTTTACAAGCTATGGCTCAATATACAGGAAAGGTTTTCGTTGATGAGAACAGAAATGGTCTCCTCGATGAAGGTGAAAAACGATTGCATCGGGTCTCTGTTTCCGATGGGTTAAATGTGGTACAGACAGATTCAAATGGCGCATATCAATTGCCCGGACATTCCCGTATGCATTTTCTGTTTATTACTACTCCTTCCGGATATAAGACTGATAATGCCTACTATTACCGGATAGAGAACGGTCGTACGGAATACGATTTTCCGGTATATCCTTGTTATGGAGGAATTCAAGCTGACGGTAGTCACCGGTTTATACATATCTCTGATACAGAAATACGTGGAAAAGAAGGGAATCAAGCGTGGGTGGATAATCTCCGTGACTATTCGGCCAATGAGAAAATAGCTTTTATCGTGCATACAGGGGATATTTGTTATGAATCGGGACTGAACAGTCATATAGGCTTGCTGAATACCGCTTTGATGGAAGACACGCAAATCTTTTATGGAATAGGCAATCATGACTTGGTGAAAGGTGCTTATGGGGAAGAACTTTTCGAGAAACTCTACGGACCGGTATTCTATTCATTTGATGTGGGGAATACACATTACATAATGACACCTATGCTTCATGGAGATTATTTACCGGAGTATACTAAGGAAGATGTATATCGCTGGATGAAAAATGATCTTGCTTATGTAGGCAAGGAGAAGTCGATCATTGTTTTCAATCATAGCCTGCCGGAAGATACGGTAGCTTTTAAATATGGTATGAGTGATACGGAGTATATAGATTTACCGGCTATGGGATTGAAAGCTTGGTTGTACGGTCACTGGCACGTAAATCATGTGCATAAGCATAAAGTGACAGGGGTGTATACTATCTGTACCTCTACGCCTGCTTGTGGTGGTATTGACCATGCACCTTCTGCTTTTCGTGTACTGACTGTTGATACAGAGGGAAACGTGGCGTCCGAGTTCCGATACAGTTATCTGTCTCCTTCATTACATATTGTTTCGTTGGAGAATGGACAGCTGCCAACACTTCCTTCCGGAAAGATTCCTTTGTCCGTCAATGCCTACTCTACGGTTTCCCCAATACGAACCATGCGTTATTGGTGTGAATCGGAAGGTAAAAAAGTTCTTTCCTCCAATCTTTTGAAACGTCAGAGTGATTTCAATTGGTATGCGGAAATTCCTTTGCTTTCTCAATGGGAACATCGGCAGCTTACTGTAATAGTGGAGGCATTTTTCAATAATGGAGAGGTAAGGCGATGCAGGCGTTCGTTTTTTTATGAAAAGCCTGAAAGGAAACAATTGCCTTTGCGGTTGTCATGGATTAAAAATGTAGGCGCTTCTATTTTTATGTCTGCTCCTTTGGTATATCGGAAACGTCTATTTACGGCATCGGTCGATGATAATGAATCGGGGAAAGCGGCTGTAGTGTGTATGGATGCGCAAAATGGAACAGTCTGTTGGCGGTATTCACTTCGTGGCTCTGTACGCAGTAGTATTGCGATTGCTGATGGACTGGTCTTTGCCCAAGATGTACATGGTTACCTATATGCGATTCAAGCAGAAACTGGGACATTGGTTTGGGAAAAAGATTTAAATATCGGTGTACTTCCTCCTTTGAATGACGGTTTGGTTGCTGTTTCGGATATAGTATATGCCGGTACAGGAAAATCATTATGTGCCTTGAAAGCAGCTACGGGGGAACTTATTTGGAAGAATGGAGCTTGGAGCAGGGGGGAAGGATGCGTGGCAACACTTTCTCTTGGACATAGTATTCTGATTGGGCATGCAAACTGGAAGGGGTTGTATGCCAATAATGCTGTTAATGGTGAGTTGTTGTGGGAGAATAAAGATGCAGAATTAAAATATCGTTCGGCCTCTGTTGCTTGGGAAGGAGAGAATCTCTATCTTCTTTCTTCCCGTTCCTTTTTTATCTTGAATTCAAAGAACGGTGAGATTATAGTACGTAAAAAATTGAATTGTTCGGTCAATGTGAATTCAACTCCTTTAGTCACTGGATCCGAGATAATATTTGGAACAGCTACTAATGGAGTCATAGCTTTAGACAAGCAGACCTTAGAAGAGAAATGGAATTTTAAAACAAACCCCGCTTTGATTTATACATCTCCTTATTCTAAACCATCATCTTCAACTGTAGAGACTAGTCCAGTGTTGGTTGGAGATACTATTTTCTTTGGGGCTTCTGACGGAATACTGTATGCATTGAACCGTATAAATGGCAAACTGCTGTGGAAATACCAAACCGGTGTACCCATATTTTCTACAGTATCTATTGCGGGAAATGCTTTGTATGTAACAGATTTTGCCGGTAATGTGTATGGGTTTATAATGAATAATAAAACACAAGATTAACGCGAATTATCGTAGATTATCACAGAAATGACTTTATAAGTTGTTGATTATTATATCAATATAGGGATATTCAATAAATGTCTTAAAAAAATACGATGGCATATGAAGATGATGTCCTAATATCGGGATGGGACTATCCATCTGATTGTGTAAATAGAAAGAGGCTGTCTCAAAATAGAATTTCAAGAACGAAAAACTTATAGATTGAAATCTCTTTAGAAAAAATCTCCTTATTTTGCCCTTTCTTATAAGGAAATAAGGCTAAAATAAGGGGATTCTTATACTTCAACTTACAGATTATAAGTAAGGCTACCTCATTTTTCTATTTTGAGACAGCCTCATTTCTATCAAGAAAAGGTCTGCATGTATATGCGCCACCTTTTTTCAAAGGCTGTCTCTTATAACCGCTTTGTGGAATTGGAAAAGAGATGGCCATCCCGTTGGCTTTGTTTATCAAAAAGATACTTTTAGGCAAATGTACAGGCATCAGTTTCGTTGACAGTACTCCTTTACGGGTATGCAAGAACCTCTTTCAAAGATTGTTTGTCAATGGCATACAGCTTATAACCAAGTTAAAAAGCAATATGAAAGGAACGTTGATGTCACTTTCAGATAAACTCCTTCTTAGGAAACGAACCATTATAGAAACCGTTAATGACGAACTCAGGAATATATCACAAGTGGAACATTCAAGACATAGAACCTTTGATAATTTCATTGTCAACCTCTTGGGTCCAATCGCAGCATACTGCTGTTTTCCAAAGAAGCCGTGTATCAATGTTACGAGAACAATTGATATACAGCTTGCCTTATTTTGAATTTGTCGAACTCACGTTAATTTATTGTGTCAATTGCTCCTTAACATGAATCATGGATTTCTTTAGGCTTGCATTCATTACTCGTGCGTAATGTTGCGTCATTCGTGTGGAAGCATGCCCAAGCATAACCGATACATCTTGTAGGGGTACATTGTTAGCGAGCGTAATGGTAGTCCCGAATGTATGCCGGGCGACATGAGTGGTGATATTTTTTTTAATCCCGCAGAAATCTGCTATTTCTTTGAGATAGCTGTTCATTTTCTGATTGCAGGGAACTGGGAGACAATATCCTTTTTTGATACAGACAGGATTATTTTCATACTTTTTTAGTATGGCAAGCGGAACGGGAAGTAGAGGTATGTTACAGATTGAAGATGCTTTACGCCGATGCATCAGTTTGATTCTTCCTTTTCTGATCCACCAGTCTCCATTATTATCTTGCACCATATCTTCTTTTTTGAGCGTGGACACATCGACAAATGCCAGACCGGTGAAACAGGCGAAAATGAAAATATCCCGTACCAGTGCCAGTCGGGGTATAGTGAATTCCTTATTCATAACGGTCTGTAATTCGTCATATGTGAGGAATACAGGAGCTGTTTCATCCTGTTCCATTTTGTATCCATAAAACGCATCTTTCTTCATCCAACCTTTTGCCAGTGCCATATTTGTGATTTTCTTGAAACATTTCATATATCGTACAATAGTGTTGCGGCATAAACCGACTTCTGTTTTTAAATGAAGGTCAAAGGCTTTTATGAATTCCGGAGTGAGTTCATGGAAAGTAATATCTTCTTTGTCATAAAATGTAGGAATGGAATTTTCGAGTTTTTTCAGTACATTTTTGTAACGGTTGATGGTCACTGGTGCATAGTCAATATTCACAACTTTCTCCATCTCCTTGATTTCTTGTCGTATTGCTCCAAGCAGGGTACGCATTTCCGTATCCTTACCGAATACACGTTTTAATATTAAGGAGGGAGTGGATATTGCCTGCTCCAGTATAAGTTCCTTATACTTTTCCAATGCTCGCGTGGCTAATTCAGATAAATAACTGTTGAGTTCATTGGAAGTCCGGTCTTTTCCTTTACTACATCCTTTGGCTGCGTTCCACAGTTTGAGAGGAACGCTTCTTTGGATTCGTGTTTCTTCG
>ERZ791925.1879-NODE-1879-length-9429-cov-3.659057_pt1 | contig 9429 bp, 4 predicted proteins | sample MGYA00510132_ERZ791925 | MGnify/ENA primary metagenome ERZ791925 (study PRJEB30046, sample SAMN00792075) | human gut metagenome | study: EMG produced TPA metagenomics assembly of the A metagenome-wide association study of gut microbiota in type 2...
TAGGGCAACGCATTTACGAGCTTCTTACCACGACGGCGGCTACTCCACCTTCCGTGTCCATGTCTCCGACCTGCTGGCAAAGGACAACCAGCTCACCGTCGAGGTGGACAACAGCATCAACGACCGCATCTACCCCCAGAAGGCCGACTTTACATTCTACGGCGGCATCTACCGCGACATCAGCCTGATGGTGGTCAGCAAGAACCACATCGCTCTGGGCCACTTCGGCGACACCGGCGTCAAGATCACCCCCGCCCTCAAGGACGGCAAGGCTGACATCCGGGTCGAGACCATCGTGGAAGGTGAGGGCGCTGTCTCCGTCGAGCTGCAGGACGCAGCCGGCAGCATCGTGGCCAGGGCTGAGGGCGCAGACGCTCAGCTCCACCTCGACGCTCCCCACCTCTGGGACGGCGTGAAGGACCCCTATCTCTACACCTGTGTCGTCCGCCTGAGCAGCGACGGCACCGTGGTGGACGAAGTCTCCACCCGCGTGGGTCTGCGCACCTTCTCGGTGGACTCCAGGAACGGCTTCTTCCTCAATGGCCGTCCCTATCCGCTCCACGGCGTTTCCCGCCATCAGGACCGCAAGGGCGTGGGCAACGCCATCACCCGCGAGATGCACGATGAGGATATGGCCCTCATCCGGGAGCTGGGTGCCAACACCGTCCGTCTGGCCCACTACCAGCACGACCAGTACTTCTACGACCTCTGTGACCGGTACGGCATGGTGGTCTGGGCTGAGATCCCCTACATCTCCGAGCACCTGCCCAATGGCCGCGCCAACACCATCAGCCAGATGAAGGAGCTCATCTGCCAGAACTACAACCACCCCTGCATCGTCTGCTGGGGCGTCTCCAATGAGATCACCATCTCCACCAGGGACAAGGCCGATATGCTCGACAATCACCGCGAGCTGAACGACCTGTGCCACAAGATGGACTCCACCCGCCTGACCACGCTGGCCTGCTACGCCATGTGCGGCCCCTTCAACCCGGTGGCCCACATCACCGACCTCGTCAGCTGGAACCTCTACCTCGGCTGGTATGTGCCGGGCCTGTTCCTGAACGACCTGTGGATGGACTTTTTCCATCTGGTCTACCCGGGCCGTCCTCTGGGCTTCTCCGAGTACGGTGCCGAGGGTATGCCGAACCTCCACAGCTCGAAGCCCCGCCGCGGCGACCACACCGAAGAGTATCAGGCAAAGTATCACGAGTACATGCTCCGCTGCTTCGACCGGCATAAGTGGATGTGGGCGACCCACGTCTGGAATATGTTCGACTTTGCAGCCGACGCCCGCGACCAGGGCGGCGAGCCGGGCATGAACCATAAGGGCCTCGTCACCTTCGACCGAAAGACCCGGAAGGACAGCTTCTACCTCTACAAGGCATGGTGGAGCGACGAGAACTTTGTCCACATCTGCTCCAAGCGGTTCACCGACCGCACGGAGAGTGAGATGAAAGTGAAGGTCTACTCCAACCAGAAGTCCGTCGCCCTCTACGTCAACGGCGAGAAGGCCGGCGAGCAGACCGGCGAGCACGTCTTCAGCTTCCGTGTGCCGCTGACCGGCGAAATCGAAGTCAAGGCTGTGGCCGGTGACTGCACCGACACCGCTTCCTTCCGTCATGTGGACACCCCGAATCCCAGCTACAAGCTGGTCAAGACCAAGTCCAAGAGTGCAAACTGGGTCTGATCTGTGAAACATTCCGCCGACCGGCGGTTGTTATAGAAAAAGGAGGAGAATCCGTGAAAAACACCAAACCGAAAGTACGGCTGTGGTCTGTTCTCACCGGCCTGACGGCTATCCTGACCGTCGCTGCCATCGTGGGCAACATCATCGCAAACCAGTACGCTACCACCATCAACGTCGCTCTGAATGCATCTACCTATAAGATCATCCACGGCGAGAATACCGGCGATACCGAATACTTCAAGAAGGGCTTTGCTTCTGATGAGGAGCGCGAGGCTTACGAGGCCGAACTGTGCGCGACGGTCGAGGCCGAGGGCGCAGCTCTGCTGAAGAACGAGAACAATGCCCTGCCTCTGGCCAGCGGCGCTAAGGTCAGCCTGTTCGGTCACGGCTCTGTGGACCTGATGTACGGCGGCACCGGCTCCGGCTCTGTCGATACCAGCAAGGCTCCCAACCTCAAGCAGGCTCTGGAAGCTCAGGGCATCACCATCAACCAGACCCTGTGGGACCTGTACAGCTCTGACTCCATGATGAGCAAGTACAGCCGCCTGACCCCCGCTACCATCTCCGATACTCTGGAGGGGAACACCCAGTACGCTGTCAACGAGGCTCCCTGGAGCGCTCTGTCCAGCGCTGAGTCCAGCTTTGCTGAGTACGGCGACGCTGCCATCGTGGTCCTCTCCCGCTCCGGCGGTGAGGGCGCAGACCTTCCCAGCGGCGAGAATGGCACCAACGACAGCTGGATCTCCGGCCAGGAGGGCGACGGCAACTACCTCGCTCTGTCTGCTGAAGAGATCGAGCTGCTGCAGAACCTGAAGGCTCTGAAGGACAACGGCACCTTCAAGAACATCGTCGTCCTCATCAACAGCTCCAACGCCATCGAGCTGGACTTCCTCAACCCCGAGATCTGCGGTGAGGACTACGGCATCGACGCTGCGATGTGGATCGGCGACGTGGGCCAGACCGGCATCAACGGTGTGGGCCAGCTGCTGTCCGGTGCTGTCACCCCCTCCGGCTCTCTGGTCGATACCTATCTGTACGACAATATGGCAAACCCCGCTATGTACAACTTCTACACCCAGGCTTACCCCAACGCAGCAGAGTACAACCTGCTGACTGAGGGTGATGACGTGCAGGGTATGTACAGTGTCTATCAGGAAGGCATCTACCTGGGCTACCGTTACTTCGAGACCCGTTACGAGGATGTCGTCATGGGTACCGCCAAGGCTGGCGATTACAACTGGGCGACCACCGTTGCTTACCCCTTCGGTTACGGCGACAGCTACACCACCTTCGCATACTCCAACTTCAACGTGACCGAGTCTGACGATGCCTTCACCGTCACCCTGAAGGTCACCAACACCGGCAAGACCTTCTCCGGCAAGGAGACCGTCCAGATCTACTTCCAGTCTCCCTACACCGCTTACGACAAGGCAAACGGCATCGAGAAGGCTGCTGCTGAGCTGTGCGGCTTCGCAAAGACCGACGTGCTGGCTCCCGGCGCTTCTGAGGACGTGACCATCACTGTCCCGAAGAGCGAGCTGCGCACCTACGACGCGAACAACGCCAAGACCTACATCGTGGACGCTGGTGACTACTACTTCACCGCTGCCACCGATTCCCACAACGCAGTCAACAACATCCTGGCTGCCAAGGGCTACACCGTCGAGAACACCAATGGCCGCATGACTGAGAACGGCAGCACCGACCTCGTCTGGAAGTGGACCAACGACACCCTCGACACCACCACCTTCTCCACCAGCGCAAATGGCACCGCCATCACCAACCTGTTTGACGAGTCCGACCCCAACAAGAGCAGCGATGCTCCCGGCAGTGTGACCTGGATGAGCCGCTCCGACTGGACCGGCACCATCCCCACTGCTCCCGCACAGCTGACCGCCAACGAGACTCTGGCTGCAAGCCTCGCCTTCACCAAGTACGACGGCTCTGAGGCCAACAGCGTCGAGATGCCCACTCTGGGCGCCAAGAACGGCCTGACCCTCGCTTCCATGATCGGCAAGGACTTCGATGATCCCGAGTGGGATACCCTGCTGGACCAGCTGACCTACAGCGAGATGGTCAACACCATCACCCTCGGCTTCCACAACACCGCAGCCGCTGCCTCCATCGGCAAGACTGCTACCAAGGACGAGAACGGCCCTCAGGGTCTGACCGCTGCCCTGACCGGTGGTGCATCCGCAATGTGCTACACCTCCGAGGATGTCATGGCTGCTACCTTCAATGTTGACCTCATCAACGAGGTCGGCAGGTGCATCGGCGAGGACTGCCTGGCCATGGGTTACTCCGGCCTGTACGGCCCCGGCATCAATATGCACCGCACCGCTTACTCCGGTCGTAACTTCGAGTACTACTCTGAGGACCCGTTCGTGGCTGGCACCATCTGCGCTGCTGAGGTGCAGGGCATCCAGTCCAAGGGCGTCTACGTCTACCTGAAGCACGTCGCTCTGAACGACTCCGAGACCAGCCGCCGCGGTGTCAACACCTGGCTGAACGAGCAGACCGCCCGTGAGATCTATCTGGAAGTCGCTGACAAGGCCATCACCGATGGCGGCGCCTGGAGCGTCATGACCGGCTTCAACCGCTGGGGTGCTACCTGGTGCGGCGCTAACGCCAACCTGCTGACCGGCTTCCTGCGCGGCGAGCTGGGTATGCGCGGCATGTGCATCACTGACTTCTCCGGTTCCAGCCAGTACATGGACCTGGTGGACGGCCTCATCGCCGGCTCCGACATCTGGGACAGCCCGATGCCCAAGATCCACACCACCAAGGCTGCAAACTATGAGAACGATGCTTACATCGTCACTCAGATGCGCAACGCGATGCACCACATCCTCTACACCGTGGTCAACTCCAACGCCATGAACGGCTGGTCTTCCACCGATACCCTGAAGACCATCACCCCGTGGTGGCAGACCGCCATCTATGCGCTCATCGCAGTGCTGGCCGTCCTGACCATCCTGTGCGCATGGCAGCTGAGCAAGGCCCTCAAGGCTAAGAAGAGCATGGTCGATACCGCTCCCGCAGCTGACCAGAAGTAATTCCGGCGCAGATTTCCGCAACTGTTAAGAACGAATGGCAGCCTGTCCCCCAGAACGGCGGGCAGGCTGCCGTTTTTTGTAAGAAAAAAGGAGACACCGCAAATGGGTGAACAAACCGCAAAGGCGCCGGGCCTGAACCGCGCCAAGACCTACCAGCTGGTGCTGTTCCCGCTGAACAACGGCGCAACGAACGTGTACTATGTGCTGGTGCTTTCCTACATCGCCACCTTCGGCAGCAAGGTGCTGGCCCTGTCCATGATCTTCGCTTCGGTCATGGTCACCGGTATGCGCCTGTTCGACGCGATCACCGACCCCATCATCGGCGCCCTGATGGACCGCACCAACGGCAAGTTCGGCAAGTTCCGGCCCTTCATGGTCATCGGCAACCTCATCATGGCAGCCAGCATCCTCGTGCTGTACTGCCTGACCCCGCTCATCCCCGCCAGCTCGATGTTCCTGCGCTATGCGGCTTTCGTGGCCCTGTACGCAGTCTGGGTCATCGGCTACACCTTCCAGACCAGCTGCACCCGTTCCGGCCAGACCGTTCTGACCAACGACCCCAAGCAGCGCCCCCTGTTCACCATTTTCAACACCGTCGGCTCTCTGCTGGGCATGGGTGCGATGCAGTTCTTCGCCCCCATCCTCGCCAAAAACTATGAGGGCGGCTACGCCTCTGCCGGTTTCTTCCGCACCCTGGCTCCTGTGGGCATCGTCATCTCCATCCTCCTCACCATTCTGGCCATCATCGGCATCTGGGAGAAGGACCAGCCCAAGTACTTCGGCATCGGCGGCGAGGCCAGCGAGAAGGTCAAGCTGCACGAGTACGTCCAGATCATCAAGAACAATAACCCCATGCAGCGTCTGATGGTGGCTGGTGCCGGCTGCAAGCTGGCTCTCTCCATCGCCACCAACACCACCGTCCTGTGTATGCTGTACGGCTGCATGATGGGCAACTATGACGGCCTGTACCTGCCCATGATGGTGCTGGGCTACGTCTTCAGCGTGCCCTTCTTCCTGCTCACCGTCCGAACCAGCCAGAAGGAGGGCCAGAAGGCCAGCCTGATGAAGTACGTCAGCGTGGCATTCATCTGCTACATCGGCGTGCTGGTGCTGCTGCTGCTCTGGGGCCGCAGCGACGCCTTCACCCTGTCCATCATGGGTGACAACGGCCTGTCCATCAACCTCTACACCATCCTCTTCATCGCATTCTTCGGCATCGGCTACGGCGCATACTACGCCACCGCCGATATGCCCATCCCCATGGTTGCCGACTGCTCCGACTACGAGACTTACCGCAGCGGCAACTACATCCCCGGCATCATGGGTACGCTGTTCAGCCTGGTGGATAAGCTGGTGTCCAGCCTGTCCGCTACCGTCGTCGGCATCGCTGTGAGCTTCATCGGCCTCGAGAGCCTGCCCACCCAATACGACTCCTACACCCCCGGTATGAACTGGGTGGTCATCGTGCTGTTCTGCATCATCCCGATGGTGGCCTGGGCCGCTACCCTTATCGCCATGAAGGGCTACACCCTGACCGGCGAGAAGATGAAGGAGATCCAGGCGGTCAACGCCTGCCGCCGCGACGCTGTGGCCAACGGCATGAAGCTGGAAGAGGCCATGACCAAGTGGCAGAGCGTGGACCAGCTGCCCGCCGAGTACCGCAGCTGAGCCTGTAAAGAGGAAGAACATGGAACAGAATGTACTGAACACTGACCTGACCGGCAAGGTGGCCGTCGTCACGGGCGCAAGCGGCACCCTGTGCTCCATCTTCGCCAAGGCTCTGGCTCTGGCAGGCGCAAAAGTCGCCCTGCTGGGCCGCAATATGGAGAAGCTCAAGGCTCTGGCCGACGAAATCGAGGCCGAGGGTGGCATCGCCAGGGGTTACACCTGCAACGTCATGAACAAGGCCAACTGCCTGCAGGTGGCTGAGGACGTGATGGCAGAGCTTGGCCCCTGCGATATTCTGGTGAACGGTGCCGGCGGCAACAACGCCCGCGCCAACACCGACAAAGAGTATTTCGAGATGGCCGACCTCGAGGACGATACCGTGACCTTCTTCGACCTCGACGAGAGCGGCGTAGAGATGGTGTTCAATCTGAACTTCATCGGCACCCTGCTGCCCACCCAGGCCTTCGCCCGCCAGATGGTGGGCCGCCCGGGCTGCAACATCCTCAACATCTCCAGCATGAACGCTTACCTGCCCCTGACCAAGATACCGGCCTACTCCGGCTCCAAGGCCGCTGTGACCAACTTCACCCAGTGGCTGGCCGTCCATTTCAGCAAAGTCGGCATCCGGGTGAACGCTATCGCTCCGGGCTTCTTCGCCAGCGAGCAGAACGCCAGCCTCCTCTACAATGAGGACGGCACCCCGACGGCCCGTACCAACAAGATCCTCGCCGCGACTCCCATGAGCCGCTTCGGCGACAGCGAAAAGGACCTTGTGGGCGCGCTGCTGTTCCTGCTGAACAATGACGCTGCCGGTTTCATCACCGGCATCTGCCTGCCCATCGATGGCGGCTTCTCCGCCTATTCGGGCGTGTAAAGTCTCAATAAAAAAGTAAAACAGCCGCCCAGGCCTCCATAGACAGGAGACTTGGGCGGTTGCTTTGCGTATGGAGGAGTTGAATGAAAAGGCTTGCGACGGCTAAAAACGTCGGAAATTGTGCAAAATGAAACAAAATGCGACGAAAAATCCGTTGTCAATATATAATAATCACAATGGTGAGAAATAAAAATCAGTTATTATGAGAATGGACACAAAGCAGTAAAAATAGTAAAATAAGGGAAAATAAAGGAAGGGGGTAACAGGTTCGCCCTATTGGTCCTGAGTAAAGTGAAGCGAGGTGGAGCGCAATGAAGTTCAAAGAAAGCGAAAAATGTATCACAGTGGATTCGTTGAACATCACACGCAATATCATGATGTGGGATGAGACGATGATACAGCTCAGCAATGTTTCAGCTATCACGACCAGACCGCTGAATCCGATCTATGTTCCGTGGTATCCTGCTGCTGCAGTCCTTCTTCTTCTGGGATTGTCGGGCATCCAGTCTTATAGCGGTAAGACGATGGGATTTCTCATGATCATAGCGGGTGCGGTGATGGCATTCTGGTGCTTCAACATGAACTCGGAGCGGAAGGAGCAGACTATCCTGACAGTCCAGATGAACTCGGGAGTGAGTTACTTCTTCATGGTAAAAGAAAAGAAGATACTGAATAAGCTGCTGGCAGTGCTGGCGAAGATCATCGCAGATGGCGGTGCTGCTGAGCCAGCTGACCGAGGATAATTCCTCTGTCAATGACCTTGCTTCCCTGAAAAAATATCTGGACAGCAGCGAGTGCACCATCTCGGAGGATGCTGCTTCCATCGAGTATACCTACGGCACCGTACCGCTGATCTACCGCCAGAACAAGGACGGCACCGTGCGCCAGATCTTCCCGGACAGCAGCCTTTCTGCGCTGAACAACACCACCTCTGCCGCCGGCATCGTCTCTTCCATGACCAACCAGAGCGTGTTTACCGAGATGGCCGAAGAGCCTTCGCTGTACGAAGATCAGTACGATGTCAAGGCAGGCCGCTGGCCGGAAAGCTACAACGAGGCCGTTCTTGTGCTGAATTCGGATGGCAGCATCAGCGACTACGCTCTTTATATTCTGGGCATTGAGGACGACAGCGTGATGATGCGTTTTCTGCAGGAGTACGCAAAAAACAAGAACACACAGGCTCCCACCGGCTACGGCACCTACCCCTACGATACCTTTGTGGGCCTGAAATATAAGATCGTTACCAACTCAGACTATTACGTTTATGACGAAGAACGCCAGATCTGGCGCAACCGCTCCGACGATGAAGCGTATGTGGAGCAGCTTGTGGAAAACAGTCCGGATCTGACCATCGTGGGCGTGGTGCAGCCCCGCGCAGATGCCAGCTCCACCATTCTGCCCATAGGCGTTGCCTATACCCATGCACTCACCTACTACGCCATCGACCATGCAGCCAAAAGTGAAGTGGTAAAGCAGCAGCTTGCCGACCCGGAAGTGAACGTGCTGACCGGCGAGCGCTTTGATGCCGACCAGCGCAAAACCGATCTTGACATTTCTTCCCTGTTCTCGGTGGATACCGATATGCTGAAGGATTCCTTCCAGTTCGATGCAAGCAAGCTGCAGTTCGACCTGAGCGGTGCATTTGATCTGCAGGATGGCAGCTTTGACGTTTCCTCCATCCTTGATCCGTCCGCATTCCAGCTGGATCTGAGCGATCTGGACCTGAGCGACATCGACATGAGCGATGTGGAGCTGCCGGACATGGACGCGCTGGATCTGAGCCAGTTGTTTGCCGATATGGACCTGTCCGTCTCGGAGGATGCGCTGCAGAGCCTGATGAAGAAGATCATGAATGGCTATAAGCGCTATATCATCGGCAACGGCATCTTGAATCTGGATAAGATCGGTTTCTCTTCCTATATGGAGAGCGACCAGTTCAAACAGCTTCTGTCCGAATCCATGGGCGACCTGCTGGACACCACCGGCCTGCAGGAGCAGTTCACCGCTTCACTTCAGCAGAACCTGCAGGGCATCATGACGAGCTATCTGCAAAGCTACTCGGAACAGCTGAGTCAGAAGCTGGGCGAAGCTCTGCAGACCAAACTTACCGCTGCCATTCAGACCCAGATGAGCACCGTGAT
>ERZ791925.1884-NODE-1884-length-9414-cov-3.725077_pt1 | contig 9414 bp, 9 predicted proteins | sample MGYA00510132_ERZ791925 | MGnify/ENA primary metagenome ERZ791925 (study PRJEB30046, sample SAMN00792075) | human gut metagenome | study: EMG produced TPA metagenomics assembly of the A metagenome-wide association study of gut microbiota in type 2...
GGCAAGAGAGGCCGCCCTGGGGTGTCGGCCCCTACAGCGGGACGTCTTTGGGAGCTGTAATGTAGGGGCGGGGCTTGTCCCCGCCCGCCGGAACCGCCCACGCTTCAGTTGATTTTCAGGAGGAATTGACTTGATCAACACCAACGAAATTTTGGATACCATACATATGATCGACCAGCAGCATCTGGACGTGCGTACCATTACCATGGGCATCTCCCTGCTGGACTGCGCCGATCCCGATCCAAAGGCCGCCTGTCAGAAGATCTATGACAAGATCACCCGCCGGGCCGAGCACCTGGTGGCCACCGGCGAGGCCATTGAGCGGGAGTTCGGCATCCCCATCGTCAACAAACGCATCTCCGTCACCCCCATGGCTCTTGTGGCCGGGGCGTCGGAGACGGGCAGCTACGTCCCCTTCGCCGTGGCCATGGACAACGCCGCCAAGTCCACCGGGGTCAACTTCATCGGCGGCTTCTCCGCCCTGGTGCAGAAGGGGGCCACCCAGGCCGACAAGAAGCTCATCGCCTCTATCCCCGAGGCGCTGGCCATCACCGACTTTGTCTGCTCCTCCGTCAACGTTGGCTCCACCCGGGCGGGGATCAACATGGACGCGGTGGCCGAGATGGGCCGCATCATCAAGGACACCGCCGAGCGCACCGCCGACCGGGGCGGCTTTGGCTGCGCCAAGCTGGTGGTATTCTGCAATGCGGTGGAGGATAACCCCTTCATGGCGGGCGCCTTCCACGGCGTGGGGGAGCCGGACTGCATCATCAATGTGGGCGTGTCCGGCCCCGGCGTGGTGCACCACGCCCTCAAGGACATGAAGGGCCAGCCCTTCGACGTGGTGGCCGAGACCATCAAGAAGACCGCCTTCCGGGTGACCCGAATGGGCCAGCTGGTGGCCCAGGAGGCCAGCCGCCGGCTGGGCGTGCCCTTTGGCATCGTGGATCTCTCCCTGGCCCCCACCCCCGCCATCGGCGACAGCGTGGCCCGCATCCTGGAGGAGATGGGCCTGGAGACCTGCGGTACCCACGGCACCACCGCCGCCCTGGCCCTGCTCAACGACGCAGTGAAGAAAGGGGGCGTCATGGCCTCCTCCCACGTGGGCGGCCTGTCCGGCGCCTTCATCCCCGTCAGCGAGGACGAGGGCATGATCGCCGCCGCCCGCTCGGGCGCCCTCCACCTGGATAAGCTGGAGGCCATGACCTGCGTGTGCTCCGTGGGCCTGGACATGATCGCCGTCCCCGGCGACACCACCGCCGCCACCCTCTCCGCCATCATCGCCGACGAGGCCGCCATCGGCATGGTCAACTCCAAGACCACCGCCGTCCGCCTCATCCCCGCCCCCGGCAAGGTGGTGGGGGATACGGTGGAATTCGGCGGCCTGCTGGGCTCCGCCCCCGTCATGCCCGTCCACGCCGAGAGCAGTGACGCCTTTGTGGCCCGCGGCGGACGTATTCCGGCCCCCATGCAGAGTCTCAAGAACTGACGCGGCCGCCCAATCCCCGTTGTCCTTCTCCGCGCCCGGCCTGTGTCGGGCGCATTTTTTTGCTTCAAAATTTCCAAAATCCCCCTAGGAAAGCGGCCTGCTTTGGTGTATACTGGGAGCCAGGACAAGCCTTATTTTGAGGAGGGTCAATTTATGTTAGAGCTGAATACTTCCAACTGCACCCCGTTTCTGCCCGAGGACTGGCTGACCAGCCGGCTGGACGCGCTGGAGAGCGCCCGCGTCAAGCTGGAGGAGGGCAGCGGCCTGGGCGGCGCGTATACCGGCTGGGTTCACCTGCCCCGGGACTACGACAAGGAGGAGTTTGCCCGCATCCAGGCGGCGGCGGAGCGCATCCGCAGCGACTCCCAGGCCCTGGTGGTCATCGGCATCGGCGGCTCCTATCTGGGCACCCGCGCGGTGGTGGAGCTGCTCCACTCCCCCAATTTCAACCTGACCCACAAGGGCGGGCCCGACATCTACTTTGCCGGCAACGGCCTCTCCTCCGACGCCATGCTGGAAGTCATCGAGCTGGTGAAGGACAAGGACTTCTCCATCAATGTCATCTCCAAGTCGGGCACTACCACCGAGCCGGCAGTAGCCTTCCGCATCTTCAAGGCCCTGCTGGAGGAGAAGTACGGCAAGGAGGGGGCCCGCAGGCGCATCTACGCCACCACCGACGCCCACAAGGGGGCCTTGAAGGGCCTGGCCGACGCGGAGGGCTATGAGGAGTTTGTGGTGCCCGACGCGGTGGGCGGCCGCTATTCCGTCCTCACCGCCGTGGGCCTGTTGCCCATCGCCTGCGCCGGGGTGGATATCGCCGCCCTGATGGAGGGCGCCGCCCAGGCCATGGAGGCCCTGGCCGCCCCCGGTGCGGACAACCCGGCCTGGCAGTACGCCGCCGCCCGCCACGCCCTGTATACCCAGGGCAAGAAGGTGGAAATCCTGGTGGGGTACGAGCCCTCCTTCCGCTTCTTTGGCGAGTGGTGGAAACAGCTCTTCGGCGAGACCGAGGGCAAGGACGGCAAGGCCCTCTTCCCCGCCAGCGTGGAGTTCACCGCCGATCTGCACTCCATGGGCCAGTACATCCAGCAGGGTGAGCGCCTGATGCTGGAGACGGTGGTGCGCTTCGCCCGCAGCCGCGGCAGCGTCACCATTCCACACGACCCGGACAATGTGGACGGGCTCAACTTCCTAGCGGGCAAGGATCTCTCCTTTGTGGCCGAACAGGCCATGCGGGGCACCCTGCTGGCCCACGTGGACGGCGGCGTGCCCAACCTGGTGGTCACCGCCCCGGCCCGGGACGCGCAGAGCGTGGGCTGGCTGATCTACTTCTTCGAGTACGCCTGCGGCCTGTCTGGCTATCTGCTGGAGATCAATCCCTTTGACCAGCCCGGCGTGGAGGCCTACAAGAACAATATGTACGCCCTCCTGGGCAAGCCCGGCTATGAGGATCGCAAGGCCGAGCTGGAGGCCAGATTGTAAGGCCTCCACACCAAGCGTTTTGCCGCAGGCAAAACCTTGATGCCGGGCGGATTCATTCCGCCCGAGCAGATAAAATCTCCGGGGTCCCCATAGAACCCTGGTTCTGTGGGGCGGCCTACAAGAACAACATGTACGCCCTCCTGGGCAAGCCCGGCTATGAGGACCGCAAGGCGGAGCTGGAGGCACGCCTGAGCTGATTCTCCCCACCTCCGGGCTTGCCCCGCCACAGGCGGGACGGCGCTTTTGCGCCGCAAGGCGGAGCTGGAGGCACGCCTGTAAGAACCCCCGTTAATTTTTGGTGAACTTCCGCAAATCAGTTGCAATCGGGCCGCAAAAATGGTAACATAATTGCACAAGGCCGGAGATACGCTCCGGCGGACAATGAAGGAGTGATAACTATGGTGAGAGTGATCATGGGTGTCAAGGGCACCGGCAAGACCAAGCAGATGATCGAGCTCATTAATTCCGCTGTCCACAGCGAGAACGGCAATGTGGTCTGCATCGAGCGGGGCCCCAAGCTGACCTATGACATTCATTATAAGATCCGTCTGGTGGAGGCCAGCCATTACGATATTAAGAGCTATGACTTCCTGAAGGGCTTTATCAGCGGCCTGTACGCGGGCAACTACGACATCACCCATGTCTTTATCGACAGCCTGACCAAGATTGTGGCCTCCGAGGCCACCGACCATGCGGTGGAGGAGTTCCTGGACTGGCTGAACAGCTTCTCCGAGAAGAACAATATTAAGTTCACCGTCACCATCAGCGCCGATGCCTCCCTGGCCACCGACGGCGTCAAGAAATACTTCTGATACGTGCCCTTTCAGCGGGCCCTGCCGGCGGCAGGGCCCGCTGCCTCGTTCCTCCCTCCTTCCGGCGTCAAATCGCTTGTACATCCGGCATACCGCCGCAGAACTTTGGATAATATACCGATTGCGTGGGATTACCGCCCATGATATACTCTTTGGCGAAATAAAGGAGGTGTGAATCATGATGATTGAAATGCAGTTTAACTCCATTGCCCAGCTCCAGCGGCTTCAGGAGATCGCCAGTTCCTGTGACGACGAGATCTTCCTGCACTCCTTGGACGACAGCGTCCGCGTGGATGCCAAGTCCTTCATCGGCCTGTTCACCCTGGACTTCACTCAGCCCGTCAAGGTGGTCACCGATTCCGACTATCTGGCCCGTAAGGTGGAGCATCTCAAGCATAAGATGGAGAAATAAAAACAGGCGTTGGCCGCTGGCCGACGCCTGTTTTGCTATGCAAAAGCATAGCAAAATTGGCCATGTGCCGCTTACAGCGGGACGGCCCATATGCGCAGAAACTTCATGCGCCTAAGCCTTTGCATAATTTCGTGGTGCGCCCTGTGCGCATAAAGTTTTATTTCCTGATCCAGTCCGGGTGCGTTCATGCCTCCCGGCGGCGCAGGAGCGCCCGGAGCGCACAGAGCGCCGCGGCCGCTGCCAGGGCCAGCCACAGGAGCAGGAGGACGTTCTCATTGAAGTACCAGTTCTCCGCCCATCGGGTGAAATCCGGCCGGAACCAGAAGCCGTGGAGCCGCTCCACCGTCCCGCCGCCCAGCCGCACCAGCCGGTCGATCACCGGGTTGACCAGGGGGAGGAACACGCAGGCCGCCCCCAGGCAGGCCGTCCCCTTCCACCAGCGGCTGATGGGGGCGTACCGGCAGATGAGCACCCAGGCCCAGGGCAGGGTCAGGCCGAAGAGAACCGCCGGCAGGGTAGGAATGGGGAACCAATCTGCGCCGTCATAGGCACAACTGACCCAGAGCAGGGCGCACAGCAGCAGGGTCTCCGTCCCCAGGTAGAGCACAGCCTTGTGCTCCCCCAGGGGGCGGGGCAGCTCCCGCAGGGCGCCGGGCAGGAAGGCCGCCCCCAGCCCCAGCAGCACCCCCGCCGAGGCCAGCAGGAACCAGTCTCCCCCGCTGAACAGGCAGGCGGCCGGCAGCAGCAGCTCCAGCGAGAGGGTGAAGCCCCCCAGCGTGATGACGCCCCGGTACTGCTTCACCAGGATGGGCAGGAGGGTGAGGCTGGCCCCCACCAGTTCCCCGGTGAGTACCAGCCAGAACCAGTCCAGGGTATGCCCCACCGCCAGATTGCAGATGAGGCAGATCAGGGCGGTGCCGCCGTAGAGGATGTACTGAATCCAGCGCAGGCGGCGCAGCAGGGACAGGTATTTTTTCGCCAGGGTCTCGGCGGTGCGGGCCTCTACGTCCTCGCTGGCGGTGAGCAGCTCGTGCTCCGACACCTGTAAAATGGCGCAGATATCCCGGATCAGGGTGATGTCCGGGTAGGACATACCCCTCTCCCACTTGCTGACCGCCGACTCGGTGACGAAGAGCCTGTCGGCGAATTCCCGCTGGGTGAGCCCTAGCTCCTTCCGGCGGCGGCAGATATACGCGCCGAAGGTCTTTTTGTTTTCCATGTTGAACCATCCTTTCGGCAGGGTGTGGTCTTGCAAGGCCGCTCTCACCATACGGCGAATGGCGGAAATTTGCAAGGCCCCGGCGGGATTTTCCCCCTCGACCGTTAGGAAAGTCCTGATTTTTCAAGGGGTTTCGGCCCTCCCGGCACGGCGGGCCGGATGTCCATGCCGTGGGCTAATCTCCCTCGGGCAGGGGCACCCGCCGGTGCTCCACCGGCCCCCAGGCGGGCAGGGGCAGGCCCTGCATGGCCCCGAACACCCGGCTCTTGAGGCCGGGATACTGCTTGTCCAGGGACTTGATCAGCTCCTTGACCTCCTGGCGCTTGGTATTGCCGTCCGCCGGGCAGGGGTTGAACACCACGGGCAGATGGTTGCGCTCGGCGGCGTTGCGGAGCATCCCCTCCCCACAGTAGAGCAGGGGGCGGATTTGGGTGATGCCGGTGCGGTCTAAATAGGTCACGGGCTGGAAGCAGGACAGCCGCCCCTCATAAAACAGGGAGAGGAAGAAGGTCTCCACCGCGTCGTCAAAGTGGTGGCCCAGGGCGATCTTGGTGATGCCGTGCTCCCTCAGGGCGTTGTGGAGGGCGCCCCGGCGCATCTTGGCGCACATGGAGCAGGGGTTCTTCTCCTTGCGCAGATCAAAGATGATGTGGTGGATTTCGCTGTGGAGCAGCGTGAAGGGCACGTCCAGCTCCCGGCACAGGGCCTCCACCCCGGTGAAGTCCATCCCCTCTCCCCCGTCCACATGGCCCATATCCAGGGTGTAGGCCTCCACGGTAAAGGGCTTGGGGTAGAACTCCCGCAGCCTGGCCAGGGCCACCAGCAGGGTCAGGGAGTCCTTGCCCCCGGATACCCCCACCGCCACCCGGTCCCCGGCCTGGATCATGTCGTAGTCCTCCACACAGCGGCGGACATAGCTCAAAATCTTGTTCATAGGCACCTCAAAAATTAAAAATCGAAACGGAGCATTCAAGAGTATTTGCGAGATTTCGCGCGTTTGAGCGAGCATTCTTATTTCTAAATTAAAATTTTCAAAAAACGTGTTGACACCTTGGAACCACCGTATTATAATACAAAACGCTCCGGTCGTCCAGATTGGGGTTCTTATTCTGTTGAGACATTTTTGATCATAGAACGCAAAATTGGAGGTTTCACCATGTCCACTTTTATGGCCAACAAGGGGAACATCGTCCGCAAGTGGTATATCCTCGATGCGGCGGGCAAGCCCCTGGGCAAGACTGCCGCCGCTGCGGCCACCCTGCTGCGCGGCAAGCACAAGCCTGAGTTCACCCCCCACGCCGACTGCGGCGACTTCGTCGTGATCGTCAACGCCGAGAAGGCTGTTCTGACCGGCAAGAAGCTGGAGCAGAAGTACTACCGCCGCCACTCCGGCTGGATCGGCGGCCTCAAGGAGACCAAGTACCGCCTGCTGATGCAGCAGAAGCCCGAGCTGGCCATGCAGCTGGCCGTCCGCGGCATGCTGCCCCGCAACATCATCACCAAGGATTCTCTGTCCCGCCTGCACATCTACCGCGGCGCCGAGCATCCCCACACCGCCCAGAAGCCCGAAACCTGGGCCGCCATCTAAGCAGGAGGTACAAAGGAATGTATAAGAGCAAGAAGCCTTATCTGTATGGCACCGGCCGCCGCAAGTCCTCCGTGGCCCGGGTGCATCTGTTCCCCAACGGCACCGGCGCGATCACCATCAACGGCCGCGACATCGACGATTACTTCGGCCTGGAGACCCTGAAGCTGCTGGTTCGCCAGCCCCTGGCCACTACCGACACCCTGGGCAAGGTGGACATCGTTGCCACCGTCACCGGCGGCGGCGTGACCGGCCAGGCCGGCGCCATCCGCCACGGTGTGGCCCGCGCTCTGTTGCAGGTCAACCCCGAGTTCCGCGCCGCCCTCAAGGCCGCCGGTTTCCTCACCCGCGATCCTCGCATGAAGGAGCGTAAGAAGTACGGCCTGAAGGCCGCCCGCCGCGCTCCCCAGTTCTCCAAGCGCTAATTTTTCGCCTGACCTTTTAAAATGCCGCCCATATGGGCGGCATTTTACTTGCGCTTTCAGGGCTCTGCGGCGGTATGGGCGCCGCTTGCTTCTGCGGGTATGGGCGGATGACTCCGGCTCGGATATTGCAGGAAGGAGAGCCTGCGGCACAGAAATCGGGAGATTCCTCCCACAGTCAGGGCACAAACTATTGTCCCCTCCCGCAGGCCGCAGATGGCCCCCAGGCTGAGATAGGAGAGCAGGGCGGCTGCCGACACCATAGCCAGATCATAGCCGGTCTTGGTCTTCCCAAAATCCCAGCCGAATACCTGGCTGGCGGTTCGGACAAACCCCTCACATGGCAGGATCAGCACATTGGGAAGCACCTCCAGCGCAACCCCCAGCCCCAGGGAGAGACAGCCCAGCAGGAGCACCACCCACCTGGCCCCATAGGACTCCGGCACCAGCGGGGCCAACAGCTCCGTCCACAGGTCGATGCAGACCGAGAAGAGGAGCGTGGCCGGAATCTGGAGGAGCTGTATGGACTGAAACCTGTGCCGGAGCAACAGCACCTGGCCGACCAGCATGGTGCAGTTCACCAGGAAGGTAAACACCCCCAGCGAGAGCCCTGGAAAGACAAACGTGAGGACATAGGAGAGGCTGGACACCGCCGAGGTGCCCATACCGGCTAAGGTAATCAGGGCGATTCCCAGGGCGGCGCAGAGAACTCCGCAGAAGAACAGAATATAGCGGCGCAGCAGGCTGGGCTGTCTCATAAGCCTACCCCTCCTTTTATAAAAAATATTTTTTAGATATAATAATATTTTAGCATTTTTAAAAATTACGTTCAATTGTCGGCCTGCCCAAAAAACCACCCCCATTTTTGACATCCGGCGCCGCTGATACAAATGTTCTTTGACATGCCTTATACAATCCGCTATGCAGTGTAGAGACCGTGTAAAGAAACGCCCGACCTCCGGTATCCAAAGGGTTTTCCACATTATCCACATGGTTATCCACATCAGTTAACACCCTGTGGATAACGCCAATATGCAAAATTCAGTTGACATAAGACAAGTCAAGCAAAAAATCCACGGCGGATTCTACAAACTTTTTTGTTCTCCATTTTTCTTCCAATTGTGGTACAATAACGTCAGGTGTCCTGAACATATCATGAGCCGCCGCTCAATCATGAGGTGAAAGCATGTCCGAACCCATTGCCGCCATTGCCACACCCCCGGTTCCCAGCGCCATTGGCATCGTCCGCGTCAGCGGAGAGGGCGCTATCGAGGCCGCGTCCGCCGTGTTCCGCGCCGCCAGCGGGCGTCCCCTGGCTGCCTGCGAGAGTCGCAGGCTGGTCTACGGCACCCTGCTGGGCCCCGACGGTGCCCCCATCGACCAGGTGCTGGCCACGCTCTCCCGTGCCCCCCACAGCTACACCGGCGAAGACACGGCGGAGCTGCAGTGCCACGGCTCTCCCGCAGTGCTGGCGATGGCGCTGGAGGCCCTGTTTGCCCAGGGCGTCCGGCAGGCCGGGCCGGGGGAGTTCACCAAGCGGGCCTTCCTCAACGGAAAACTGGATCTGACCCAGGCGGAGGCGGTGGCGGATCTCCTCGAGGCGGAGACCCCCGCCGCCGTGCGGCAGGCCGCCGGACAGCTCTCCGGCGCGCTGAGCCGCCGGGTGGCCGCCCTCTACGACGGTCTGGTGGATCTCATGGCCCACTTTCACGCCGTGCTGGACTATCCGGACGAGGACATCGACCCCTTCCGGGCCGACACCATCCGGGAGGGCCTGGACGCCGCCCATACGGGCCTGGAAGCCCTTCTGCGCACCTATGACCGGGGACGGTATATCGCCGGCGGCGTGCCCTGCGTGCTGATAGGACGGCCCAACGCGGGCAAGTCCTCCCTGCTCAACGCCCTGGTGGGCTATGACCGGGCCATTGTCACCGACGTACCCGGCACCACCCGGGACACGGTGGAGGAGTCCGTACTCTGCGGCGGGGTCCTG
>ERZ791925.1894-NODE-1894-length-9372-cov-3.156273_pt1 | contig 9372 bp, 6 predicted proteins | sample MGYA00510132_ERZ791925 | MGnify/ENA primary metagenome ERZ791925 (study PRJEB30046, sample SAMN00792075) | human gut metagenome | study: EMG produced TPA metagenomics assembly of the A metagenome-wide association study of gut microbiota in type 2...
GCTTTCGCTTCAACGGCGGCTTTCAGCATATTGGGGTGAATGCCTTCGGCAAACACTACACGTTGCGGGTGGCGGCGGGCGGTGTCATACAGTTGGCGGGTCAGTTTGGATTCATATCCCATAAGTTCGCGCAAGTGTACGCAATAAGCATCCCAATCCTTGATATCGGTACGTGCCACTCCGCTTTCCATAGCAGCTCTTGCCACGGCACAGGAAACTTCGGTGATGAGGCGTGGGTCTACCGGTTTCGGGATGAAATATTCCGGCCCGAAAGAAAGATTGTTCACGTGGTATGCTGCATTCACGACGTCGGGTACAGGCTGTTTTGCCAGATTGGCAATAGCGTGTACGGCGGCGATTTTCATTTCTTCGTTGATCGCCTTGGCATGCGTATCCAGAGCACCGCGGAAGATGTACGGGAAACCGATTACATTGTTAATCTGGTTCGGATAGTCGGAACGTCCGGTTGCCATTAATACGTCAGGGCGTGCTGCCATAGCGTCTTCGTAAGAGATTTCCGGTGTCGGGTTTGCCAGTGCAAATACGATAGGCATTGGAGCCATGCTGCGCACCATGTCCTGACTCAGCACATTTCCTTTTGACAGTCCGAGGAATACATCTGCACCTTTGATTGCTTCTTCCAATGTATGGATATCCGTGCGGTCGGTTGCAAAATATCTTTTCTGTTCATTCAGATCGGTACGCGCCTTGCTGATTACGCCTTTACTGTCCAGCATGACGATGTTTTCGAGACGTGCGCCCAGTGATACATATAATTTAGTACAAGATACGGCAGAGGCACCTGCACCGTTCACGACGATTTTTACATCTTCGATTTTCTTTCCGGCCACTTGCAGGGCATTCACCAGTCCGGCACTGGAGATGATAGCGGTTCCGTGGGACCGTAAGCAAACGAACGATGTCCAGTTCTTCTTTCAGGCGGCGTTCGATTTCGAAACATTCGGGAGCTTTGATGTCTTCCAGGTTGATGCCGCCGAAAGTAGGAGCGATAGCTTTCACTGCTGCAATGAATTTTTCCGGATCTTTCTCATCCACTTCAATATCGAACACGTCGATACCTGCATAAATTTTGAAAAGCAGTCCTTTACCTTCCATTACGGGTTTGCCGCTCAATGCGCCTATGTCACCTAGTCCGAGCACAGCTGTACCATTGGAGATAACGGCAACAAGATTGCCTTTAGCTGTATATTTATACGCATCTTGCGGATTCTTCTCTATTTCAAGACAAGGCTCTGCCACACCGGGAGAGTATGCAAGTGATAAGTCGGTTTGTGTACTGTAAGGTTTGGTAGGAACTACCTCGATCTTACCGGGTTTGCCCTGTGAGTGATAGAGCAAAGCGGCTTCTTTGGTTATTTTAGCCATGGTATCTGTATTTTTATTAATAAGTTATCATTTGGCTGCAAATGTAGGAATAAAAGTTTGAATCTGTCGTCTTTCGGAGATAATTTCTATTAATTTTATAGCAAAATGACTAAAATAATGAGTCGATATGTAGTTTGACTGTAATTGTGTCCTGTTTCTGAAAGAAGCACGGTTGATACTTAAACAGCCGTGCTTCTAATTCTATTACTTATTCTTTTTCGGATGGTGTATGTGTGGTACGCCAAAATGTATTTTTTACATCACGTGCCACTTCTTTCCAGCTTGGCATGCTTTTCAACGAACGGCGCACCGGGAAATCATAAAGCAGCAACAGCAGGAATAGGAAGATACAGGCATAAGCCACCCAGCCATAAATCTGCTTGATGCTCACTTCCATCATCTGACTGATAAACTCTTCCATGTAATGGCCGAGATTGAACGGACTGCTGCTGAATGATACATGGTCGATTGCCGCCCCGTAGCGTGCCAGGTTATCAGGAACGTAATAAGCCAGTCCTTGTGCATAGATCGCGCAACCCAATACACCGCCGACTACCATGTGAAGCATATTGAATACACTTAACGATTGGAAAAAATGTTGGAAAGTCATTATTTCTTCCAGGCAGACCATAAAGGTGGCGCTTAATACCGCATAGGCGAATCCCCGGCATATTGTCGGAAGATAAAGCTGTGAGATGTGAATATCAGTAGAGATTGTCAGATAGAACCCTATCAGATAGCCGATAAGCCCTAAGAAACCGACAATGATAAGACGTACATAATTATAGTGTTTGATATGCATCCACCAATAAGAGAATACGCAGCCGATTACTATACCAATAATAGCAAACCACGCCAATTGCACGCTTACCAGCTCCTCATACTTCATCACTTCCTCATAAAAAACTTCTTCCAATACATGCTCGGTTGCCAGAAATGCTTCCACTAGTGTGATTAGTCCCAATAAAGGTAAGAGGTAGCGGTAACTCCACATTTTAGGCTCTAAGAATGGGTGACGGATAGTCAGCATGCGCCAGATGCAAAAAAACAGGGTTATCAGGATAGCTACCGACAACTGACGGATAACCGGACTGTTCCACCAGTCATACCAGTCACCGTAGTTGAAGAGGAAAGCTATCTCGGCCAGCAATGCCGCCCATAACGCTGCCCCCAGCCAGTCAATGCCGAACAACGGAAACTTGCGCATAAACCGGAAATGCTTTACGCAAATGGTCTGTATCAACAGGACTATTATCATCAATCCTGCAATGAAAAGATTCATATATGTCCAGTGATAATGATACATCAGATAAGTCGTTATCAGGTCGGACAACTGGATGCTTCCTAAGACGACGATGTGAAGCCAGGGAAAGAAAACGGTAAAATCCCGTTTGGGCGTCATCCACAACTGAATGTTGGACATACATTCAAAGGTTCCCTGGATTTTGCACATGCCTTCGATGAAACATATCAACCACAATAGCGGAAGGAAAGTAATATGCGGAGCAATCAGGTTACAGACCAATACCCCCAATGCAGCCGATGTGAGCAACGTCTTATTTGTAAAACGGAACTTCATGCGGAACAGCAAGGGGAAGTAGATAGCCATACCTGCGAGATTGGCGTACATACACATCAATAGATCCTCACGCATCAACGCCATTCCCCCGATCATCTGGTTCAATGCTCCCAAATAGACCCCGCCCGAAAGTTGGAAAGTAACGGCAATGAACAGATAAATCCACGGTTGTATCTTCCGCGGTACGAAGCTACGGAACATAGGCATCACGAAAGGGCCATTTAAAACAGGTGTTCCCATACGTTAATATTTCACCTCACATTCTACATTGAAACCGGCACGCAAGCGTTTTAAATCTTCCGGCTTGTTTCCTTTCAGGCTGATGCGGACGGGGATTCGCTGTTCTACCTTTACAAAGTTCCCGGTTGCATTGTCCTGCGGAATCATTGAGAAAGCCGCTCCCGTAGCATCGGAAATGGATTCGACGATACCTTTGAAAGTGACGCCCGGCACTGCATCTGCTGTCATTTCCACATCTGCGCCTTCTCTGATATTGGAAAGCTGGGTTTCACGATAATTGGCGATTACCCACAAATCGCTGCTGTCTACAATATCCACCATGGTCTGTCCCGGTTGAACCAACTGACCCTCCAGAATCTCTTTCTTTCCTGTGGTACCGTCACACGGGGCGATGATAACCGTATAGGAAAGATTCAGACGGGCAAGCTCTAAAGCAGCTTCTGCCAGGCGGACACCTGCTTCGTTCTGTCCTAGGCGATGTGTCTGTTCGCTTTTCACTAAAGACGTAGATTGTTTGGCACGCGATACCTGTTCGTAACGGGCTTTGGCTGTTTCATAAGCCGTATGCACATTATCATATTGCTGCTTCGTCACAGCATCTTCCTGCAATAATTTCTCAAAACGGTTCAGTTCACGTTGGGCATTTTCCATTTGTACACGTACTTCTTCAATGCTTGCGTCACTTACGCTCAGATTGTTTTGGGTAGTGGCAATGCCTATGGTCGTTGCCTGCCGTCCCGCAGTGGCATTGGCCAAATCCGCTTCCGCCTGTGCTACACGAAGACAGAATTCCGCATCCTCAATAATAACGAGAGTATCACCTTTGTGTACTTGCTGATATTCTTCAAAGCATATCTTCTTGATAAATCCCGGTACACGGGTATTAATAGGTGTGATATGTTGTTTCACCTGTGCATTGTCGGTATATTCGATGTTTCCCAAATGAATGAACCGGGAACAAACATAAGTGGCACCACCAATGAGAAAACAAAGAATCAGAATGTTGTATATAATCTTTTGAGTCTTTCTAGCTATCATAATCTGTTCTATTTAAAAGGGTATGAGTAATTGATTTTCAATTAAAGGGTATGTGTGATATATTTCATTTTATAGAAACTGTAAACCACGTTGATACGTGCGTTGACCAGACCGAGGTCTGCGCTTAATTTCATGTTGCTGGCATCGAGCATGTCGGTAAGTAATGCAAGGTCATTCTTATAGCGATTACTGGTTACGTCGTAATTCTGATTGGCAAGCTCCACGCTTTTCTCTTGTGTGCGAAGGTCGGTAAATGAGGTCAGGAAATTGACATAATTGGCTTGGACGCCGTTCTCTATCTGTTCCTGCGCTAGTGAATATTCTTCCTGTGCCTTACGCATATTCAGTTTTGCCTGGCGTACTTTCTTGTTGTTCTTGAACAGTGATGAAAGATTGTATTTGATTCCTACCCCCACATACCAATAATTGAAGTTATTATCCAGCACGGGGACTTCAATAGTGATAGGCCCGTCCAGATGCTCACCGGCTACGAGAGCTATTTTCGGAAGAAGTTCCGAGCGTTCCAGTTTGACTTTCTGTTTGCTCATCTTCATTGCCAGTTGTGCTTGCTGCAAACCGACATTGCTCTGCGAAGCCAGTAGTTGCCAGTCGTTTTCCGCCAGAGCCTTCACTTCTTCGTCCAGTAGGGTGGAGTCGGGGATGATTTCCGTTCCGGCAGGAAGATGCAGTGTAGTCACCAGTTGGTGATTCATTATTTTGCATGCATCCTTTACTTTGGCTAATTGCAGTTTCAATGTCTCTTTTTGTAACTCATAACGGGTGATGTCATTTTTCAGAGCTGTTCCTTGTGTGCGTCGGGCTTCCATATTGCGAATCACCTGTTCTGTCAAATCGAGGTTCTTCTGCAACACTTGTACTTGGTTATTCAACTTATATAAATCCAGGTAGTAGCCGGTCAGAAGAAAACGTATCTCCTGCCGGTTCTTCTGCCAGTCCAGCGCAGCCATTTGCTGACTGAGTTCTGCTAAAGTAATACTGCTGCTGATAGCACCGCCTGCATAAATGACCTGTTGTGCTTCCAGCGCAAAGTTATTACCAAAATGAGGCATTGGAATGTTCTGCCCGTTCTTGAAGTCACGGTCCCACAGATACCCGTCACCCAAATAACTGAAAGAGAGCGATGCGCTGATGTCCGGCAAACGTTGTGACTTGGCAGCTTTCAAAGCCTCATCGGTAACTTCCTTCCCGGTTTTATACGTTTGAATACTCTGACTGTTCTCGTCTGCCAGACGGAACATCTCGTTAATGCCCAAAACTTTCCTGGTAAGTGTTTGGGCAAATGAACCCTGACTGCATAGTACTACGCATAGCGGTACTATGAGCCATCTTTTTTTGCTCATAAAATAAAAAAGAAATTTAGTTGATAATGATAAATATATGTTCCTATATCATGCCGCCTCCAAAGAAGGGAAGCCGGCATTTCGCATCGTGGCGAATAGTTCTTATAGAAATAATCAAATCTGCACTGCTACACCCCAACCGTGGAAGTCATGCATTTTGTTCTCGTAGCGAATGGAAATTTGATAATACTTTAGTTTCATCTTGATACCTGCTTTTCTAATTCGGTTTGCAAAATTATGGAAAAAAACAGGTAAGTTGTGACCTTGTATATACGGAAATATAATGTTTTTTAACGATTTCTGTTCGGAGATTCATGTAGGAGACATGGATAAAAGATCTAAGAGATACAGGTGGAATATATACAAGAGTTACTCCGGTCAAGTACTTGGTTGGGGAAAGTTGTGTAGAGGGAATCTACGTAACATAACGTTTGGATGATGTATTATAAAAATAAATTTAAAATAATTCTCTGGAAGTTTTGTCGGACGAGATTTATAATCTACATTTGCACCGTCAGCGTATAAATGTGAAAAATTTCTATATGCAGTGCATAAGAACCAGGCACACTTAAAAGTCCAAGGGTATGGCATTCCGGAAATCCATAAAAGGGTCAAGGAAAATCATTTTATTATTTTTTTAGAGATTTTGACTGGATGCCCATATTGGGGTTGAATGTCACTGGAGTAATCTGGATTGCAACTGTGTAGGAGCTCATGCACAGTCTATCCTGTATTTCTCTTGCCACGGATTTTTTAATCTGCCGTAATATAATATTATGGCAAAAAGTGTAATGTAATTATGTTTGTGAACTTGACAAATATTTCAAAGATGGAAACAATGGCTGCATTGGCAGAAGGTTACTTTAATGCTAAATGCCCAAAGTATAGTGATAACAATTACGAAAGGTATGTTGTTGTGAATTCTGATACTCATAAATGTAGTTTTCAACGAGGGGATTATCCTATAGTGTTCGGTGAGGCTATGTTTAAGTGCGTCAAAAAAGAAGGGTACACAATGGTTTCCATACACGCTTATCTATTGGATGAAGATAAGCCGAAACGGACGGTCACTAATTATGACGGTAGACATATTATTTGGAATGACGGGAACAGTAAGGATGCTGATACCGGATTTACGGGAGAGTATGTGCGTGACATTTATGAAATTGATATGTATAAGGTGGTGCGTGGGCGCATTATTAACCTTGATGAGCTATTAGATGCGGGTTTTTATAATGAGGCAGCAGTAGTAGATGCATATCAGGCTTTGGGTGATTTTGCGAAACTGATTAACAGCTTGCAAGAACGGGCGTATCCTGTTTATGTCCGTATTCCGTTTTGTGAAAATTGCAGTTATTTATTTCAGTATCAGTTTTTTTCTTTTATTGACGACAAAAAAGTCTGCATTAATTATAGATTCCTTGGTATAATCAGTGATAACGTGACTAAAGAAGATATAGATAAAATAGGTGAAGAAAATGTAGATGACGAAAGAACTGTTAGCAAAGTGGCAGAGTTTGGACATATACATATGAAACATACTCCTTTTCTTCTGCCTTGGGAGATACCTTATTTGTCAGGAGCGCTTCATGAGGCTGAGGAGATGTGTGATAGGATTTTAGATATAGATGACTTTGAGAAATATGAGATAAGAACATCAGTTATAATGAACCGCTTTTCTCCAAAAATGGTTGTTCGAACGAACCGCGGTGTTTTTCATGTCGTTTATGACCGTATAAGTGATTATGCACTTCTATATTATTCAAGCGATACCTCTATTCCTATGGAACGTATTGAAGGATATGGTGGTTTTCTAAGTGCATTTGAAATTATTAAAAAGAAACTGGAAGAGTTGAGCCAAGATGAATAAGTAGAATCTATTCCCTGTATCATCATTTCGGTAGATTGGAGCAGTACTTATTTCCTGCTTGTCGAAATAACGGTAACACTTATCATAAACAAGTGGCGAACTGCTTCACCGAGATTCAGGGCGTGATTACTCTGTATCAGGCTTTGGACGGTGGCAGAATGTAAGGAAATGTATGTGAAGTGTGAAGGTGTGCTGGAGAGTAATCGAAGGCGTACCTTTCTTATTTGATATTCTTCTGTCTTTTCAATCACCGCTTGTTATGACTTGTTCCGTAAAGGTTTACTGTTAAAGTTATGTATTTTTGACTTGAAATATCCCCTGATTTATCCTTTTTTTCTGATATTTGCAACCGCTCATTCGGAGATTATAAATAAATGATATGAAAGAACAAAGTAACATGGACAAAGCAGCAAACGTGCCGTCATTATTTAGTGATATTCAACTGCGGAAAAGATATATGTGTTCATTAACCATGATATTACTGATGATTGGGATTGCCGAACTTTTGCACGAAAAAGAAATTATTTTCCCTGAAATGGCGGCTCTCACTATTGGCATGTGGATAGTGGATAAACGGGTATGGAAAATAAAATATTGGCAGATGTTGCTATTGATGACTTTAGGAGCCTGTGCCGGAGTATTGATAGTGCTTTATTCTCCTTTCCCTTTAGTCGTGAATATTGCCTTTGCCTTTTCATGTGCGGCTATCGGACTGTTACTTACCCGTGCTTCATTGTTTCCATTGATTTCTGCCTGTGTGCTTCCGGTATTATTGAGAACGGAAAGTTGGATTTACCCGCTGTCTGTCTTTGTAATGACACTGATTATCATTGCCGCCCAACGTTGGATGCATCATCTCGGTATGCGTAAACCAATCACGTATGAGGCTGTGGAACGTCGTTGGACAGAGGATAGTCTCCGTTGGTTGTGCCTGATGATTAGTGTATTTGCGGTAGCTTGTCTGGCAGTATATACTTCTAACTTTTACTTCATTATCCCGCCGTTGATAGTGGCATACGTCGAGTTTGTCAATTCAAAAGCAGGATTCAGAAATCGTCCTGTACTCACGGTATTGCTCCTCTTTGTCGGTTCGTTGATAGGAACTGTTTTTCAATTAATCGGTTATTATTATTGGGGATTGCCGGAGATAGTGGTCGCTCTTGTTTCTTTCATCGTCTTGTTTACCTTGTTTGAATGGTTGGGCAAGTTCTTTGCCCCGGTTGGAGCAATGGTGCTTATACCGATGTTGCTTCCGGAAGAAGCATTGTTCTGGCTACCTTTTCAGGTGTTTGTAGGTGCTACTTTGTTTATTGCCATGGGAATGGTGTTCTTTCAACAGTGCTATAAATGGTCGCGTGCACAGTTGGTTTATTGCCTGATTCCTCATTATTTGTTGAGCCGTTTAAATCGAAACAGGAGATAAGGTTTTTCTCAAAGTATTCTCACTATGATGAGAAAAAATTCTCATCATAGTGAGAACTTTTTCTCATAGTAATAAGTATTTTTTCTCATAAGGGTGAGAATACTTCCTTGTCAGAGCATACTGGAACGGCATATTTTATTGCAATTTATTGTAAGGATAATAAAAAGAGACTGAACTCAAAACGGAATTGAGCCAGTCTCTTCTTTATGATGTAATACTGTAATAATCAGTTTTTATGCATTCAGCGCCTGTTCGATATCTGCGATAATATCATCCGCATTTTCGATACCTACCGACAGACGAATCAAGTCCGGGCGTACCCCTGCTTCCATAAGCTGTTCGTCCGACAACTGGCGGTGAGTATGGCTTGCCGGGTGAAGCACACAGCTACGTGCATCTGCTACGTGAGTGACGATAGCTATGAATTCCAGTGAATCCATAAACTTGATAGATACGTCACGTCCGCCTTTCAGTC
>ERZ791925.1914-NODE-1914-length-9277-cov-3.265669_pt1 | contig 9277 bp, 10 predicted proteins | sample MGYA00510132_ERZ791925 | MGnify/ENA primary metagenome ERZ791925 (study PRJEB30046, sample SAMN00792075) | human gut metagenome | study: EMG produced TPA metagenomics assembly of the A metagenome-wide association study of gut microbiota in type 2...
ACATGAAGGACGTCCCGGCGGGACAGCGCGGCGCGAAGTTCGTGGCGGCGGTCTGCTTCATCCTGCCCACCGGCCAGCACCTCACCTGCCGGGGCGAATGCCCGGGCCGCGTCGCCTTTGAGCGGCTGGCCGGGAACTACGGCTTCGGCTACGACCCGCTCTTCATCCCCGACGAGTGCGGTGTGGGCAAGACGGACAAGCGCCCCAACTCGGAGGGCCGCAGCTATGCCCAGCTGACTCCCGACGAGAAGGACGCCATCAGTCACCGCGGAAATGCGCTGGCGGAGATGGAGAAGGAGCTGCCGGAGTTTTTGGCGGAAAATTAACCTCTCCGTCATTGCTTCGCAATGCCACCTCCCCTACCGAGGGGAGGCCTTGGCATTTCGTGAAGCTTCGCCTCTTCGCCAGAGGCTCCCCTACTAGGGGAGCTGTCTGCGAAGCAGACTGAGAGGTTGTACGAAGAGAAAACTTAATAGAAAACAGAAATAAGCTGCAAATTAAAGGAGAAACTATTATGCTGACGAGCAAACAGCGCGCCATTCTGCGCGGTAAGGCAAACACCATGGACCCCGTTTTTATCGTGGGCAAGGGTGAGATCGACGAGACCATGATCCAGGGTGTGAAGGACTGCCTCGACGCCCGCGAGCTCATCAAGCTCAAGGTGCTTGAGAGCAGCATGTACAACGCCCGCGAGGCTTCTGTCAAGCTGGCCGAAGCCACCGGCGCCGACTGCGTGCAGGTCATCGGCTCCAAGTTCGTGCTCTACCTCCAGAAAAAGAAGGACAGCGCCTACGCCGACCTGCTGAAGTAATGCGTATCCTGCTTTACGGCGGCTCCTTCGACCCGCCCCACTACGGCCACCTGAACAACCTCCGCGCCGCCGCTGCCCGGGTCTGCCCGGACCGCGTGGTGGTCATGCCGGCGGGCGTCTCCCCCTTCAAGCAGGGGACATCCGCCCCCGGCCCGCTCCGGGTGGAGATGTGCGGCTGCTTTGCGGAGCTGGCCCGGGAGATGGGCTTCGGCCTCGAGGTCAGCGGCTGGGAGGTGGAGCAGGCGGAGCAGGGCCGGAAGAATTACAGCGTCCTCACGCTGGAAAAGCTGGCCCGGGAGAATCCCGGCGATGAGCTGTACCTCGCCATCGGCAGTGATATGCTGCTGAGCTTCGACGGGTGGCACCGCTGGGAGGACATCCTTCGTCTGGCCCATCTGGTGGTCACGAGCCGGAATATCGGCGACGACCCGGCTCTCCACGCCAAGGCCCGGCAGCTGGACGCTTCCGGTGCGCGCATCCTGTTCGCGCCGGTGGAGGCTCTGCCCATGGCGTCCAGCGTCCTCCGCACCCGCCTCGCCGCCGGTGAGGAATGTGAAAACGAGCTTCCGGCCTCGGTGCGCCGGGTCATCCGGCGCGAGGGGCTGTACACCAAAGGAGACGAAGTCACAAATGAATCAGAAACAGGCAAAAGAGCTTGTGCGCAGCCGGCTGAGTGACAAGCGCTATGAGCACACCCTGAACGTGAAAAAAATGGCCGTCAGGCTGGCGAAGCGCTACGGCGTCGATGAGGACAAGGCTGCGCTGGCCGCCCTGCTCCACGATTCGGCCAAGGAGATCTCCAAGGACGAGATGCGAGAACTGATGCGGCAGTATCCCCAGTACGCCGAGGGCGGGGAAGAGCGGCCTGCCTCCGTCTGGCACGGCATCTGTGCGGCCATCCTCGCCCGCACCCAGTGGGGCGTGGAGGATGAGGCCATCCTTTCCGCCATCGCCTGCCACACGGCAGGCAGGGCCGGGATGTCGAAGCTGGACAAGGTGGTCTACCTGGCCGACATGACCAGCAAAGAGCGGGACTGGCCGGGCGTTGGCAAGCTGCGGAAGCTGGAAATGAAAGACCTCGACGCCGCCATGCTGGCTGCGCTGAAACAGACCAACGATTTCGTCCTCTCCCAGGGCAAGCCGCTGGACCCCCAGTCCGCTGCCGCCTATGAAGACATCCTGGCCCATCAGAAGAAAGAATGCTGATTGCGAATCGTGGGGAAGAATGGTATACTAAAGAGTACAAAACCCTGAACAGGAGTTTTTCGGCCAACAGCCGGCTCCCCAAAACGCTTGGAAGGAATAAGATGGAATGAGTCAGACTCCGCGTCATATCAAGACAGACCGTTCACTCAACCGCCCGACGGAGCGGCGGGCCGAAAAGGCTCCTGCATCCCGGCCCGTGCAGCCTGCCCAGCCGGACTTCTTTGCAGAGGAAAAGCCCTCCCTCGCAGAGTCTCCCCGCCGCGCGGGCGGCAGCGGCGGCGCAAAGCCGCCCCGTCATTCGGCCCCTGCGGGCGGCAATGAGCCTCCCCGCCGCCGCAAAAAGAAGAAAAAGACCCCGCTCTGGCTCCCGCTGGCTGTGACGCTGGCGGTGCTGGCTGTCATCTCGGGCGTGGTGGTGTATGCCGCCGGCATGGTGAGCAGGGTGGAAGAGAATCTCCGTCCGGAGGAGGACGCCCCCTCCATCACCGAGGAGATACAGACCCTCGAGGAGTACAAGGGCGATGTGGTCAACATCCTCGTCTGCGGCATCGACTATGAAGAAGGCCGCAACTACTCCAACGACCCCACCTCCAACGACGGCATGACGGATATGATCCTCTACTGCCAGTTCGACATCAAGGGCGGCGCGCTGCGGATGCTCCAGATCCCCCGCAACAGCCTTGTGGCCACCAAGGGCCGCAAGGTGGCCCTCTCCAACGGCAAGACCTACGCCGCCACCAACTACCAGATAAACTCCGTGGCCCTCTCCAACGGCGGCAGCGTTGCCGCCCTGGCGGAGGTCATCTACGACCAGTATAAGCTGCCCATCGATTACTACGTGACGGTGGATATGCAGGCTCTGGTGGAGATGGTGGACAACTTCGGCGGCATCGAAGTCTATATCCCCCACGATATGTCCTTTGCGGGCAGCGCCCTCAAACAGGGCTACCGCAATCTGGACGGTGCATCGGCGGAGTTCTTTGTCCGCTGCCGCCACGGTCAGGGCTACTCCAACTCCGACATCGACCGCCTGAACATGCAGCGCTACTTCTACGCCGGTCTGTTCAAGCGGGTGCGCAGCATGGGCATCACCGATGTGCTCAACCAGCTGCCCCTCATCTTCAACAACTATATCCACACGGATATGGACCTGACCACCATCGCAAAGATGCTGGTGTCCTTCACCCGCATCGACAGCGCCAACATCATGCTGGCACAGACCCCCGTTTTCATGGGTGTGCCGAACGTGGGCGTGACCGATACCTTTGACGGCTACTCCTGCGTGGTGCCGGACGCCGGCTCCATCGCAGAGCTGCTCAACACCTATTTCCGCAACTATACCGGCCCGGTGAGCGCCAGCGAGCTGAACCTCGTGACCAACGACTGGCCCCACGGCACCGCCTCCACCAGCGCCAACGTCCAGTTCGTGGGCCAGCTGGATAAGGAGTCGGACGACGCCATCCTCAGCGGCGACACCGACGTGGCGGGCGCTACCACCACCGACGGTCAGCCGGCCGGACAATGATAAGGAGAAAAATCTATGGATAAGAACATCGACAGCAAGACCCTTGCCATTGAGATCGCAAAGATCCTCGACAAGAAGAAGGCTCAGGACGTGCGGGTGCTCAAGGTGGACAGCCTGACCGTCCTCACCGACTACTTCGTCATCGCCTCCGGTACCTCCACCACCCAGGTGGGATCTCTGGCCGACGAGGTGGAGTATGAGCTTTCCCAGAGTGGCATCGAGCCCCACACCACGGAGGGTTTTGACTCCAAGAACTGGGTGCTGCTGGACTATTCCAGCGTCATCGTCCACGTCTTCGTCCCCAACACCCGCACCTACTACGACCTCGAGCACCTGTGGGCCGATGGTGAGCCCATCGACATCTCGGAGTACCTGACCCCGGATAACAGTCTGTAAGAAAACAGCTCGGATGTGGAGATAACCTCTCCGTCACGGCTGACGCCGTGCCACCTCCCCTAACGAGGGGAGGCTTTGGCATTTCGGTAAACTTAATCTCTTCGCCAGAGGCTCCCCTCGATAGGGGAGCTGTCGAGCGAAGCGAGACTGAGAGGTTATCCACCGCATTGCTGAGTTTGTCATATATCATTGGTATTGTTTTAGAAAAAGTCTGGAGCTGATTACAAGAATGAAGTATGATTACAAGGCCGTGGAGGCCAAGTGGCAGAAGGTGTGGGAAGACGAAAAGACCTTCCACGTTGAGATCGACCACAAGAAGCCCAAGTTCTATGCACTGGTGGAGTTCCCGTATCCCTCGGGCGCGGGCCTGCATGTCGGCCATCCCCGCAGCTACACTGCGCTGGATGTCGTGAGCCGCAAGCGCCGCCAGAACGGTTATAACGTGCTCTACCCGATGGGCTGGGACGCTTTCGGTCTGCCCACCGAGAACTTCGCCATGAAGAACCACATCCATCCGGCCATCGTCACCAAGAAGAATGTTGACCACTTCCGGGAGCAGCTCAAGGCACTGGGCTTTTCCTTCGACTGGGACCGTGAAATCAACACCACCGACCCCGAGTATTATAAGTGGACCCAGTGGATCTTCCTGCAGCTGTACAAGAAGGGCCTCGCCTACAAGAAGGAAATGAACGTCAACTGGTGTACCGGCTGCAAGTGCGTTCTGGCAAACGAGGAAGTTGTCAACGGCGTCTGCGAGCGCTGCGGCAGCGAGGTCGTCCACCGCGTCAAGAGTCAGTGGATGCTGAAGATCACCGCCTACGCGGACAAGCTCATCGACGGTCTGGACGGTCTGGATTACATCGAGCGCGTTGCCACCCAGCAGAAGAACTGGATCGGCCGCAGCCACGGCGCAGAGGTCAACTTCGGCACCACCGCCGGCGACACCCTGACCGTCTACACCACCCGCTGCGACACCCTGTTCGGCGCTACCTACATGGTCGTCTCTCCCGAGCACGCCATCCTCAAGGAGTGGCTGGAAAAGGGCATCATCAAGAATGCCGACGCCGTCAAGGCTTATCAGGCCGAGGCTGCCCGCAAGAGCGACTTCGAGCGCAGTGAGCTGAACAAGGAAAAGACCGGCGTTCAGCTGGAAGGCGTCATGGGCATCAACCCCGTCAACGACAAGGAGATCCCCATCTTCATCTCCGACTACGTTCTGGCTACCTACGGCACCGGTGCCATCATGGCCGTGCCTGCCCACGATACCCGCGACTGGGAGTTCGCCAGGAAGTTTGGCCTGCCCATCATCGAGGTCGTCAAGGGCAACACCCCCTCCAACCTCGACGAGGCTGCCTTCACCGACGTGGCCACCGGTACGCTGGTCAACTCCGGCTTCCTCGACGGCCTGTCTGTCACCGACGCCAAGAAAAAGATGATCGAGTGGCTGGAAGCCAACGGCAAGGGCCGGGATAAGGTCAACTACAAGCTCCGCGACTGGGTGTTCAGCCGTCAGCGCTACTGGGGCGAGCCTATCCCCATGGTCAAGTGCGAGAAGTGCGGCTGGCAGCCTCTGCCCGAGAGCAGCCTGCCTCTGACCCTGCCCGACATCACCGACTTTGAGCCGGGTCCCGACGGTGAGTCTCCGCTGGCCCGCCACACCGACTGGGTCAAGACCACCTGCCCCTGCTGCGGCGGCCCGCGACCCGCGAGACCGACACCATGCCTCAGTGGGCCGGTTCTTCCTGGTACTTCCTGCGCTATATGGACCCCCACTGCAAGGATGCCCTCGCTTCCAAAGAGGCGCTGGAATACTGGTCTCCGGTGGACTGGTACAACGGCGGCATGGAGCATACCACCCTGCATCTGCTCTACAGCCGTTTCTGGCATAAGTTCCTGTACGACATCGGCGTCGTGCCCACCGCAGAGCCTTATCAGAAGCGCACCGCCCACGGCATGATCCTGGGCCTGAACCCCCACAGCTTCGTCAACCTGCCCGCTGAGGAGCAGGAGAAGCTGCTGAAGGAGTACGGCAGCCAGAAGGCCGCCGAGAAGGCTCTGGAAGAGAAGTACGGTGAGATGGCCCGCCACCCCATCGTCAAGATGTCCAAATCTCTGGGCAATGTCATCAACCCTGACGAGGTCGTGGACCAGTACGGTGCTGACACCATGCGTCTGTACGAGATGTTCATGGGTGACTTCGAGCAGGCCGCACCCTGGCAGACCTCTGCCATCGCCGGCTGCAACCGCTTCCTCGACCGCGTGTGGGCTCTGTCCGACAAGCTGGTGGAGGGCGAGGGCTATCGTCCCCAGCTGGAGACTCTGCTGCACCAGACCATCAAGAAGGTGGGCGCTGACATCGAGGGCCTGAAGATGAACACCGCCATTGCACAGCTCATGACTCTGGTCAACGCCCTGTACGACAACGGCGGCGCTACCAGGGCCGAGTTCGAGACCGTCGTCCAGCTGCTGAACCCGTTCGCTCCCCACATGACCGAGGAGCTGTGGGAGAAGCTGGGCCACAGCCACGACGAGCAGCTGGCCTACTACCCCTGGCCCAAGTACGAGGAGGCCAAGTGTGTTGAGAGCACGGTTGAGATCGCAGTACAGGTCAACGGCAAGGTCAAGGCCCGTCTGAAGGTGGCCGCAGACATCACCTCTGAGGACGCCATCGCCGCCGCAAAGGCTGACCCGGCTGTCGCCGAGGCTCTGTCCGGCAAGACCGTGGTCAAGGAAATCTACGTCAAGGGCCGTCTGGTCAATCTGGCCGTCAAGGGCTAAACCTCTCAGTCTGCTTTCGCAGCCAGCTCCCCTAAAAAGGGGAGCCAAAGAGGAGTATGCTTTTTCGAAAAGTTTCAAAAAAACTTTCTGAAAAAGGTTGACGAACGCATGAAAATGCGCTATACTGTCTACTGTTAGTTACCATGTAACAACGAAATTCCTGCCTCACGGTCCAAGGGAGGGAATAAGATGTCGGAAATTCGTGTTAAAGAGGGCGAGTCGCTGGAGAGCGCACTGCGTCGCTTCAAGCGTAGCACTGCCCGCAGCGGTGTGCTCGCAGAGGTTCGTAAGCGCGAGGCTTACGAGAAGCCGTCTGTTAAGCGCAAGAAGAAGTCCGAAGCAGCCCGCAAGCGTAAGTTCAAGTAATTAACTGCTTGGAATCGCATTGTTGCTTTAGATTTCAAACGCGTTGCTAACGCCGATGTAGGGGAGCCTGTATTGCAGGCTCCCCTATTTTCATTGCAGGGAGAAATACTATGCTCATCACCCCCGAATATGTGTTCAAGGATGTTACCCACATCACCCCGGAGTTTCTGGCGGGCAAGGGCATCCGCGCCCTCGTGCTGGACATCGACAACACCCTGACAGCTGACCGCAGCCAGGAGCTGCCGGACGAAGTGGCCGGGTGGCTGGCTCAGATGAAGGAAGCCGGCATCGGCCTCACCATCGTCTCCAACGGTGCAGAGAAGCGCGTCCGGCCCTTCGCCGAGAAACTGGGCCTCGCGTACCTCTACCGTTCCGCCAAGCCTCTGCCCTTCGCGCTGATGGTGGCCCGCCGCCGGATGGGCGTGAAGCGGAAACAGATGGCCATGGTGGGCGACCAGCTCTACGCCGACCGGATGGCGGCGGCCCTCTACGGCATCCCGGGCCTGATGGTCATTCCCCGCGGCCCCGACCTCGGCGCGCAGGTGGTGCTCAAGCGCAAGTGGGAAAAGCGCCACTGGCAGAAGTATTATGACCGGGGAGGGAAGACACTGTGAGCGAGTGTGACTGGAAAATCCGGTTCGGCACTGCCGGCACCAGCGACAGCTTCGAGGCGAAGGGCTACAAGTCCAGCCTCGACATCCCCGCCTACACGGCAGAGATGGGACTGGACGCTTTCGAGTACCAGTGCGGCCACGGCGTCCGCCTCGGGGTGGACAAGGCCGGGAAGATGGCCGCAGACGCCGCAGAGCGGGGCATCCTGTTCAGCGTCCACGCACCTTATTATATCAGTATGTCCAGCCTCGAGGAAGAAAAGCGGCTGGGCAGCGTCCGCTATCTGCTCCAGAGCGCCGAGGTCTGCCGCGCGCTTGGCGGAAAACGCATCATCTTCCACTCGGGCAGCTGCGGCAAACAGAGCCGCGAAGCCGCCCTCGAAAAGGCGCTGGATACCATGCGCCGTGCCGTGGAAGCGCTGGACGAAGCCGGTTACGGCGATATGACTCTCTGCCCGGAGACCATGGGCAAAATCGGCCAGCTGGGTACGCTGGACGAAGTATTGGCCCTCTGCGGGGTGGACAAGCGCATCACGCCCTGCATCGACTTCGGCCACCTGAACGCCCGGACCTTGGGCGGCATCCAGTCCAGGGCCGACTACGCCGCCATCCTCGACCGGATGGATGAGGTGCTGGGCGACGAGCGCGCCCGGCGGTTCCACGTCCACTTCTCCCGCATCGAGTTCTCTGCCGGCGGCGAGAAACGCCACTGGACCTTTGCTGAGACCCAGTTCGGCCCGGAGCCCCAGCCCCTGATGGAGCTGCTGGCAGAGCGCCGCCTCGAGCCGGTCATTATCTGCGAGAGCGCCGGTACGCAGGCCGAGGACGCGCAGGCGATGCAGAGGATGTACGAGGCGGCGAGGGGGGAGCAACCTCTCCGTCAGCGCTGACGCGCTGCCATTGTCCGGGTTGCGGTACCCAGCATCCGCTTCGCTTTGCTTGCGTATTGCTGACCGCGGCCCCAACAACTCCTCCCTGTTTCCGCCACCGGCGGCGGTCGTCGTCGTTGCTCTACCGAGGGGAGGCTTTGGCATATCGGAAAACTTCGCCTCTTCGCCAGAGGCTCCCCTACCAGGGGAGCTGTCTGCGGAGCAGACTGAGAGGTTGTACGAAGGAAAACTTACCTTGTGTTCCACACTTTTTGTCATTTTCATCGTCTTTTTTACCGAAACCCCTTGCCAAATGGCGCAGGATTGGGTAAAATAAATAGAGATATGCGTAATGCATCTGAGACATTAAACTAATGGAGGAATTCCTATGATTTCTGCAGGCGAGTTTCGCAATGGCGTGACCTTTGAGCAGGACGGCCAGGTTCTTCAGGTCGTTGAGTTCCAGCACGTGAAGCCCGGCAAGGGCGCTGCCTTTGTCCGTACCAAGACCAAGAACGTGATTACCGGCTCTGTGGTTGAGACCAGCTACAACCCGACCGCAAAGTTCCCGCAGGCTTTCATCGAGCGTAAGGACGTGACCTATAGCTACGAGGATGGCGATCTGTACCACTTCATGGACAACGAGACCTACGATGACATCCCCGTCAACGCAGCCGATGTGCCCGATAACTTCAAGTTCTGCAAGGAGAACGAG